>Ga0213869_10001279_pt1 | contig 19060 bp, 20 predicted proteins | sample PICome_10_FD_160083 | JGI IMG/M metagenome (GOLD analysis project Ga0213869, IMG submission 160083) | Coastal seawater microbial communities near Pivers Island, North Carolina, United States - PICO132 | ecosystem: Environmental > Aquatic > Marine > Coastal | place: USA: North Carolina...
CGTAGCCATGGTGGCGTGCAACTTCTTCGATAACGTCGACTTCATCGGTGGAGTCGAGCCGCCAGGTGGGCAGCACAACACTGCGAGTGTCCCCCACACCCGACACCGTGTAGCCGATTGGGTCGAGTAACGCAGGAAGATCATCAGCGATGAAATCGGTGCCAAGGAGACGGTTCACGGCGCCGACTCGCACGTCGACCGACCGTTCTGCGGCAGGCAGGAAGTCGCTTTGAGCATCTGCTCCCCCGGCGTGCACGACAAGGTCCGGGCATGTCTCAGACAGGAGTTCAGCGAAACGGAGCACGGCGTTTGGCATGCCGTACGGGTCAACGCCGCGTTCGAAACGAGACGACGCTTCGGAACGTAAACCGGTGCGGGTCACGGTCTGGCCAATACCAACGAGGCTGAACCATGCTATCTCAAGGGCGACCGTCGTGGTTGCATCGCTGATTTCAGAATCGAGGCCACCCATGATTCCGCCAACGCCGATCGGCGTGTCGTTGGCATCACAGATGAAAAGGTCCTCCGCAGTGAACGTACGAGTATCCCCGTCAAGCGTCGTCAGCAACTCGCCGTCGTTGGCGAGCCGAATGCGAAACCCGCCACCACCGAGGGTGCCAAGGTCGTAGGCATGGTTCGGCTGGTTCAGTTCGAGCATCACGTAGTTGCTCACATCCACGACGTTGCTGATCGGGCGCATGCCGGCTGCGGTGAGACGATTGGCCATCCAGTCCGGTGACGGCTTTACTTCGACGCCTGAGATCACCGTCGAGGTGAAACGGGCACAGCGATCGCCATCGGCGATCTCGACCGGGGTGGTATGCGGTTCGCCGGCGACTTCGAAGGTAGGTACCGGCGGACGAAACTCGATGCCCATCTTGGCAGCGAGGTCGCGGGCGATTCCGACGTAGCCCCAGCAATCCGGACGGTTGCGGGTCACGTCAGCATCGATCAGCACATCAAGGCTGAGCCCAAGTGCCTCGCCGTATGGCAGACCGAGCGGCGTGTCGGGATCGAGCAAGCGGATGCCCGAGTGGTCGTCGCCGAGGCCAAGTTCAGTGGCGCTGCAGAGCATTCCTTCCGAGTCGATGCCCAAGATGCCGCGTCGCTCAATAGTCATCCCGTTCGGCATGGTCGTGCCGAGTGTGGCGAGCGGAACGATGTCGCCTTCGGAGATGTTGTCAGCCCCGCACCAGACATGCAGCTCGTCGCCGGCACCAGTAGTGACGTGGACGCGCTGCACCTTGGCCGCATCGGGATGCGACTCGAGACGATTGATCTTGGCCGTCACGACGCCCTCGACCGTCTCGCCGATTACCTCAACCGACTCCACTTCGAGTCCGAGCGCGGTGATGGCGCCAGCGACACGCTCGACCGCTGCGCTGTCGGTCGGATCGGCGAAGTCGCCGTACTCGTTGAGCCATGAAAGAAGGATCTTCATCTGAACTGCGCTCCTTTAGAACTGCTCGAGGAATCGAATGTCATCGGCGAACATCTCGCGGATGTCCGCCACCCCATGGCGCATGATCGCCATGCGGTCGATACCGAATCCAAAGGCAAATCCACTCCACTCTTCCGGGTCGAGGCCACCAGCGCGCAGGACGTTCGGGTGCACCATGCCCGAACCACCCAACTCGATCCAGCTGCCATCTGGCCGTTGGATGTCGAACTCGGCCGATGGTTCAGTGAACGGGAAGTAGCTCGGCCGCAGGCGAGAGTTGAACCCTGGCCCGAAGTAGGCCTTCGTGAAGGCGTCAATCGTGCCGGCAAGGTCCGCCATCGTGATGTTGCGATCAATGACCAGACCCTCGATCTGATGGAACACCGGCATGTGCGTGGCGTCCGGCGTATCACGACGAAACACCCGCCCCGGCGCCACGACGTAGATTGGCGGTTCTTCAGCCAGCATCGTGCGAATCTGCACCGGCGACGTGTGCGTACGTAAGACCGTGGAACCTGGTTTACCCCCTGGCGGCACGTGGTCGACAAACAACGTGTCCCACTCTCCGCGCGCCGGGTGGCCAACCGGCATGTTGAGCGCTTCGAAATTGTGCCAGTCGGTCTCGACTTCGGGGCCTTCCGCCACACGGAACCCCAAGCCGACGAAGACGTCTTCCAACCGCTCCCACGCCTGGGTAGCGAGGTGAGCGTGACCGCGAGTCGGTGCTCCCATGAATTCGGTGAGATCGAGTCGTTCGTTTTCGACCTGCTCTGCCAAGGCGGTAGCAGAGAGAACGGCGCGCCGGGCGTCGATGGCCACATCGACCGCCGTCATCGCGTCGTTGACGGCAGCACCTGCCGCTTTCTTCTCCTCGATTGAATCGAGACTGCCTAACTGCTTCTTCAGCGCAGCGAGTTCGCCCTTCTTGCCGGCGTACCTGGTCGTCAGCGCAACAATGTCTTCTAGGGAGGCGGCTGCCTTAATGTCGGCAAGTGCTGCGTCTTTCGCAGCGATGATGTCAGTGATCACGAGAGTCCTTTCAGGCCATCCGGATGAGCCGCGTTATTCCCCGGACGAATGGCAAAACGTGGGCAGGAGCAATTGAGCGCTGGGCATGATCCCCGGTCACCCGGGGAACAGAAATCGCTGCGACTGCAGATTCACGATGTCTAGGATAGCCCGTCAGACTGCTCGATCAGTCGATCTGGTCGCAGCCGGTCAGCTGCAGACCGTCGAATCATCCAGCGGCGGGCTCAGCGGCATCGACCCAAATGTAGAGCAGCCCAGGTGGAGCGATGTCGCCGGCGTGCTCCGATCGGTAGATCTCGGCGTCGCTACGCTTGATTCCGACATAGGCAGACTGGAGCGACTCGAATCGATGTTCGAAAACCGCCTCGAACCCGTAGTGCCGGTACCGCTGGACTGCAGCAGCATTCTGGGTCTGGAGAATCGGAAGCACCCATGTCGCCAGCTAGACCACGTTACGAGAGTAAGGAACGTTGGCGGGCAGCCTCGAACGCCAAAACCGTGGTGGCCATCGCGACGTTGAGTGACTCCGTACGGCCGTGATGCGGAATGGTGACCCACTCGCGGATCGGCCCGGCGGCGTCGTCCCATTCGTCGGGAAGACCCGCCGCTTCGTTCCCCATCACGATGGCGACGCGTCCGGTGAGGTCGATATCGGTATGCGGGTGCACGGTTCGTCCATCAGTGTCGTGGCTGCTTGAGCCGATCAGCCGGAGGCCTGCAGTTCGCAATTCGTCAAGCTCGGCAACGACCACCGGCACGTTGAACAAGGCCCCGGCCGACGAGCGGACGACTTTCGAATTGTAGGGATCGACACCCCCAGGCGTCAGCACAACCAGGTCAGCACCAGCAGCTTCAGCTGACCGCAGAATCGTGCCGAGGTTGCCCGGGTCGCTTACTCGGTCCAGCGCGACGACCATGGACGCCGCAAGCATCCGTTCGTGCACGTCGCCAACCTCGGGCATTCCCACGATGGCAATCGGCGGCTGTGGAGCGGCGGTGGAGGCAACTCGCTCCAGCACGCCGGATCGAAGCTCGTACACCGAACCAGCGCCGTCGATTGCTGCATCGCTCCCCTCGGGCACGAACTGCGCATCGACATGCCAACCAGCGCGAACTGCTTCAGCGACGAGAACAGGGCCCTCGACGACGAACATACCTTCGTCGTAACGCGAACTGCGACGCCCCAGAAGGCGTCGCAGATCTTGAACTCGTGAGTTTTTGTAATCCAGGGCGCTCATCTGCTCTGGAAACTACTTGTCAGAGAGCTGCCTTCGCGCTTTCGACCAGTTTGGCGAACGCTGCGGGTTCGGTGACGGCGAGATCCGCGAGGATCTTGCGGTCGACTTCGATACCTGCGGCGTTCATACCTGCGATAAAGCGGCTGTAGCTCATGCCATGCTGGCGTGTTCCTGCGTTGATCCGCTGGATCCACAGGCGACGCATTTCGCCCTTGCGAGCGCGTCGGTCACGAAAGGCGTAGTTGCCCGACCGCATGACTTGCTCATTTGCGGCGCGGAACGAACGGCTCTTGTTGCCGTAGTAGCCCTTGGCCTGCTTCAGTACCTTCTTGTGCCGCTTTTTAGACGCGACGCCACGTTTCACTCGTGCCATTGTCTTTTCCTTCTACTCAGCGCTCAGCCAGGAGGCGCTTAATTTTGCGGGCATCGCCCTTGTGAACGTCGGCATCGCGATCGAGACGATGCTTGCGCGAGGACGACTTGCCCTCGAACTTGTGCTGGTTGTTTTGCTGCTCATGGCGCAGCTTCCCGGTGCCAGTCTTCTTGAACCGCTTAGCGGCGGTCTTCGATGTCTTCATCTTGGGCATCGAACGCTCCTTATTCAGTTGTTTCCGACTCGGCGGTGGCCGTATCGGCTGCGTCGGCTACTTCAGCTGCTTTGACCTCGGCAACTTCCGGAACCTCAGCGGCGTCTTCCACCAAGGCAGTTGCCAAGGACTCGGTCGGCGCTTCGGTGTCGATTGGTACGTCAGTCTCAGCGGCAGCGATTGCGGCCTCTGCTTCTTTGGCAGCTTCGGCTGCTGCCTTCTTCATTGCTTCTTGGGCTTGTTTGTCAGGGGACAACACCATGGTCATGCTTCGTCCCTCGAATCGAGCTTGAGTGTCAACCTTGGCAGCTGGCCCCACTGACTCAAGCACCTCATCGAGAATTTTCGAACCGAGTTCCGGGTGAGCCATTTCACGGCCGCGAAATTGCAGCGTGATTTTAACCTTGTGACCTTCGTCGATAAATCTAATGACGTTCCGCGTCTTGGTGTCGAAGTCGCCCTTGCCAATTTTCGGCCGGTACTTCACTTCTTTCACTGTGACGTTGGTTGATTTCTTACGAGCCTCTTTGGCCTTTTGGCCCTCCTCGTACTTGAACTTTCCGTAGTCCATGATCCGACAAACTGGTGGATTCGCACCGGGTGCGACTTCCACTAGGTCGAGATCAAAGCCACGGGCCATTCGCAGCGCTTCGGGAACCGCTTTAATTCCGAGTTGGTCACCCGTGGGACCGATGAGTCGGACCTCGCGTGATCGGATGCGGTCGTTGATGCGATGCTGGTCGCCGCGTTGTTCGTTTCGAGGTGCTATGAGACTGCTCTCCTGTGCAAATGGGCCTCCCCATGTTTTGAATGTGATGGCGCTCAACGCGAACTGTCACGGAGCGGCCAACACAGACACGCTACGACGTCTTTTGACGTCGTACCGTGCACGTGGCTGGTCTCAGCCGGGACCTGGACGCACGGTTGCAATTTTCATTAATTCCGAAAATGTGCGGTCGTGGCCAGGTGGGAGTTTCCCCCACTTCGCCTCAATTGTTGTTCGTTAGGCTACAGCGTGTGACCGACGAAAGTGCTCCAATGCCAGATTCCGACTCCGACCACACTGCGAACTTCGCAGATATTAATGAAGGCCTCGCCGATTTTGGCGCGGAAGCAGAGCTCGACCAGGAGACTATCGATGCCATGCAAGACGCACAGCAGGCGATGGAAGACGCTCGATCACGTCTCGCAGACGTTCCTGCCGAAGTCGTAGTGACGAACCACGTCATGGGCCTGTACGAGTTGGCCGCTATCCACCTGTCGGCCACTCCCCCTGACCTCGAACAGTCCGTACTGGCCATAGATGCCGTTGCCTGCCTCGTTGACGGTCTAGGCGACCGCCTCGGCGAAGAAGCGCCCACGATGCGCGATGCACTCAACAACATCCGCCTCGCCTTCGTACAGATCAAAGGTGCCGAGCGGCCTTCCGGCAGCTGAGCCCCAGCAAAAAAATGGCGGAAAATGTGCGTTGAGCGACGATTTTCCCTCACATTTCGGTCAGAGGTGGCGGGCGAAGCGGCCGAGCGGGGCCTCGACCACGCGTGAATTACGCACGAGCACGTCCTCCTCGGCAAGGATTTCGGCTTGAAGCTGAAGATTACTCGACCTCAGATGACCCGAAGCGTTGACAACGCGCCACCATGGAACATCGACGTCGGTGTGGCCGACGATGCGACCGACAAGACGAGACAGCTTCGGATATCCAGCGGCGTCGGCGACATCGCCGTAAGTGCTCACTTCGCCTTCGTTCAGCGACAGCAGCACCTCGAGAATCCGACGCTCTCGCTCAGCGCGAAGCGATGCGTCGTCAACCATCTAATTACTCAAGCAGCCGGATTCAGAACCGGATGTGAGCGGCTTCGTAACGGCCGAATTTGGCGAGGAGGTCGAACAAGACGGCCGCGCCGACGGCAATCGACCGGCTTCCGTCTGCGATCTCGATGCAGTGAAATAGGTGTTCGGAGCCGTCCTCGGACGTGATGGTTCCCAGGCCGACTGATTCGTCAAAGGCCGTGACCGTTCCTGTCAACGTGGTGGTCACGGCACGATCTTGGAAATCGACATCTCGAGCAAGTCAGTGGCTCCTGCTTCACGCAACGCCGGGATCACCAGATTGACCGTGCGCTTCTCGATGACCGATTCGACTGCGTAGCCTCCTCCGGACAGTGGTGAGACCGTGGGTGACTTCATCGACGGCAGGACAGCAAGTACCGCATCACGATGATCCTCATCGACGTTCAGCTTCAGGAGCACCTTGCCCCTCGCATCAAGAACGCCGTTGAGCAGCGTCATCACCTGCTCCATGGCCTTGCGCTTCTCCGAATCGGCAAACGCAACCGGATTGGCCACGACTTCGGTATGGCTCGTGAGGATCGTGTCGATCACCTTGAGACCGGCAGCACGAAGGGCTCGACCGGTTTCGGTGATCTCAACCACACAGTCGGCAATGTCAGGAATCTTGGCCTCGGTTGCTCCATACGAAAGTCGAATGTTCGCCTCGACACCCTGCTGCTCGAAAAACTTCTTCGTGATACCGAGGTATTCCGTCTGGACACGCACGCCGTTCGGGAGGTCCGTCACCGACTCTGCCGCCGAATCGCCCGCCACTGCGACCACCATCCTAATTGGCTTCGAGGTGTTCTTGGAGTACTTCAGTTCTCCGAGGCTCTCGACATCGCTGCCCGTCTCCTCGACCCAGTCGCGACCGGTGATACCGATATCAAACAGCCCTTCGGCGACGTACGTCGGAATCTCCTGGGGACGCAAAATCCGGACCGACGCGATTCGGGGATCGTCGATCGTCGCTTGATAGTCGACCGATGAGGAACGATTCACAGGCAGGTCGGCAGCGTCGAACAATTCGAGCGTTGCCTTTTCGAGTGAACCCTTGGGGAGAACGACATTGAGCACCCCGTGAGGGTATCGAGACTCCACCGATGACAAACTGCGAGTTTAAGTGACGCCTGTTCCCGGCCTCGACACAACTCAGAGTGATGCCTGCTCCCAACCTGACGTCACTGAGTTTGCGGTCAGTGTGAGTTGTCCGTGTCATGCAACAACCGGAGCGCATGCGGCAGCACGTCGAGGATCGCGTCGAGTTGTTCGACACAGCCCTTGGTACTGCCCGGGGTGTTCACGATGATCGCGTTGCCCCGGATACCGGCAACCCCACGCGAGAGCCGACCAAGCGGGTTGCACAGGCGCATGGCCTCGGCTAGGCCGGGAGCTTCGCGTTCGATGACCGCACGCGTGCCCTCCGGAGTCTGGTCCCGTGGAGCAAAACCCGTGCCGCCAGTCGAGACCACGAGTCCGGCGAAGCCATCGGTCAGTTCCATCAACGCCGCAGCGACGTTGTCCGCACCATCAGCGGTGACCTGCTGCTCGACTACGTCAAACCCTGCAACCACGAGATAAGCGGCGAGAGCTGCGCCGCTTTTGTCCTCGCGCGTGCCGCGGATGACTCCATCACTGCAGGTCAGCACCTTCGCCTGTTGCCGGTCAGCCGCCATCGATGCACTCATGTGACCCGACGGTAGCGAATCAGCACCATTCCGTCGGTGTCTGCATCGTGCGGCAACACCCGCCACCCGTGCCCGAAACGCCGCCACGTGCCGACTGCGGGTTCACTGGGATCGACTTCGAATCCTGCAGGGGCCGGATGATCGATCGACTCCTCAGCCGTCACCGTGCACACGCTGTAGATGAGTCGACCACCCGGCTTGACGAGCGTCGCGGCCGCAGCGAGCAGCCCACGCTGCAGCACGGCCAATTCGGTGATGTCGCTGGCTTCGATACGCCAACGAGCATCTGGACGACGACGCAGCGCGCCAAGTCCCGAGCACGGTGCATCGAGGAGCACCGCGTCGAATGAGGCCGGACGGAATGGAGGCGCAGTCCCGTTGGCGGTTACCACTGGGAGCTCCAGGTCGAGCTTGATGGCGTTCTTGCGGACGAGCTGCGCACGGCGGTGACGCATATCTGAAGCGATGATGAGAGCGCCGTCATTGGCAATCGCTGTCGCCTTCCCGCCCGGAGCTGCACACACGTCGAGCACGCGCTCGTCAGAGCCAGCATTGACCGACGCCGAAACCCACTGCGACGATCGGTCCTGCACGTAGCCATCCGAACGCGCTGTCACAGGGGGCGGCTCGTTCATCCGCTCCATAGCAGGAATTGCTTCGTCACCGAGTTCGGTCGCCAGCCGATCGGCCAGCCAGTTGGGGTAGCTCAGCCGCGATGCGTCAGAAGGCCACGTCATCGACTCGATCGGCGAGTCGGCAACGCGGCGAAGCACAGCATTGACGAAGCCACGGGTCTTGCCCGGCGCGAGTTCCACGGTCTCGCTGACCGCGGCGTGCGCCGGCACCCCCGCATACACGAGCTGATACGCACCGAACCGAAGCAGCGAGCGGGTCGCATCGTCAGGAGGTTGGCTGACAAACCGGTCGATGATCGCATCGCAGGCACGCCGCATTCGGGTCGAGCCGTAGACGAGCTCGGTCGCAAAGCGCCGATCTTGATCAGACAGATTTGATAACGCCAGCGTCGGACCAAGAACGAGGTTGGCGTACGCCCCGTCCTTCTCGATGCGCCGTAGGACATCAAAGGCCAGTTGGCGAGCCGTCTCGCGCTTCTCGGTGTGTGCACGCAGATCGGTCCGGCCTTTGTCGTTCCAGTCAGAGTTCTGGAGTGCGGCGCGACGCTGCTTGCGATTCAACGGTTTCGTGGCATCGACGGGAGGCCCCGACGGCGCATTCCAGTCGCTCACAGCGTTCCGAACAATTCGTTGGCAGTTGGTTGCGCACCGTTACGCCATGCTGCGAAGTCCATACGGCCCTTGCCTTCCGGTTGCACTGATGTCGGAACGAGTACGCCGTCCACGAGGTCGGCCGCATGGATCTTCAAGCGCTTGTCGCGAAACATGGTCCACGCTCCCCCGACTCGAATCAGCCGGTGAATGTGCTCGGCAGGCTGCGCCCAGTCGATTTCGAAGTCCGGCTTCGCGAGCTTCGCAGCGAACAGCGTCTCGCCGTGTTGCGGCTCGGCCGTATCGATCCACTCGGCAAGCGGTGTGTTCAGCGTCTGCACGAGCAGGTCTGCTGCGATATCAACCAGCCGAACGCGCAACTCCACGGCGGTTGTGCCGTCGGTGATCGGCGTCGTGACGCAGTTGTACACCCCACCGGTGTCAAGACCTTCTTCAAGGGCCATGATGCACACGCCGGTCTCGCTGTCGCCTGCGAGGAGCGCTCGCTCGACAGGTGCCGCTCCGCGCCATCGCGGCAACAGCGAGAAGTGCGCGTTGACCATCGGAATAACTCCAAGGATATGCGGCCTGATCAACCGGCCGTAGGCAACAACGACCCCCAGTTCTGCACCGTCACGCTCGACGGCCACGATGACGTCATCCGGATCGTGCGAGACGGGGAGGCCCAATTCAATGGCGGCGGCCTTGACCGGGCTCGGTGACAGCGCTCCGCCTCTCCCCCGCTTCTTGTCGACACGCGTGACGACAAGCATGATCTCGTGGCCAGCTGCGTGCAAGGCATGAAGGGGCGGCACCGCCATCTCGGGTGTTCCGAGGTAGACGAGCTTCATTGAACTGGCCTGATCAGGAGAGACCCAGACGCCTGCGGAGCGGTTGGCGCTCGGTCCCGCCCTCAGCGGCTTGTTCTTCAATTCGCCGGTACTCGCGCATTGCTTCTTTGCGCTGGTCGCCCTCAAGGCGATCGAACATCAACACACCGTGAAGGTGGTCGATCTCGTGTTGAAACATGCGCGCTTCCAACTCGTCGGCTTCAATCTCGATGATCTCGCCGTTGAGACCGACGCCACGAACCAGCACCTTCTTTGGCCGAAGCATTTCGACGTACAACCCCGGAATCGACAGGCAGCCTTCGTCGAAGACCCATTCGCCGTCGGACTCGACGACTTCAGGGTTGACGATCGCCAGTGGATCATCGCCCAGATCCCAGACCACCACCTGCTTCTGCACGCCAATTTGCGGAGCCGCGAGCGCCAAGCCGTTGCCGGAGTCGACGAGCGTGTCGAACATCTCGTCGACAAGACGGATGACCTTGCCGTCGATATTGTCGACTGCGGCCGCCTTGGTCTTCAACACGGGATCTCCGTATGTCCTGATCTTGTACGACATTCCTGCCAGGCTACGACGCGTGGACCCGGTTGACGACGCTCACTACTTCGATGACGACCCCACCGTGGCGTCTGCCCCGGTGGTGATCGACGTCATGCTCCCCGACACTGCGTTCGTGATGGAAACCGATCGTGGCGTCTTCAGCCGCGGTCACGTCGACTCGGGGACCAATCTGCTCCTCCGCGCCGACTTGCCACTCGCTTCGACGGGACATCTGCTTGACCTCGGCGCTGGCGCCGGACCAATCGCCCTGGCGATGGCGCTGCGATCGCCACAAGCCACGGTCTGGGCCGTTGACGTTAATTCTCGGGCCCGCGAGCTGTGTCTGCGCAATGCGCAACGCAACGGCATCAGCAACATGCAAGTGGCGGCGCCCGGTGACGTTCCTCCGGCGATCCGGTTCGCCACGATCTGGTCGAATCCGCCGGTCCGTATCGGTAAACCCGCGATGCGCGCACTTCTCCTGGAGTGGCTGGCCCGCCTCGACGAGGAAGGAACCGCGTGCCTGGTCGTCCAAAAACACCTCGGTGCTGACTCGCTGCAACGTTGGTTGCAACTCGAAGGCTTTCCCACCCAACGGACCGCCTCGAAGACCGGCTTCCGTCTTCTTGCGGTCGCCCCGCGCTCCGTGTAACGCCGACGCGGGACTTTCGACCCTGCCTGTCCCGTCAATTTCAACGGAGTGCCAATGGGGGATGCCAACTCTTGCCCTGGGGTCCGAACTGATGGGGCTACGGGTTACGAAAGATACAAAAGAGGTCCCGGAGATCTGCACAGCATCTAACACGGCATCTGCCACGGAGCTTTTCGCTGAAGTCCAAGTCAACTGCCGAGAACAGCGCCCGCAATCTTGCAAAGCACATCGACTTTGCGGTGAACGAACACGGCCTCTGGAACGAGGCCGTACCAGCAGCCGCTGAATTGCCGTTCAGCCGAAATTCAGACAGTTGATCCAGTGGGCTCCACGTGCTAGAGAATTACCATCACAGACACCAGCAAGACTTAACCATGCCGGCACAACAGGACGGACCATGACAAACGACAAACCTCGCACAGTTCTTCCGATCCCTGACATTGCCCAGCCGGGCTTAACCACCTTCGATGCCAAGGATCCGGACACTTCGTATCCACCGATCGAAGAGCTGCGCCCGCCCGAGGGCGCTCCCAACGTCCTCGTCATCTTGCTCGACGACGTCGGATTTGGCGGGGCGAATGCGTTCGGTGGCGTGATCGACACACCCGTGGCCGACCGGTTGGCGAGGAATGGGCTCTCGTACAACCGGTTCCACACCACTGCTCTGTGCGCCCCGACGCGGGCGGCGTTGCTCCACGGGCGAAACCACCATTCGGTCGGATTCGGGATGGTGACTGAGTTCGCGACGGCAGCACCGGGCAATAACGCGTTGGTTCCAAACACGAAAGCATCCCTGCCTTTGACGTTGAAGTACAACGGCTATGCAACGTCAATGTTCGGCAAGTGTCATGAGGTGGCGCCATACCTGGCGTCACCGATGGGCCCCTTCGACGCCTGGCCGTCCGGTGGTCTGGGGTTCGAATATTTCTACGGATTCATTGCGGGAGAGGCGAACCAGTACGACCCGGCGCTCTACGAGGGCAACTCGCCAATCGATCCCCCAAAGACGCCCGAGGAGGGGTATCACCTGACCGAGGATCTCGCCGACCAGGCGATTGGTTGGATCCGTCGGCAGAAGGCCCTGACGCCCGACAAGCCGTTCTTCACCTATTTCTCGACCGGAGCCTGTCACGCCCCGCACCACGTCCCCAAAGAGTGGGCGGACAAGTACAAGGGCCGCTTTGATGGCGGCTGGGACGCGATCCGCAACGAGATCTTCGAACGACAGAAGGCGATGGGAATCATCCCGGCAGATTCCGAGTTGCCACCCAGGCACGAGGAAATCCCAGCGTGGGACGACATGCCCGATGAAATGAAGCCCATTCTGGCGAGACAGATGGAGGTCTACGCAGGATTCCTCGAACACACCGACCATCACGTCGGACGTGTGGTCGACGCAATCGAGGAAATGGGAGCGCTCGACAACACCCTGATCTACTACATCATTGGCGACAATGGAGCGTCTGCGGAAGGGACGATGAACGGTTCCTTCAACGAGATGGCCAACTTCAACGGGATGGCCGAACTCGAAACGCCTGAATTCCTGCAGTCCGTGATCGACGACTTTGGGTCTCCAGACTCCTACAACCACTACTCGGTGGGGTGGGCCTGGGCGATGAGCACTCCGTTCCAATGGACCAAGCAGGTGGCATCCCACTGGGGTGGGACCCGCAACGGCACCGTCGTGCACTGGCCAAAGGGCTTTCGGGCCAAGGGGGAAGTCCGTTCCCAGTTCACCCACGTCATCGACGTCGCCCCGACGGTCCTCGAGGCGGCAGGAATCTCGGAACCGCAGTTCGTCAACGGGGTCATGCAGAGCCCGTACGAGGGAACGAGCATGTGCTACTCCTTCGACAGAGGCGACGCTTCCGAACGACACGATCTTCAGTACTTCGAGATGGTCGGCAACCGGGGCGTCTACTACAAGGGCTGGAGCGCAGTCACAAAGCACCGGACTCCCTGGGATCTCGTCGGTCAGCCGGTCCCATTCGACGAAGATGTCTGGGAGTTGTACGACGGGTCGAAGGACTTCACCCAGGCCACGAACGTCGCATCGCAGCACCCGAAGAAGCTGGCCGAGCTACAGCGCTTGTTCCTGATTGAAGCGACGAAGTACAACGTGATCCCGCTCGACGACCGTGCGTCGGAACGCCTGATCCCGGAATTGGCGGGTCGACCAACGCTGATTCGTGGCAATCATCAAATGCTCTTCGAGGGCATGGGCCGGTTATCGGAGAACTCCGTTGTGAATACCAAGAACAAGAGTTGGACCCTCGAGTCCAGCATCATGATCCATGAGCCCGAGGCAACGGGCGTGATCATGGCCCAGGGCGGCAGATTCGGCGGCTGGTCGGTCTATCTAAATAGCGGGCGCCTCTCTTATGTCTACAACACCCTCGGTATCCACTTCTTCGAAACGGCGGCAGAGAAGCAGATTTCCGTGGGAGAACATCGCATACTCTTCCGCTTCGACTACGACGGCGGCGGTAAGGGAAAGGGCGGAGATGTCGTGCTGAGCGTCGACGGAGTCGACATGGCGACAGGAAGGGTCGAAGTGACCCACCCGATGATCTGGTCGGCGGAGGAGACCGCCAACATCGGTCGCGACGCAGGAACCCCGGTCGGCAACTACACCATTCCGGAAAGCGTGTTGACGGGAGCGGACATCAAGTACGTCGAGCTGGCCGTGGGCGATGACAGCGCCGACCACGAGATCGATCCGATGGACCGGTTCAGGCTCGCCATGAAGCTCCAGTAGCCCTCTGCGACGAGGCATCGTTCGGACGCCCGGGCTTGCCCGGCATCTTGCTGCAACGAGGCCCCCGCTGGGCATATCCCGAGCACGATCACTCTCGTCGACCACGCACTCGTGCAGAGCTTCTGCACGGGGTGTATCGGGCTGGTTGTTGTCAACGGCGACGACAATGCAATTCTGACAGTCGGCGACGACGGTCTCTCCGCTGCCGCCGAGAACGAGCCCGCGACCCCAGGCCGAGTCGGCGATCCGAAAAGGATCATCATTCCTGCTGGCGCCTACGATCCGGCGAACGCAGACATTGCATACTCGCCGCCGGCAATGTCAGTTGCTGTCGGCACCACGGTGACGTGGATAAACGAAGACTCGTTGTTCCACACGATTTCGTCAGGGAGCAGCAACGCTACGATCGCGGCGCCGAACGGAGAATTCGATTCCGGTGGGGTTCAGACTGGCGAAATTTATGCTCACACTTTTGACTCAATTAGCACTTTTGACTACCACTGCACCCCACATCCCTGGATGGTCGGACAGATACAAGTAATCGGCTGATCAGAGACGGGGCGGGTCAATCTCTACTCGCAGACGGCTGCTCTTAGGGCGTTCGGTAACATTGAGTTCGGTGCCGAGGGTGGTCCAATCGTCGGCTCGGAGTAAGAAGCCTGTTGCTGCGTCTCCACCGACCTCAACCTCGTGTCCGAGATGGCCAACGAATTCAGCGGCCCCGGTCCCGACAACGCGAGCAAGCGCCCCGAACGGAGGCAGACCCAGCATGACTCTTCTTTCGCGTTCGCTGCGAACGACAATGTCCGGATTACCTTCGGCTGCAGCCCGAAGTACCTCGTGGTCGGGACAAAACGTCTGGACTAATACCTCGGGAGCCAAACGGCCCGCACGAATCAATAACGACATCGCCTGTTCTGCGGCACGGAACCGAGGGGCGAGCATCTCGGAATCAAATTCGAGGAAGGCCACAACATCAGCATTGGCCACGCGGTACAGCACCGCCTCGGTCCCGATGTAGATACCAGCCGAGGCTGCTGCCTCAGTGTTGGTACCGCTGACTTCAACGACCGGCCGAGCCGCAGCCCCCTCAAGTTCCTCCCGCAAGCGGCTGATTCCGGGCCGGAGGTTTGCGAAGTTGGTGGCCCCGCAGTTCTGGCACACGGCGGGCCGCGTCGCTCCACAACGAGCACATTCCAGCCGAAGGTCACTCGATTGACCGACGGCTGCATCACATTGTTCGCAGCGAATCAAGGATTTACATGACCGACAGGCCATGATCCTGGCTCGACCCGTGATATTGCTCACGCAGACGACAGTGAGGTTAGGGTTGCGGATCCGATCGATCAATGCCGAAGTTACCAGTGACTTCTTCCACGGCTCCTCGTTGGTTCGGTCCACGACGGTGATGGTCGGCCACGCCGAACGCTCACGTGCGAATGGCGGGTGCACTACGCCGCGATCACCAGCGGCCGTCTCGATCGCCGTCAGCGTGGGAGCCGGTGAGACCACGAGATGTGGAACCCCTAGGCGGCGGCATCTCTCGATAATGACGTCTCGTGCATGCCAAGTGGGCGAGCGTTCCTCTTGAAGTGCCTCGTCATGTTCGTCCAAAATGACTGCGGCAGCCATGTTCGGGCAGGGCGCCCACGCCGCCGATCGTGGCCCGATCACCAGATCGACACCACCCATTGCCGATGCCCAGTCATCCGGCATCAGCGCGACGGACACGCCCTCGCTACGGAGTCGCAATGCAAACGAACGGGCAGCGGCAATTGTCGGCGCCACTGCCAGGGCGGGTCCACATTCAACTGCTGAGCGCAGTGCTGGCAACACGTCGCTTCGCGGCGGCAGCCGCAGCACCCCACCCCCCGACTGAAGTATCTGAGCCGCGGCAGGCGATGTCGCCTTCAGCGGCGACATCGACCGACGTTGAGCAGGCAACAAAGTGATCGCCCGCTGCGGTGACGCCGCAACGAGGAAGGGCCGCGGACGCCGAGCTGCCCATCGCACGGCGGCCCAGTCAGCGAGGTCTAGGAGCGCTGCGTCAGGGCCGTGGCCGGTGACTTTGGCGATCGGCTTCAATGCCTCGGCGAAAACGGCGGCCTCGCCATCAGCGAGCATCTTTGTAACCCAACCACCGATGCGGCGTCCGTGCAGTTCGACGCGCACCATGGTGCCGACTTGGACCTTTGGCGCTACTTCTTCGGGAATGAGGTAGTCAAAGCTCTTGTCGAGCCCGGTGACGTTCGGGAGAACCCGAGCGACCCGTACAGACATGTGGTTCCGATCAGGCCCCGACAGCAGCCTTGAATTCACTGAGACGGCTAAGTTCTTCCCACGGGAACTGGTCGCGACCAAAATGGCCGTACGCCGCAGACTCTCTATAGATCGGGCGCTTCAGATCAAGGTCGCGAACGATGGCGCCGGGACGGAGATCGAACGTCGATCGCACGGCCGCTTCTATCTTGGCCGGATCCTCTTTGGCAGTTCCGAAGGTCTCAACAAGGATGCTCATCGGTTGGGCCATGCCGATGGCGTAGGCGAGCTGAACTTCGCAACGGTCAGCAGCACCGGAAGCCACGACGTGCTTGGCTACCCAGCGGCCAGCGTAGGCAGCCGAGCGATCAACCTTGGATGGGTCCTTGCCGGAGAAGGCGCCACCGCCGTGACGGCCCATGCCTCCGTAGGTGTCGACGATGATCTTGCGACCGGTGAGTCCGCAATCGCCCTGCGGTCCACCGATAACGAAGTTGCCGGTCGGGTTGACGTATACCTCGTACCCGTCGTCCGCAAACTGTTCAGGGATCACTGTCTGAATAACCTGCTCAATCAGCTCCGGGCGGATCGTCGTATCGCGATTGATGCCTTCTTGATGTTGCGTTGAAATGAGCACTGCTTTGAGCGCAACTGGCACGCCGAGCTCATTGTACTCAAAGGTGACCTGGGTCTTGCCGTCTGGGCGAAGATACGGAATCTGGCCGTTCTTGCGAACCTCAGCAAGGCGCTCGGCAAGGCGATGGGCCGTGTTAATCGGTAAAGGCATCAGCACGTCGGTCTCATTACAGGCGTATCCGAACATCATGCCTTGGTCACCTGCACCTTGAAGGTTGAGGTGGTCTTCGCTGGCAGAGCCGCCACGCACCTCTTCGGAAATGTCAACGCCTTGAGCAATGTCGGAGCTTTGTCCGTCAAGGGCGACCATGACGCGACAGGTCTCGCCATCCATGCCCTTTCTAGCATCGTCGTAGCCGATGGCGTTGATGGTCTCACGGGCAATGCGCTCGATGTCGACATCTGCGTTAGTGGTGATCTCGCCAGCGACGATACAGAGTCCGGTTGTCACCATCGTCTCGCATGCGACCCGAGCTTCGGCATCCTTGGCAAGGATCGAGTCGAGAACAGAATCAGAGATCTGGTCGGCCATCTTGTCAGGATGACCCTCGGTCACGCTCTCGGAAGTGAATGTGTAGTTGGCCATGGAAGTCTGTTGTGTCCTGTCAGTAATCAAAGAGATGTGCAGTTATCAACGAGCGTTTCGTATATCGACGACCGCGTTAATGATGGCCCGAGCGACCTCTCGCTTTGTAGCGAGGTCGATCTCGACAGGCTTCGCGTCGGGGCGTAGAAGTGTAACCGCATTCGTGTCATGAGCGAAGCCAACACCTGAAGCGCTGACGTCGTTGGCCACAATCAAATCGAGCCGCTTGCGTTCGAGCTTCTCCTTGGCGTTATCGACGAGGTTCGCGGTTTCTGCGGCAAACCCAACGAGGACGTGATCGTTACGCTTGCGGGCTCCAATCCCGGCCAGGATGTCTGGAGTCTGTTGGAGCACAATTTCGGGGACGCCGTCGCCCTTCTTCATTTTGCCGGACGCCGCGTGTACCGGACGGAAGTCCGCTACCGCGGCCGCCATGACTATCACGTCATGATTGATGGCTGCGCGTTCCATCGCTTCCTGCATCTCAGCAGCAGTTTCGACGGCGATTACCTGCACACCCGCCGGCGTCGGAAGTCCAACGGTCGACACGAGCGTGACCTCAGCGCCGCGCGCTACGGCTTCGGTCGCAACGGCGTAGCCCTGCTTGCCGGAACTCCGATTGGCAATCACGCGGACCGCATCAATTGGCTCACGTGTGCCGCCAGCCGAGACAACCACCCTGACTCCGGTGAGGTCGGCGGGGCCCACGACCCGTTCGGCTATGTCAAGGATTGTTGCAGGATCAGCTAGACGACCTGCGCCTGTGTCGCCACCGGCCAATCGTCCGGACTCGGGCTCTACGATTTGCACGCCCCGTTTCCGAAGTGTCGCAATGTTGTCGACAACGCTCGGGTGCTCCCACATTTCGGTGTGCATCGCCGGACAGAAGATCACAGGTGCGCGCGTTGCAATCAGCGTGTTCTGTAGAAGATCGTGGCTGTACCCCATGCGGTAGGCTGCAATTGATTTCGCTGTGGCCGGGGCAACGATGATCAGATCGGCACCCTGTCCCACTTTGGTGTGAGGGATGGCCGTGGCGGGGTTATTCCAGAGCTTTGTCTGGACCGGCTCAGATGCAAGCGCGCTCAACGTTGTCGCGCCAACGAAATGCTGTGCCGCGTCGGTCATAATCGGCACGACATGCGCACCGGCGTCCACAAGTCGCCGCAGGATTTCGATGGCCTTGTAGGCGGCGATACCTCCGGTGACACCGAGTACGACGCGCTTGCCAGCGAGAGGCGAAGCGCTCATCAGTGCGAGTGCTCAGTGATCAGCTGCCAGCAGCGTCTGCAGCGGCCTGGGCTTCAGCTTCGGGATCTTCTTCGATCTCGATATCTTCAATCGGCTCGGGCGCCTCGGTCCAAATGATCTTGTCAGCAGCAATCTCTTCGAAGGCCATCGACAGTGGCTTGTGCGCCGTCGAGGAGACCTGCGGCGGAATCATGTGGCCGAGACCCTCGCCGAGCTGGTTGAAGTATGAGTTGATGTTGCGGGCCCGCCGTGCAGCCAGCGTGACCAGCGTGAACTTCGAGTCCACTTTGTCGAGGAGTCCCTCAATAGGAGGATCAATCATCGTGTCGTGATCAAGCGCCATAAGGCTAACAACACTACCGGGTTTAAGTCAGCGTGCAGCGTCGATGATTGCGAGCATCTCGGTGATCGTGTCTTCGAGATCGTCGTTGACCACAACGTGATTGGCGAGATCGCGACCGATTGGTTCTTCCTCTTCGGCTTTCTT
>Ga0213869_10001280_pt1 | contig 19050 bp, 20 predicted proteins | sample PICome_10_FD_160083 | JGI IMG/M metagenome (GOLD analysis project Ga0213869, IMG submission 160083) | Coastal seawater microbial communities near Pivers Island, North Carolina, United States - PICO132 | ecosystem: Environmental > Aquatic > Marine > Coastal | place: USA: North Carolina...
TCCGCAAGAGGGTGAGTTCAATCTGCAACGGGGTGGCCCCGATGAGGCGGGCAAATTGATTTTCCGTCTGAATTTTGAGCGGCATGAGGTTGAGCAATGCGATGCGGAGCGGACGGATGTCTTGGCGATCCGCCTGGCTGGGGTCCATGACCATCACGCCTTCGGCGCTCAGAACAGCGTGGGCGGGCAGATTTGCGGGAATCTTAATTGGCATAAGGTTCAGTCCTCGCCGCCATTGGATCGCGGTGCTGCGGCGCGGTGGTCTAGGGTCTCGGCCACCAGAGCTTCGAAATCCTGCGGCGTCTTTAAATTTTGCACATCATTGGCTTGGAGCGTAATGCCCCATTTGGCCATTTGCGCATACCGTGGCTGACGGTGTGCCATGGCGCGCGCATAGGTCCAGCGGATGAAATCATCGGGGTTCACCTTATCGGGCTGAACGCCTGTTTCACGCTGATAGTCCGACCAACATGTCATGAGAAATTCCGGCTGATAGCACATCGGTTTTGGCGCCAAATCAAAGCGCCGCACCAATTCGGCCGTGTGATCCTCGCTGCCGGCAATCCAGATCATCAGCAGGTTTTCCGATAGGGCGGTTAAAATCGGATCCGCCGCATCCCAAGGATCGACAACTTCACAAATAGAGCCGCCACTGTCGCAGATAAAGTTGTCATACCCATAAAGATCACTGGCCCGCTCAATGAAGTGAGGCGTATCCAAAAGCGCGGCGCGCTCGGCAGCGTGATGTTGCGCTTGGCGGTTGCAATAATCATCAAATGGAATGCCGCCCTTTGATACATCGCCCGGTTTTCCCAAATATGTGGACAGCGGCGCAAGGTTCTCAAAGGTAATATTCGAGGACATAGAAATAGAATCTGACCGCAATAACTCAGCCAAAAAAGGCACAGCCATAGCGGCTTTCTTAAAATTATCTACAATGTGCTCGCCCATGTAGCGCGTGCCAATGCGATAATCTATGGAGTAATGAAACCAATTCCCCCGATGGCGCAGCATGGAAGAAATGTAAGTTTTTCCGAGGCCCGACATGGCAAACAGAAGGGCTTTTTTCTGTTTGGCTTCGGTCCATTTTGCGCCGTCTTCATAGATCATGGCTCTTATTCCCTAGCTTCTGCTCTGTCATAAGCCAATATGGTCGGTTGGAAAAGACCTTGCACTAGGCTTGGCGCTTTAGATTTAGGTAATTGGCGAGTAAAATCAATACAGCTCCAAGAACCAGATAAAGATCCAAGCTCTCACCATAGAAAACAACGCCAATAACCGCAATTAATGGCAGTCGGGCAAAGTCCACGGGCATCACCAGACTGGCGGGCGCTAAAGAGAGAGATTTGGTCATGCAAAAATGGGCGGCCAGCCCAGCGGCCCCAATCAGTATGAGCCAAGGAGCCGTGGCAACAGAGGGCAGGGCGATGTCCCCATCATAGCCGGCGCAAAGCAATCCAAAAAGAATTTGTAGCCCTGTGAGAAAGAATAATATTTTGGTCAATGAGTTTTGCACCGTCAGCTTACGGGTCAAAATCGCCGCGCCTGCAAATCCAATGGCCGCACAGGCCGCGGCCAAAATGCCGATGTTTACCGCACCAATTTCGGGCCGGGCTACGATCAAAACGCCGATGAAGCCCAAGGCCGCAATCGCCAATTTGCGGAGGGTTAACCCTTCGCCTAAAAAGATTGGGGCCAAGAGTAACACCCAGATGGGTGAGGTGAACTCTAGCGCGAATAATTGTGCCAGTGGAATTAATGGCAGAGCGAAGAACCAAAGGTTTTGGCCGGTAAAGTGAAAGATGTTGCGCAGAAGGTGAAGGCGGAAATGTTTAAGGTCTATTTCGCCCAACGTGCCAACAGTTTTCGCCACGGCGAGGACAATCAAAAAGCCCATAATGGAACGATAGAACATGATCTCGAACGTATCGAGTTGGCCGGATATTGCGCGACCAGCAATGGCCATTGATGTGAACGAAAAAATAGCACCAATCATCCAAAGCGCGGCACGGCGGTTGTTCATTTTGCAAGCCTCTTACAGTCTGGGCCAACCCAATGATATAATTTCGCCCTACGCAAGCCACAAAACGAAACATCATCGTTCTGTAGCTTCAACCAGCATAGGGCGGAGAAAATCCCCGCCCTATTAAAACGCCTTAGGTTTTTGGCGTGCGATTGCGGCCCTTGGCCAATACGCCTTGCAACATGCCGGCGGTGAAGCCAAATTCCTTACACAGTAGTTTGACCTTTTTGAGCGCTTCCGCGCGTTCGCGTTTCTTCGCTTCCTCCATCTGAGCTTCCAAATTGTCCATCTCAGATTTCAACTCACTATAAGTTTTCATAAAATACGCTCCTTAAAATAAAGTGTAACCTACTCATAATATGAAATATCTTATCTGTAAATAATTCTATAATATTCATTGTAAACTTTTTTTGACCGGTCAAATAGCTTTTTACGTTGATGTATTTATCTTGAAAACGAAAAACTCGTGCCGGAATATGGATTTATAGACCGCAATTGAGTGACGATCGGTTTTGGGCATGTCGGTGCAAATTGGGGGCACTAAAATTATTCAGATCCAAATTCAAATGTGTCGCGCTTATACAATAGCGGCTTTGTTAACCCAGAGAGCGCCTTTTTAGGCCGCCCGTCAGCGGCGAAATTATCGTCCGAAAGATAGGTTTCAAAACTGGCCTTGAGCGCTGGCCATTCTTTATCAATGGCCGCAAACCAAGCGGTATTGCGATTGCGTCCCTTGCTGATCGACATTTGCCGAAACACCCCCTCGTAAGACAAGCCAAGCCTTTGGGCCGCATAGCGGCTCTTGGTGTTCAACGCGTTGCATTTCCATTCGTAGCGCCGGTAGCCGCTCTCAAATGCCCATTTCATCATGAGATACATCGCCTCCGTGCCTTCGCGTGTTTTTTGCAGCAACGGAGAATAGTTGATATGCCCAACTTCAATTGATCCATCTTGAGGGTTAATGCGCAGATAGCTTGCCAGCCCCGCCGCCTTGTTGTCGGCACGTTTAATGATCGCAAAAAAATTCGGATCTGGCGTGAGGGCCGCCTCACTTAACCAGGCTTCATAGGCTTCTAAAGTCGCAAACGGCCCATAGGGCAGATACGCCCAATTTGATCCGTCACGATCCATAGTATTTGCTTGAAACAGATCTTTAGAGTGTCTGCTAATATCCAGCGGTTCCAGACGAACCCATTGGCCTGAAAGCTCAATGCCCCTCGGATGGGGTGGCGGTATGTAGGTCTCTATAATCTGGTCATCTTGCACAATGTTCCTCCATGAGGTGTCGAATATCCTAATAAAATTTGACGTTACCACAAGTGAGCCTCACGGATCAATTGAGCTACCCCCCGAAAGTCGGACCCTGACGTAAGCTACGATTTGTTGTCTGCTGATTTTTCGACGAGGAGGAGATCAGACATGTCGAAACGTAAAAATCACTCTCCTGAGTTTCAAGCAAGACGCGATGTGTTCGAATACATAGAGCTGTTCTACAACCCAAAACGCAAGCACACGAACAACGGCATGCTGTCGTCCGTTGACTTAGAAGAAAGACAGCTCAAACTGGAAGAGGTAGGTGTCTAGGAAACAGGGGGCATCTCAGACAGGTAAAATGTAGTAGTTCAGATGTGTTCTGACAGAGGCGACCACTGCGTTTCTTCTGCTACAAATTGAACAGTTACATTTTCGCAGAGTCTCAAACCCATTTGGTAAGGTTAATTCTAACTCTACAGAGCCACAGTGACATTTCAAAATTTCCATTTTTGCCAGTGTTACTTCTAGGTTAAGAAATTCCCATTTATCATTGATTTAATGTAATTTATATTCATTCCCACTCAATAGTGAGAATTGGATAGATAATTGATTTTATTGTTCTTTATTTTCTCTTTGTAAGTATTGCTAACGTTGAAGGAAACAAAAAGTAGCACTGAACTCAACACGTGGTTACGCATTCAAGTATCCAATTAGCAATGAGATGAAAGCACCAACATGTACAACCATAATTGCTTTATCTTTCCACATAAAACCTACGGCAAACCATAAAAATATCCCTACAAAAAATATGTATATATTATAGGGGATTAAGTTCAATCCAGTCATACCATACCCAATAAGTTGGATTACTGTGGCTAACCATTTAACAACATCAACGGACTTGATTTTAGTCAACATTTTATAAGTGTCCTTTAGTCTTAAACTCAGCGCTAAACTATGAAACGCGATAGTTTCACCACTTTGTATGAAAGTTTGCAGGTCAGTATATTTATTGATTAAAAACCATGACAGAATATAATTCTGTCATTCCCACTCAGTAGTAACGTTGATATTTTTCTTTTTAATATCAATAGATTAACATCTAAAAATAGTTTATGTGCAACAAATGTGTAACGCACCATTCACTCTGCACGTTTTTCTTATGCTTGCGTAACTATTGCGATTCAATAGTTTACGCAATCATTTGTTACACATTTTAAGACGAAGAACGTGCTATAACCAACACGTTCTCCGTTTAACTTGTCATTTATGCTTTTGTGTCACTCGTCTGCCAAACTGTGCTTGCTTCTCTACTAGCGCATCTAACTCACCAAGCTCAGCAGCTTCACGCACCTTAGCTAGTACATCAGCAACTTCTGCTTCACTAGCTAGTTCGACAGCTATTAGAAATGGTAAGCATCTAAGGTAGCAACACTGTCTTATTATTTTCTTGTTTTAATCTTATAGCCCGGCCACCCAACATTAAAATACGATAGTCTACGTCTTTCTTTTGTGGGATCATCCAGTTAACACCATATAAAAATTCACAAATAATCTCTGGATAATGTGGTATTGGGATACTCACTCCATAGAAAGATATTTCGCGCAATGGAAAAATTAGAGGTTTTGGTACCTTCAAAATAGAGTTAGGATCATCTGGTATCCCAGGAAAATTCCATCTTTCTATCAAATAATGTGGGTCGACATCATTATCGAAAAAGTAGAAATCGATCCGAACAAATTCCTCCATTAGATAACCTGTTGCTTGAATAAAACACGTTGTGTGATTTGGAATTGTTGTATAGTCAATATCAAAATCAAGAGACTTTAATAGTGATTTTACATTTTCATAATCTGAAATGTTCACATAAAAATCTACATCATCATCACTTGCTATAGGTTTTCCTTCTCGGACTAGCCCAAGAAGCGTTCCAAAAAATGGAAAAAATTCAACATTTCTGAGTGTTAAGTGTGTTGACATTGTAGTCAGTGCAATTTCAAGCGCGCGATTTTGCAATTCATTCTTCATCTTATTTGCTCTTTACAAAAATTTGTCTAACCACCGCTGCGTCGTCTGTCTTCCATTTAGCAAAGCCTCTACCTTGCACTTCGTAGATGCAGTCGAGATTATGAGCCTTAGCGATCATTTTAATGGATGTTGCTTTATGAAAATAGCGATCATGGCACGGTGTGCATTTGGTCAAGGATGCATCCTTTTCACTCCGGTACTCAGTAAAAAAGAGCTGAGAACTTTGCATGTTATTTGACAAGTTCCTAAAAAACGTATGCACTTGAGGTTCAGCCAACGTATGAAGAAAAAACCAAACGTAATATGCACTTACGTCGTCTGAAGATTTCATTTGTGGCAGTTTTTCACTTATAACATCAATCTGAATTGCCTTTAAGTTGTTTAGACCCTTTGATCTAGAGGTAATGATTTCAATGGCAGTAGTTGCTTGCTCTAGCGCAAGAACTTCGAAACCTAATTGTGCAAAAAAAACGCTATCTCTTCCATCTCCACAAGCGATATCGATTAACTTACCGATGCCGGTTTCTTTGGCTTCAATAGCACAAAAAGCAGCAAATTGGCTGGGGGCAGTGTGAATTGATTTATTACAGAGGGCATTAGAATAATATTCTGACCAATAGCTAACCCGCTCGGACATAGAAGTCTCCTCAAAATCTTCCGCAGCAAGCCATTCTTTGTTTCCAATGTTGGCAATATTGATTTGCATATGCACCTCCAAAGGGGATTATTGATTACGTTCGTTCTTCTTTGCTTCAACCATCTGCTGCTAAACTGCTTCCATTTCAGCTTTCAACTCGTCATAAGATTTCATCTCACACCTCCATAGGTTTGAGCAGCCTCATCTGACTGGGCCATGTTAATTGTTAGTGCATGATTGGCCTCTGATCCAGTGGTATGATGGTTTCAGGAGCTGGCGGGCGATAGCCCAACGCACTGTGTGGTCTCTTTGTGTTGTAGTGTTTCCTCCATTCTTCGATGATTATCTGTGCTTCTCGTAAGCTGTAGAAGATCTCTCCGTTGAGCAGTTCATCTCTGAACCTGCCGTTGAAACTCTCACAGTATCCGTTCTCCCAAGGGCTGCCTGGTTCGATATAAGCCGTCTTCGCTCCAACAGCTGCAATCCATTCTCTTACGGCTTGAGCGATGAACTCAGGGCCGTTGTCCGACCGTATGAATGCTGGAGAGCCACGCATTATAAATAGATCGGTTAGAGCATCTATCACGTTCGTTGAGTTCAGCTTCCGATCGACCTTGATGGCTAAACATTCCCGGCTGAACTCGTCTAGAATGTTCAATGTTCGAAAGACTTTACCATCATCGGTCCGGCAATGAACGAAGTCATAACTCCAGACATGATTGCGGTACTCAGGACGCAGCCGAACGCATGATCCGTCATTCAGCCAAAGTCTTCCCTTCTTCGGTTGTTTCTGTGGAACCTTTAGCCCCTCTCGTCGCCAGAGCCGTTCAATACGGCCATCGCTGACGGACCAACCTGCTTCTCTGAGCAATGCTGCAATCCTGCGATAACCGTATCTGCCAAACTGTCTGGCCAGCTCGATCATATCCGCAACAAGTCTGTCTTCATCGGCATGCCCCTTAGGGACATGTCTCTGTGTAGAGCGATGTTGCCCCAGTACTCGACAAGCTCGCCGTTCCGAGACCTTGAATTGGCTGCTCACATGATTAATACATGCACGACGACGAGCGGGGCTTAGAAGTTTCCCCTTGCGGCTTCCTTCAAGATCAACTTATCGAGGGTCAAATCAGACACCGCCTTTCTCAGCCGGTCATTCTCCTTCTGAAGCCGCTTCAGTTCCTTCAATTGATCTACGCCCATTCCGCCATACTGCTTACGCCAGCGGTAATAGGTTTGTTCAACAACTCCGATCTGTCTGATCGCATCTAGACGGGCCATACCTTGCCCCATCAACACCTCAACTTGCCTCAACTTCGTGATAATCTCTTCCGGCTTCGGTCGTTTGTTCGTCATTATCGGTCCTCCGTTTCCTAAACATAGCGCTGGACCAGTTCAGATGGGGAGGCTCAGCTGTCATCCGAAGATTAGTTGTCAGTGTTCAGAAACTTTTCTAGCATAAAACTATTACCTTTGGACGATACTGCCGTGTCTCTACCGATACTATAAATTGCACATTCAACAACACTTATTTTTACGTCAATCTTCTTCACTAGACGACTATCGTCACTCAGCTTCTCTATACTGCGTGATGTAACCAAGCGCGGTAAGTTTCCAAGACTTGCATCAATTAAACTACCGTGTCCAAAGTCTAAATTTCTATCAAACCAAATATGTAAGCTAGCATCAGCAGCAACAATTTCTTGCAGTACCTCTAGTGCATCTTCGCATAGACTTTCACACTTGCTGTCCAATTTATATGCTGCAGACTTCTTACCCTTTCGATGGTAAGCATCAGAACGATTACGCATCATAATCGCTTCTTTCAACTTATTTTCATATCGCTTTAAGTCGCTTGGCTTTTCTTTTAGTTCATCGCGTATCTCTAACTGCTCTAGCCACTCAACTTCTATCTGTGCGTACTCATCTTCACTTAACCAAGTTTGAAGCTGACGGTTTTGCACGTTTTCTCCACGCTTAAGTTTGTCAGCTATTGCTCCGAGTTTAGCGAGACGTTTGTTTTCTTCAGCTGTTAGTATGCGACGTGGGTTTGTTTTATCGATGCGCTCTTGTAGCAACTTGCGAAGTTTCCCACTTGGTTTCTTCTGGCTGTCGTTCCATTCAGTCATCAATCTCTTTTGCCTCTAAGCGAGTCTCCAGTGCGACAAGAAAACTATCACTTTAATTTAGCAAGACCGTTAGTAGTACTGAAAAATTCGTCAAGTTCACGATAACGGGGTATTTGAACCAATCCGATAGCACCAAATATTGCTTTTAATATTTGTGTATTTCTATTCATGAGACTTCCACAACGCATTAAGCTTTCCTTCCATGGACAATTGCTCGTAAAGCTGCAAATCTTCAACAGTATCTACTTCAAGCCACCCGTGGCTAACATGGGCAGGCAAAACCATCCATCCAGCATCAATCAATAGCTGCAAAAAGCTTGTCATATACATTTGCATAAAAGTACGGCCATCATAATGAGAGGCGCGATCTAGTCGGTCATAAAACGAGATAAAATCAGCTATTTTTTGAGATCGAATTTTGATTAAACCTGTATATTGACCATTAATATCGTCTAAAGAAGTCGGTTTTTTTCCCAATTCAACAATTTGACCGTGTTTGCCGTATTTAAGCGTTTCTGCATCATTTAATGGATTTTCATTGCGGGCAGACCATAGTTCAAGCCACCCATCATCGACCATAACGACAATGTCACCATCAGTGTCTAAAATAGATTGAAGATTCTTTTGTTGATAGACAATGTCGCCATAAGAGATAAGTACATCTCCTTTCGCCTGTTCCAGAAATAATCGAGCGGCAAAAAGGCTTTCGACCATGTTTGTGCTAGCGAAAAATTCATTATGAAACATTTGATGCCCGAGGGCGGCGAACTTCTCAGCCTTGTACCCAGTTGCGATTGCAATATTCTCAATCCCGCACGTTTTTAAGGTGTCTATTTGATGAGAGACAAGAGACTTACCCAACAGAGCAACAAGGCCTTTAGGTCGGTCGCATGTAAAAGGTCGTAAACGGGTTCCCTCGCCAGCCGCGAGTATTAAGCAATGTGTCATAATCCAAAATGCCCTTTAATAAGTTCGCAATCGCATTGTAGCGGTGGATTCTCACGTTCTGGATGCCACATAATGCCGAGGACCTTATCTTTTGGATGGCAAAAGGCTTCAATATTATCTTCGGCATCATGAGCAAGAGGAATGAGTTCTTTTCCCAGTGTTTTACGTAAAACAGCGTAATCGTGAAAACTGTTAACCTCCGAGGGAAACTGGAATGCCGTTGCCGAATCTTCTGCCACCAAACGGTGTTTGGTTCCTGCGTGCCCTTTGACTTTAGTCAACTGTCCACTGTAGTAAGCGTTAATTACTTGCAGACCTCGGCATACGCCTAAAACAGGCTTACCGGTTGACAATGCTGATTTCAATAACGCGTTTTCGTAAGCATCCCGTTCTGGGCTAAGGCTTGCTGGTTCATCTGTTGAATCCGAGCACTCAACGAGAGTATTTCCACCGCTCAAGATAAGGCCATCTAGTTCAAGCGTTTTCCAGAGGTTGTCCGCAGCGCTGGCTGATACCAGCGAGAGAGGCACGGGCAAGATATCTATAGAAATCAAAAACTTTGCCCAATTTATATCAAGGCAATCCATCATCTCGTTATAGCGAGGATGTTTCATGACCCTTTGAGTGATTCCAACGCGCTTTTTAAACAAACTCAAAATGTTCTCTCCGACAGTCAAGCATGAGTTTCCCCTCACGAAGCCCTTCATAAAATTTGTCACCAATTCCAATAGCGGCAGGGATTCCAAGCTCAGCACAGCGAATAGCCATATGAGAATTTGCACCACCGTATTTTGTGATTAAACCTGCAATGTCATGGGAGAAAATCCAGTCAAAACCCGGATCAGCACTAGGTATAGCGATAATCTTGCCCGAAATAGTCTTGGCTTGATCAGATTTAAGAAACACAAAGTCTGCAACGATTGTTAGTCTGGTTATGAAATTAACTTGCGATTTTTCTTGATCAAATCCAAAGAAATCTTCTTCTCGTGAAATAAAACACGGCAACTTAGCGAGCTGTTGTTCTGCAAAAGCAGCCTTTCGCAATTTAACAAATTCTGGAAGCAGTCTCTCGTTTAACTGACCCGTTCGCATCGCCCTAATGTCATCAAACGTAAGGAAGCCAACATCTTCACGAGTTAACTCCAGCGTTTTTACACCATAATTAATAATAAGATCCAATGCCATGCTTAAATTGCGGGTAAAATCAAATTTAGTTCTCTCACGTGCTTGGATCGCCTTACCCATGTATTCAATGAAGTCGTCCAGCTCGAGCTCAACAGGGAGCTGTTCCAGAAACTCTTGAAATCCCTGACGCTCTTGTTGGGTAAAAGAAAAACTGTGCTCACTTTCATCTTTTGTAAAGTGGGGTTGCTTGCTGCGGACAAAATAAAATGCCGGATTTTCCCAATAGGCTAGTTGATTTACATCATAAGTCCCGGGCCTTAGGTGGCCAAATTGTCTAGTAAGATCATCAGTGGTAGCATTATTATCCGCAAGGGCCGATTGAAAATCACTAGCGACTGTTGAAACGGATGTTTGGAACTCAAGCATACGATCTTGGGTTAAGCAGCCTACTTTGACGAAACTTTTTAACAGTGTCACTGCGACAAAACCTGCTCGAGCGGAATGTGAAAATGCCAATGTGCCAAATTGCTTGCAATCCTGAATAAGCTGGTAGATCTTATCGACTGGTCTAAGGTCAGCCTTTGTCAGTAGCTCAAATCGCGCTTTTAGTACATTTGTAGAAGAAGTAGATTCATCCAATAGCGTAAGTGCATTGACCGTTATCTCCTTAAGCGCTCGCTCAAGTTCGATAATATCAAGCTCTGATACATTTCTATCTTTAAATCTTTGCTTAGCATCTTCTCTAAATGTTGGAGCCCAAATTGTAAAAACAACATCCAGCTCCAATTTATCATGGAGGTGGGGGTTTTCCATCAGTATATCTAAATAAACATCGACCAAACGCAAAGCGCAATCATCCGTCAAATCGGCTGGAATGAATGAGTTTATAGATGCGCGACAGTCGACATAAGGCTGGGCACAAAAGTTATATACTAGTGGAGCAGGGGTTATATCTCTATAGCCAAACTCCGAACGTTGTTTGGCCCAAGTCTCTTCAGTGATAAGATGACTGTATAGGTTGACTGCAAGGGCATTGGGTCTGGGTCCAATAATTTCAGCTGGATTCCAGTCGGTCATCCCGGAGAAAACAGTATATTTACCCAAAATATGTGGAGGCTTTTTCTGCCAAAATTTGAATTGTTGTTTAGCATTTTGTAAATGCAAATTAAAAGTTTTCTCATCTAATTCGTAGTGGATATGGCCTACAGTAATCGGACGAATTTGGAATGTGTAACAATGACCAGTGTTATCAATGGCAAATTCGATATCTAGCTTGTTATATCCCAGCAACTGCTCAAGCTCCTGGGCAGCGTCAATGACTTTCCCCAATCGTGGGTCAATACTTAGGATAGAGTTAGTTTCATGACGAAATACGATTATTGTTCTTAGGTCAGAGGTTTGCCCTGATGTAATTGAGTCCGTTTGACCAGAAACATCATCATAGTTAATTGTATAGTAAGGTGCACCTGTGTCCAGGTCGCATGTAAATATTACCCCCGACATGGTCACGTCGGTGATAAAAGGCTGTATCAGAACCTGTGCATGTGAAAGACACTTTCCATAGGATGAAAATACATTATCAATTGCGTTACGCACTGCTTCAGCATCATTGCAGTCAACATTCAGTACGCTCTCGAAAACACCAGCGTTTGCTGTATCCCAACCATCTTCTTCATTGGAGCTGGAGCGAATAATTAAGCGCTGTCCTGCAAACTTTGATTGTACTTCTTTGATCGCACGCTTTGGGTTCTTTATCCAATCAGAGCTGGTGTGAGTTATTTGGTCGCAGACTCTGCTTTTTTTCAATTTAGGCTGAATACGACTTAGTGTTTCAGCCTTACTGCCCAGAATAAAATGAACAAGATCGTTTTGATCATTCATCTCTGCCCAATTACCAGCCACATCGTATGTTACAATCTCAAAACCTTCCTCTTTGAGATCTTTCAATAAATCAACGAAACCGCTTTTAGATTGGTAAACGTCTCTATGCTGTGAAATCCATTCCATTGCTCTGGGCGAAAATTTGACAAGTCCTGTATATTCTACCTCCCCATGAGGCTCGATATTCAAAGTTTCAGCAAACTCAATATCTTCTTGCGATCGATTAGAAAAGCGCTGCCTCCATAAACTGTCTATTGCGACGGTAACATCACCTTTGATGCTAGTAAACTCTGCCAAGGTTTCGGAATAAAATACGGTATCTCCATACATGACCAAGGTTTGCGAAGAGTAGTCTTGCACAACACTGAGAAATGAATGCAATGCACTGCTGTTTTCCCAGTTAAAAACATGTCGAAAAATAAGGTCAGGGTAATCGGTTATTAATTTTTGATAATTATAGCCAACAGCAACATTGACTTCACTGTTAGGTAGTGCCGTCTCAATAACATGTAATTGCCAATCAATAATATTCCTGCCATTATCTATTGACCATAAACTGCAAGGTTTATCCCAGCACTTGTTATCACCAGCAGCAAGAAGAATTAAATTAAGATGGTTCATTAGTAAAAATACTTAATTGTTAACAGCCCGGCAATAAAGCCAAACTATTGATTTCTTTGAATGGGTTAGCAACTTCGTTCTTCTTTGCTTCAGCCATCTGCTGCTAGATAGTTTCCATTTCAGCTTTAAGTTCGTCATAAGATTTCATCACACATCTCCTTTGAATAAGTTTTTGTGTCATCATATAGATTTTGGGAAAGGTTGGGAAGCACGTTTTTTCTACGTCTAGTGCTGTGTGTTTTCATTAGACAAAAGTATTTGCACAGCGCCTCACTATGCCAGCCCGTCTACTTGTCAATTACATAGCCATACAGCTACAAACCGTGCAGTTTTGACGGTTTTAACTATAGTAACCTACTGGTTTCGTTGATTCGGTAACGGTGGCTGTGGACGAATAGGCGTGAAGTCTGTTGGTTCGGTGTCTTTTGGTATCTTTTGCTGCTGTGGTTCTTGTCTGACTATCTTCGTCTTAGGAACAGCTACCGTGCGTGTCACAGTCTTTGTCTCTGGCTTAGCCATCTTCTTTGCTAATGCAACGACACTGCTGCTTGTGCTCAACATCAACTCAAGTGCTGACCACTTTGTTTCATCGTCCACACGCTCTATTTCACCACGTATGGCGTTTAAAGATTTTTGAATATCTTGTAGTGCACTCTTGTTCATACAGTTATTTAGCAACTTGCAGATTGGGGTGGGTAAAAATCACCACCTCACTTCTGTAAGTACTCCACCACAGAAAACCGCTGCACGAAAATTTACTGTCTAAATACCCATTTTCGGATGACGACTTTGCTCGTTTGAAGTTACAGTGTTATTTGTCAAACTCTCACCTCGTCTTTCCACCACCCCACAGCATCAGAATTTATCTGCTTGTGACAACGTTCGCTGAGTTCAATGAACTGTTTGGCAAGCTGTGCGTGACGCTCTGTAGCCGTCATACAGCGTCCGTAGTGCTGTAGCTTGCTTGCACATATAGCCAATGTACCCACACTAGGTTTAACACGCTTAAAACGCAGCGTACGCACGTAGCACTCGCTTCTGCACAGCCAATCTCTACTAAATTCACTCTCACTGCTCACAGCACCAATCTGCTGTAATAACTCAAATACGTCGTTTAGAACCGTTTTCTGCATCGTTTTTTCCTCTGTTGATAAATAACTATATGTACAGCTTGTAAGTGTTGCTGTGTATTTATCTGCACATAGTGCTTTGTTAACGATAAAGAGTTTGCCAACGTTAGTTGTAGCCATCGGATTTTATCTGCACATGTAGCGTTCTAGCAGAAACGCTCAACAGCGATAGCTTCGTAATCGCTATATAAAACAAGAAGCGCACTAAGCCTACGGATGATGAAACTGTAGGGGCTGCGTAGCACACTGTGTATTGCTGCGTAGTTGCGTTGGTACTTAGGCAAGTAAACGGTGACAGCCCAACTGCACCGAAACTTAGGTGAAACTAAGAAGGCTTGATACACAGTGGCTGATAAGCAACTCAAATGAGACGCTGTCAGGCTGTAGGAAGGCTGCTTAAGCCTTCTTATGGCTAAACACAATCTAAATGAGCCACATCAATAACGATAAGAAGATTAATACGCTGTGTTGTTTGAGATTGAGCGAATGCGAAAGAACAAACGGCACAAGTAGTGTTAGCGAAGCTGACACTTAAACAGCACTTAGAATATGTAAGAAAACAATGATTATCTTACATTTAGACGTAAGTCTTTGAGTTATGGAAGGTATTTATAAGGCACATTCTGGTTGCTCAAAACAAACATCAGAAAATACACTGTATGTACGAAAACATTACATTTAGGTGGTTTAGATGGCACAAGCAAAGACACTTAGCAAAGCAGAATTAAAGCATCTGTTAGACGTAACAAATTCGTGCAGTCGTTATCCATTGCGTGATAGCACTATGCTGCTGTTTACGCACTTGTGTGGTTTACGTGTTGGCGAAGTGGCTGCGCTGCGTTTTGACGACATACTTGATGCAAACGATAACGTACGAGACGAAATGACACTTGATGCTGCACGAACAAAGAGCAAACGAGCACGTAAGATATTCTTACCCAAGCAGATGCAGCGTCAATTGCGTGAATACGTTAACAGCTTAAATAAACAGCCACAGCACGGTTATTTGTTCTCTACGCAAAAGAGTGTAAGGTTTAGTGCAAACACTGCTACACAGCATCTACAACGCTTGTACGCACGTGCTGGAATTAGTGGTGCTACTTCACACAGTGGCAGACGCACTTGGCTTACCGCACTTAGTCAGCGAGGAGTGAGTGTGTTTGTGCTAGCTGAGATGGCTGGGCACAGAAGTATTCAAACAACACAGCGCTATGTTTCAGTTAACGACGAAATGAAACGCAACGCAGCAGAATTGATTTAGAGAACTTCAATAGTGCCATCAGCATTCCGCTTATAGTCAGCAACAGCGTTGGTTAACCGGATTTCGTCATTCAAGTGATAATACGTCTTTTCTATTTGCGCCACGCTAGTGCCACACATATCTGCTATCTGTCTAAACGTTAAGCCACTCATAATACGCTGCGTAATCATAAAGTGTCGTAAGCTGTATGGTACTAAGTCACGTGTTTCTCTGTCATCAATGTCAGCTAACTCAATCATCTTGTGCCAATGATATAACATCGTACGCTGTGTGATTTGGTTTTCACCATCAATCGTAAATACGAGTTCATCACTACTCTTTGGCTTAACAATATCGCGTAAGCGTTCGAAGTACTGTCCGTTACGACACAAGAAGGTACGGCTTGTGCGCACTTTACTTGTCTCAGCACGTACGTGGATACGTGCTAGTGTTTGTTCCGTACCGTTTGCTGAATGTCGCTCTAGCTGCACGTCTTTCCAACGTAGCTGTCGCTGCTCACCAACTCGTAAACCACTGTTAGCTGCAACTAACACATAGTGCTGCACGATTTTCCGCACTTTAAGCTCTGCGTGATCAAGCTTGTTGTGTTTGGCACAGTAGGTACGCATTGCACGATAGAGTGTTTCGTATTCATCGTTAGTCAGCGTTGCACGTCTAATAGCTTCGTTGCCTTTGTCTAATCGCGGCAGTTTCTTAAATTCAAAGCCGTCTATGTGTGTTTCACCGTTTTTATTCAGCCATTTGATACAAGCATTTATAGTGCTTTGTTCGTTTTGTACGGTGACTTGTTTGACTTTGGTGTTGGTACTTTTGTGGCGATGGTAGAAGTAGTTTTCGCAATCAGTGCGTTCTAGTTCTTTGAGCTTGGTGTCTTTGCCAATGAAGCTAAGGAAGTGCTGTAGGTGTGTTGCGATAGTTGCTAAGCGTCCACTCACAATGTGTCCAAGTTCAACGTCACGTTTGCGAAAGCTCAAGTACTTCTCAACACCTTCTTTGGTGGTGATTGAAAAGTAACTTTTGCCTTGCTGCAAGTTGCCGTAAATCTCTAAGTAAGCAGCCTTGCCACGTTCAATTGCTGTGCTTTCGCTGCGTGTGCGTAGGCTTTTACGTGCGTACTTGTTCTCTTTAGGCAACCACAAGCGAAACTGCCAATACTCGCCTCGCTTGTACACACAAGCTTCGTCAAATATTGCTATTTCACCTTCAGCAAAGTTTTGTTTTTTAAGTGCCAAGTTTGCTCGCAGAGTTACTATTATTTTCAGTAGTCACACGTTTGTGCAACATTCTGTGTAACTGTACGAGAAAACTTCAGTTAAATCAACGATTGATTTTATATGTGAAACAAATGTGTAAGTTAAATATCATTTAATATCAATAACTTACACTATAATAACTACTCCCACTCAATAGTTCCTGGAGGCTTTGATGTTATGTCGTACGTAACACGATTAATACCTTCAACTTCATTTATAATGCGAGTTGCAGTTTCCCCAAGAAACTCATGTGAAAAAGGATAATAGTCTGCGGTCATTCCATCAACGGAAGTAACTGCGCGAAGTGCACAAGCAAAGTCATATGTGCGTCCATCACCCATTACTCCAACTGTGCGCACAGGGAGAATAGCAACAAATGCCTGCCAAATATCATCATACAGATTATGTTTTCTGATTTGATCTATGTAAACTGCATCAGCTTTTCGAAGTATCTCTAATTTTTCACGAGTAATTTCACCAGGACATCGAATAGCTAAACCTGGACCTGGGAAGGGATGCCTTCCGACAAAGCTCGATGGTAAACCAAGCTCTCTTCCTAATTCTCGAACTTCATCTTTGAACAATTCGCGTAATGGCTCAACAAGTGCCATGTCCATTTTCTCAGGCAATCCACCAACATTATGGTGAGATTTTATAGTTACTGATGGTCCTCCTGAAAAAGAAACACTTTCTATGACATCTGGATATAAAGTTCCTTGGGCTAAAAATTTTGCACCAATTGGTTTTGCATATTTATCGAATACATCGATAAATAATTTACCAATAATCTTTCTTTTTGTTTCAGGATCGGATTGTCCATCTAATTGGCCAAGAAATAATTCTTGCTCATCTGCATGAATAAGTTTCATATTGTAGTGATCCCTAAACATTGTGACCACTTCTTCTGCTTCACCCATTCTAAGCAATCCATGATCTACAAACACACAAGTTAATTGATCCCCGATGGCTTCGTGTAATAAAACAGCAGCAACAGAACTATCTACACCACCTGATAAGCCGCAAATTACCTGATTATCACCAACAGTTTCTTTTATGGAAGCAATTGCTTGCTCCCTGTAAGCTCCCATTGTCCAATCACCCGTAAAGCCTGCTATCTTTATGAAATTTTCATAAAGTTTTGCACCATTAGGCGTATGGTGTACTTCTGGGTGAAATTGGACTGCATAAAAGTTTCGATTTGTATCGGCAGTTATTGCAAATGGTGCGTTAGGCGAAGTGCCGTATACTTCAAAACCATCTGCAATTTCAGATACGTGATCTCCATGGCTCATCCAAACTTGTTCATCGCCACTTTCAAACCATCCTTCAAGTATATTTAATTGATTTGAGTTTTGTGAAACATATGCTCGCCCAAATTCTGCAGTACCATGTCCAGTTTCAACTTTGCCACCTAATTGGTGCATCATTACTTGTTGCCCATAGCATATGCCTAATAATGGTATGCCCATTCCAAACAACTCTTTAGGAGCGCGAGGGCTATCATTCTTAGTTACTGAAGATGGTCCACCTGATAATATTACGGCTTTTGGATTAAACTCTTTCAAAAAGGTAAAATCAACATTGTTGAATGGATGGATTTCACAATAGACATTTAGCTCTCGTAAACGGCGAGCAATGAGCTGAGTTACTTGGCTACCGAAATCGATAATGAGGAGGCGGTCATGTGATATATCTGTCATGAATGCCGTTTATTAGCATGTCTAGATCCGCGCAAGAGTGTTTGTGGATAATTATACTCTGAAATTCTTTTAATTAACCAATTAAATGTCGCCATCGACACATAATAGCCGAATTTGTAACTAAATAATTATTAATACAAACATATCATAATACCTAATTTATAAAGGATTAGAATCATGTCTGACACAGCTGAACAAAACACAACTCGAAGAAGAGTCCGTGGCGGTGGTGGAGCAGCGCGACGTGCAGAAAGAACTGCAGTAGTCATTGAAACGGCAAGATTTATTGAGCGAAATATACCAAACTTTGAAGTTTTAAATGAAGAAGCACTTAAAATAATAGAATTTAATGCTGAAACAGTTCTAGAAGAAATTGGTGTAAACTTTCCCGAAAACCCTAAAGCATTACAACGTTGGAAAAATGCTGGCGCAAATGTAGATGGAGATCGAGTAAGAATTCCACGAGGTTTAGCAAGAAAATTAATAAAAACTGCACCAGCAAAGTTTACTCAGCATGCCAGAAATCCTGAAAAAAATGTTGAAATCGGTGGAAATACTATGGTTTTGGCTCCAGTTTATGGACCACCTTTTATACGTGATTTAGAAGGTGGACGTCGCTACGCAACAATTTCTGATTTTCACAAAATTGTTAAACTTACATATATGTCAAAATACCTTCACCATTCTGGAGGAACTGTATGTGAACCAACAGATATAGCAGTTAACAAGCGTCATTTGGATATGCTTTACGCACACATGACACTTACTGATAAGCCTTTTATGGGATCTGTTACTGCACCACAAAATGCTCAAGATAGTGTAAATATGTGTAATATACTTTTCGGCGAAGATTTTGTTCAAAATAATACTGTTATGACATCGTTAATAAATATTAATTCTCCAATGGTATTTGATGACATTATGATGGGTGCAATGGAGGTTTATGCGGAAAACAATCAAGCATGTATTGTCTCTCCATTTATTGTTGGTGGTGCAATGGCGCCTGTATCTGTTGCAGGTACATTGACGCAAGTTTTAGCTGAAGCTCTTGCTGGGGTTGCT
>Ga0213869_10001281_pt1 | contig 19047 bp, 14 predicted proteins | sample PICome_10_FD_160083 | JGI IMG/M metagenome (GOLD analysis project Ga0213869, IMG submission 160083) | Coastal seawater microbial communities near Pivers Island, North Carolina, United States - PICO132 | ecosystem: Environmental > Aquatic > Marine > Coastal | place: USA: North Carolina...
GTATAGCCGAAGCAATCGACCGAATGCAGCTTGACCATGCTGTGCTGACGATGGTCGCTCGCGATGATCTTGCCGATGGCGGAATGGCGCACGTAGCGGCCTGCGTTAAAGCGATCCGGCTCCGACGTTTGACGGCCAACATCGAGACCCTGATTTCGGACGCCAAAGGCGACGAAGCATCTCTTGATCTTTTGTTTGACGCACGTCCTGACGTCATGAACCACAATGTCGAAACGGTCGCACGCCTCCAACGAGCAGTCCGCCCGTCAGCGGGCTATGCCCGGTCTCTCAGCGTGCTCGCGCGAGCTAAAAAGGCTGGCCTCGTCACGAAGACCGGCTTCATGGCAGGGCTCGGTGAGACCGACAACGAAATCATCGGCTTACTAGCTGACCTCGCCGAACTCGGCGTCGACATCGTCACCATCGGCCAGTACCTCCGCCCCACATCGAATCATCTCCCGATTGCCCGATATGCCAAACCCGCCGAATTCACGCGGTGGAAGCAGATCGGTGAGTCCTTCGGTATAGGTCACATCGAAGCCAGCCCGCTGACCCGCAGCAGCTACCACGCCAAATCGGCTGCAGATGCTGTCAGTCAGCCAGTGGCGGTGTCGTTGACGCAAGGTTGAACGCAGAAAAATTCTCGCCGTTAGCTGACAAGATCTGTCAGCGGTCGCTGGTGAGTTGCGTGTCAGGGCGTCACGAAGTCTGCGACGACGGCGCAGTGATCGCTGGGCCACACGCTGACACCGTCGACCTCAACAGGCTCGGTCGCCACATTCCAGACTCGAGTCGGATTCCCGACTGGCTTCGGCCGTGGCCACGACGTGAGGAGGTAGTCGAGACGACGGTTCGGCCAAGCGCTGTCGGTCGAGTACGGGTTCTCGGCACGCCACGTGTGGCCCGGCCCATTGCCGACCTGCTCCCACACATCGGTGAACACGATGCCATCGACACCAGGGCTGCGGCCGGTGAGCATTCGCACCTCGTCGCTGTCGGGGACAGCGTTAAGGTCTGCTCCGACAATCAGCGGCAGATCCGTTGTCGGGTCGCCTCGCCACTCAATTCCAAGTTGCAGCAGATGACGGATCTGACCCTGGCGTGAAGCCGAGGCGTCGAATCGATGATCGAGATGAGTTGAGGCGACGGGCCACAGGCCCCATGGCGTCGACACCTCGGCAGCCACGACTCGACGATGGCCGAGTTCGCCAGATGCATTCGGCAAGGGAAGCGAAGCGACCCGTTCGACCGGCCAGCGGGCGAGAACCGCATTTCCGAACGATTCACCATTCCATACGACCGGCTCGGTCCGTACGGCGTGCAGATCAATCGCCGATGCGAGTTCGTTAGCAACGTCGCGGTCGTCGTTGCTCCACACCTCCTGGAGGCAGATGATGTCGGGGTCAACGGACCGGATCGTCTCGACGATCGCCGTGAGGCGTTGTTCGAATGGCCCAAACCGCCACCAGAGGTTCCATGTCATCACGCGCACCGTCACGCGTTCATCCTGGCAGAGCTCAGTCGGTTTTCATCCAGCATCGATGCGACAGAGCGAAATGGGTAGGCGGTACTGTCAGATTCGTGAGCGCAGCATGGTCGGTCGAACAGGTCGCGTCGGTCGCCCCGTCAGCATCGGCAATGTCGGCTGCTCAGCCGCTTGCTACACCGAGCCGCTGGAGCCAGCTTGGTGTGGCTGGAACCAGCGTGTGGGGATCATTCCAGGGCAGTGGTACGGAACCGTACGACACGATCGCCGATCATTCGCGTCTCGGTTTCTCATGCTCGTGCCTGAGCCGTCAGACGCCGTGCAAACATGCGTTGGCGCTGCTTCTGCTCTGGGTTCGCGGCCAGGTTGCCGACACCGTCACACCATCACATGTTGAAGCGTGGCTGCAACGCCGGAGGGCCGCATCATCCAGAGCGATGGCCGCCGCAGACAACGAAGCTGGTGAGCCGTCTGGCGGTGGCAGTGCGCCGGGAAAGCCGGACGCCACGGATGGATCGAGCGCAACCGTCGACGGCGCGGTGATCGTTGACGAGCAGCCGCCGCCGGCGCCGCCACCCGATCGCGACGCAACGCGCAATGATCGGGTCGTACGGATGCACGCCGGGCTAGCCGAACTCGACCGATGGCTCGACGACCGGATCAGAACCGGACTCGCTGACTCATCGCTCGCTCGATACGCAACATGGGATCAACTTGCGGCAAGACTCGTTGACGCGCAGGCTGGCAGCCTGGCTAACCGGGTGAGGCGACTTGCGGGACTCGTAGGTGCATCGACCAACTGGCACGACGACGTACTCGCTGAGCTCGGCATACTGCACCTGCTCGCACAGGCCGGGCGTCGAATCGAAGTGCTGCCCAGCTCACTCGCCGACGCAGTGGCGACAACTGTTGGCTGGCAGGTTCGTCAGGCGGACGTCATTGCAGGAGTCCCCGACACTGACGAGTGGATGATCGCCGGGCGCAGCGATGTGCGCGAAGATCGCATCGAGGTGCGACGGCACTGGCTGCGGGGCGTGAACTCCGGACGCTGGGCCCTAGCGCTATCCTTCGCTGCGTACCAGCAGAGCCTCGATACGTCTTTGCCCGTAGGGTCCTCGTTGCACGCGGACCTGCATCGGTACCCCGGGCCAGCGCTACGCGCATTGGTCGGTACGAGGTACCACGACCCAGCTATACACCCAAACGTTGCAGCGCAGTTTGCCGCGTCGGCCTGCTCAATCGCTGACGGGTGCGCTGAGGTCGGTGTGCTGTTGGCATCTGAACCGTGGCTTGATCGAGTCCCGGTAACAGTGCATGCTCGCCTTGCTCGAACTGGACGAGCATGGGCGCTGGCAGACCACACCGGAAGTATGCCAATCCTTGCCCCCGACACGCGGGCGTTTGACGCCGGGGTAGCGATGCTGCTCGCTGTGTCTGAGGGTAAGCCGGTTGATCTCACCGTCGAGTGGACGCCGCACGGCGTGATCCCACTGTCAATCCACCTGCCCGACCGAACCGTTGACGTTGGACCACGAGCAAACACGACGTTTGTGAGTGCGGCGTGACGACTGAGTCAATGCAGGAACATTGGGAGCAACTGATGACCGTTGCGATGCTTGGTACCGACCGTAGGAATCCGCCGACCCCGCCAGGCCCCCTGGCTGACCTCGTTGCTGATACCGCCCGGTCATCAGCCTCGGAGCGAATGCTTGCCCAGGTCGCAGCGTGCACCGCCGTTCGACGTGCCGGGGTGGTGCCTGGGCCGGTCCTCGACGAAATTGCTATGCCGGATACCGACGCCCGACCAACGTGTATTCCCGCAGCGATCGAGCGCTGGCATTACATCACAGAATCGTGGCCGATACTCGAAGATGAGTGGACGCTCACCCTCATCAGCAACGGCTGGCGAATTGCGCCGGAACTGCTCCCTGCGATGCTGCTGCGCCATCGCAGCGACGCAATTCGACGGACACGTGTGATGGTCGGAGCTGGTGACGCCGGTCGATGGCTCGTCGGACATCTACCCGACCTCGAACCCCGACATTCAGCGGTGTCAGTGACCCCCGAGGCGTTGCACAGTCTGCCCAAACTGCCGATCGCGCCTGAACTCGCAGAGATGCTCGACTGGCCAGGAGCAAAAGTCGGAACGATGCTTGCGCAGTCGATCCAGACCGGATCACTCGGTCACAGCCATAAGCCAATGCTGGTAAACCTCGTCGCGCGAATTCACCAAGAAGCACTTACCAACCTGGTGGATGTCCTCACCGGCATCGACCCGATGGCGACGGGCCACGGGCTAGCTACGGTGCTCGTTGACCTCGCCTCCACTCGTCAGCGCATGCTCAGTGAGCTGATGCGATGATCTCGGTGCCATGGTCAGTCGGCGAGCTCTTCGTCGAGTTGCTCGATCAGCGTTCTTGGAGCGATCGATCGAAAGCTTTCCTCAATGAATCGATGGAGCATGTCGGTAGCACTGTCATCAAGACCAGGGATCGGGACGTTGGTCCAGCCGTCATCGCCCATCCCATATGACATGGCGGAGGCGCCAGGTAGGACCATTGCCACTTCGAGGGACTCAACTAGCCGGACACCGATGCTCGGCGCGTTCTGATCACCGTAGAACGCAAAAATCTGTTTACGAACTTTCGTAACGCGGCTCTCGTCCCAGGGTGTGTCGAACCATGCCTCAGGTAAAGAAAGCGCAAAGCCCTCCAGTTCGTCCTGGAGCCTCTTCGCCCCACGCATGCTCACTACCGCCACAGCACCAGTGTCGCAGCAGATTCTCGAAATCGGAGAAGAGTCTGGTCACATTTCTGTCAGGCGCCCGTCGTCCAACATCTAGGTAATGTCAACGCCGATGACCATCGCTAACGACCCGCCAGCTGCCGACGTTCTGCGGCCGCATGCCGAGCAGCAGTACGCGCAAGAACTTGCGGCGCTTGCCGCCGTCGATGACCGGACCCGTCCGCCCGGGTGGAACCTGTCGCCGTGGGCAGTGGTGGCCTACCTCCTTGGCGGAACACTTGGCGACGGCACGATCATTTCACCCAAGTACGTCGGCCAGCAGCGCCTCATCGAGATTGCCGTCGCGACGCTTGCGACTGACCGTGCGCTGCTCCTGCTCGGTGTGCCAGGCACAGCCAAAACCTGGGTAAGCGAGCATCTCGCGGCAGCGATCAGCGGGGATTCCACGCTACTTATCCAGGGCACCGCAGGCACCACAGAGGAAACATTGCGATATGGCTGGAACTATGCCCGGTTGCTCGCCGAGGGACCGTCGAAGGCGGCGCTCGTCCCTGGGCCCGTCTACCGCGGGATGGAGCGTGGAGCGATCGTGCGTGTTGAGGAACTCACTCGGATGCCACCCGAAGTACAAGACGCACTGGTCACGGTGCTGTCGGAGAAAGTGTTGCCTATTTCAGAACTCGACAGCGAAATTGCCGCAGTTAGCGGATTCAACCTGATCGCCACAGCCAACGACCGCGATCGTGGCGTCAACGACATCTCGAGCGCACTTCGCCGAAGGTTCAACACTGTTGTCCTGCCGCTTCCAGCAACGACAGAAGAAGAGATCTCCATCGTCAGTCGACGGGTGGCCGAACTTGGTGTTGCGCTCGCGTTGCCTGAAGTTCCGGCTGCGGCCGATGAGATCCGGCGTGTCGTCACGGTGTTCCGTGAACTGCGGTCGGGCGTAACCGACGATCAGCGCACCAACCTAAAGATCCCAACCGGCACGTTGTCGACAGCCGAAGCAATTTCGGTGGTGACCAACGGTCTGGCGCTGGCCGCGCACTTCGGAGATGGGTCGTTGCAGGCCGGCGACGTGGCCGGCGGGATTGTTGGTGCGGTGGTCAGCGATCCGGTGCATGACCAGGTGGTGTGGCGGGAGTACCTCGAAGGCGTGGTCGCCGAACGGCCGGAATGGGCCGACTTCTACGAGGCTTGCCGCCAACTCGACACGTGACTGACGCAGCGATGGAAGCTGACACAGCACCAACAAAGGTGCATTTGCTGGGAATCCGGCATCACGGCCCCGGATCGGCTCGCTCAGTGGTCACAGCGTTGAACGCAATTCGACCGTCGGTCGTGCTGGTCGAAGCGCCTGCGGATACTCAGTCGGCGTTGCGTTGGGTCGGAGACCCTGGCCTTGTGCCGCCGGTGGCGCTACTCGGCTATGTCGTCGCTGCGCCAGCCCGAGCGCTCTTCGCTCCGTTCGCCGCGTTCAGTCCGGAGTGGCAGGCCATCGCTTGGGCGAACACGAACGAGATTGAGGTACGTGCCATCGATCTGCCGATGGCGAACACGTTTGCAGGCGCCGATGGGGATGACGCTGCTGCTGAACTGGTGGCCGACGCTGCTCCACCTGACCCGCTACGGGCACTGGCGCTTTCCGCTGGGGATACCGACCCGGAACGCTGGTGGGAGGATGTGATTGAACATCGCGGTGACGGTACGCCAGCCTTCGAATCGGTCGCTGACGCAATGGCCGCAGCACGCGACGGCACGATCACCTCGGTGGGCGAAGAGCGGCGAGAGGCCCACATGCGGCGCGCTATTCGCGCAGCAATCAAAGACGAACACGAGTCGGTTGCAGTGATCTGCGGTGCCTGGCACGTGCCTGCGCTCGATGTCACTGCCTACGCAGCGAAGGCCGACACGGCCACGCTCAGAGGGTTGCCGAAGGTCAAGGTCGCGGCGGCTTGGGTGCCGTGGACGCATCGTCGGCTCACGCAGGCTTCGGGCTACGGCGCCGGCGTGGCCAGTCCGGGTTGGTACCGGCACGTGTTTAATCACCCAGGACCCGACGGTGTTGCTCGATTCTTCGTTGATGCAGCTCGCGTGCTGCGCGACCGCGGTCTGTCTGCATCGCCCGATCATCTGATCGGCGCGACCCGGCTGGCGGACTCACTCGCTGCGATGCGCGGTCGTCCGCGCCCGGGTCTGGCTGAAGTGCTCGACGCTGCGGACTCGGTGATGGGCGGCCTAGACCTGGTTCGCAGTGAGCTTGTCGTCGGTGATGCGCTTGGCTCCGTTTCGGTGCATGCACCTCAGGTACCGCTTGCACGTGATCTTGCCAAGGAGCAGAAGGCGGCGCGCCTGAAGCCCGATGCAGCAGTGAAAATCGTTGAGGTGGATTTGCGGACTCCGATCGGGCTACGCAAGTCACACCTGATGCATCGGCTGCTTGCGCTCGGAGTGCCCTGGGGAGTGCCGGAGGAAGGGCGCGGGTCGTCGGGCACGTTCCGCGAGACCTGGCGCGTGGCGTGGGAACCCGAGCTGTCGGTCAGACTCATCGAGCGATCGGGCTATGGAACCACGGTGGCATCGGCGGCATCGGCACGGCTCATCGAACGTGGGCGTGAAGCAAGTGGCCTCAATGGGTTGATCAGCGTGCTCGAAGCAGCGCTGTTCGCTGACCTATCCGAGGCTGTGCAGCCCTGCGTTATGCGGCTTGCTGAACAGGCAGCGACTGATCCTGACATTGGCGAGTTGATGGACGCCGTCGTCCCGCTGGCGAACGCCTTGCGATACGGCGATGTTCGGGGAACCGATGCGTCTTTGATGCGTACCGTGTTCGACGGCATCGTTGTCCGTATTCTCGCCGGTGCTGCCGTGGCAGGCGGGCAACTAGATGACGATGCGGCAGTCGAGATGGTTGAACGGCTCGCAGGGGTGCAATCGGCGCTTGCGGTACTTAGTCACCCCGCTCGAGAGCATGATTTCCCGGCGTTGCTTGATCAGCTTGCTTCTGCCCGTAACGTTCACGGCCTTGTGCAAGGTCGAGCGACGCGACTCCTGCATGATGACGGATCATGGCAGGCGATTGATGTCGAAAACCGCCTATCGCAGGCACTGTCGCCTGGGACGCCCTCGGTTGTCGGCGCAGCGTTCATAGAGGGGTTCCTCGCTGGCTCGGGGACCGTGCTTGTCCACGATGCTGACTTGCTCGGCGTCGTCGACCGCTGGCTCTCGTCGTTGACGCCGGTGGCTTTCGATGCTGCGCTCGTCCTGCTACGCCGAACTTTTGGCGGCTTCGAATCAGCTCAACGGCGCCAGATCATGATGTTGTTGATGGGACAGATGGCTCTACGGGATGTTGGCTTCGGTGTCGACGTTGACCCTGTCCGCTCCGCAGAAGCGCTCCGTACGGTCCGGCACCTCCTCGGACTCGCCCTGGCGGATGTGACTGCTACGTCCGATGAGGTGCCGGTATGAAAGCTGGTACGGACGTTGTGCGGATTCCCCTTCCGCAGGTCTCAGCTTCGGAACGGCGTCGACGTTGGCGGCTGGTGCTCGGCGCAGCGGCTGCAGGAATTGATGACGATCGGCAGCGCTGGGACGCACCGGGAGTGTCTGACCCGGGTACAAGCAAAAGTGCAACTCAAGGTGAAGGCATGGAAGGTGAAAGTGAAAGCGCACGGGGCGCAGATAGACAGCAGCAAGGCCCACAGGGGTCAGCGCCAGCAATCGGTGGTGATGACAAACGAGTCGATGCAGTCCTTGGGGCCCTCTATGACCGCAACGATGCGAGCTTGAGCGCCGGTGCGCAGGGCAAACGGCGTAGCGGCAACCGGGCTGGCGGGCTCGGACGGTCGAAGCCTGGAGTGGTGCGCTGGCTTGGCGACATTCGGACCTACTTTCCGACTCCGATGGTGCAGATCATGCAGCGCGACGCGATCGAGCGACTCGACTTGAAGCAGTTGCTTCTCGAACCTGAGATGCTGCAGTCGGTTGAGCCCGACATTCACATGGTGACGCTGCTCGTTGAGCTCAATGCGATGTTGCCTGACGAGACTCGCGCAACAGCGCGCCAAGTGATCGCAAAGGTACTTGCGGACATCGAAGCGCGTTTGGTCGATCAGACCCGCCAAGCAGTGCGCGGGGCGCTGGCCAAGTCGGCGCGGACCCGTCGCCCACGACCAGGCGACATCAACTGGAATGACACCATTGCCGCAAATCTTCAGCACTGGCTCCCTGAACACCGCACAGTTGTCCCCGAGCGTCTGATCGGTCACGGCCGTCGTCAGCGTAGTCTCGCCAAGGACGTCGTGATTGCTGTCGACCAGTCTGGGTCAATGGCCGACAGCGTGGTGTATGCGTCGCTGTTCGGTGGCGTACTTGCGCGGTTGCCAGCACTGCGCACACGTTTCGTGACGTTCGATACCGCTGTTACTGATCTGACTGCATTCCTGCATGACCCGGTCGAGGTCCTCTTTGGTGTGCAACTTGGTGGGGGTACCGACATAGCGAATGCGCTCGGCTACTGCCAGCAACTGATTGAGCGGCCGCGGCATAGTGTGCTATTCCTTGTCACCGACTTATTTGAAGGTGGCAACATCGCCACAATGCAGCGGCGTGTTGCTGAAATTGTTGCATCAGGCGTACAAGTCGTGGTTTTGTTGGCGCTGAGTGACGAGGGTTCCCCGGTGCATGATCACGCGCAGGCGGCGGCACTCACGGCACTTGGAGCAACCGTGATGGCGACGACGCCAGCAGCATTCCCGCAAGTACTCGCTGATGCGCTGACCTGATCAGCACACTAAACGTGTAGATTTTCGCTCGTATGGGTCAGATGGTCGCCGTCACTGAGAAGCCGAGTTCCACACCTGGGGTAGTGCGTTTCGAAATTAATCGGACACTGTCTGGGCAAGGACACGAGCGGTTTCGCTCGGTGCTGGATGCACATGGCGCCACACCATCGGATGAACTCGCTCGCCGACTTTTTGGGACCGGCCAAGTCGCTGGCGTTCACGTGTACTCAAACATCATTACGGTTGACCTCGAAAAGGGCTTTGACTCGGCCGGGCTTTCTGATCTGGTCCGTGACATGTACACGTACTGGAAGCCCGGGGTGGAACCGCCATCGTTAGCCGATCTTCAGCCCGCAGAGCCTGCCGCTGCCGAAGTCGCCCCAGGTGGTGGCGGCAGCGATGACGCGCTGAGTGCGGCGGCACAACTCGTGCCGATGCATCTGCTCCAGCGTGGTAAGGCGGCTCGCGAGAAGTGGAACGCCAAGTCAGGCTGATGTTGACGTTGCACTGCGTGGAGGTGTGAACCAACCTTCGCGTACGGTTGCATCGCCATACCGACCATTGGCCTGACTGGAACAAGGTGTGGTCATCGCGGGCGCTAGCGCAGGTGGTCATCGGGACATCACCAACTGGCGAGCAGTACGGATTGCCGTTGGCGACGCTGAGTGACTCGATCGAAGCACATTTTGCTGCTCGGGGCCATGCCGCTCAGAACTGATTGTTCAGAATGGGGTTGGTGACATTGCATTGGTCGACTCTTGCTGTATCGAACATATGTTCGATACAGTGCTGCAATGGTAATTCCTTCTGCGCTGACCGCTCCTGGGTTGAGTGAGGTGCTCGCAGCGCTCGGTGATCGAGTGGCCCCAGTATCGATGGCGTTCGAGCGGACGCTGCCCACGCCAGCCGACTGTGTCGACCTCTTTGCCGAAGGAGGACTAGTGCGTGGCCGAACGTTGTCGTTCGCAGGCCCAGCGGCCACCACGGTCATGCTGCGGCTCGTGGCTGCCGCTATTGAAGCGGGGGGATGGATGGCGGTGATTGATGTGCCGACGTTGGGGCTTGATGCTGCGAGTGAATTGGGCATTGCACTTGAACGTGTCGTTGCGGTTGACACCCAGGATCCAGACGTGTGGGCTGATGTCGTTGCGGCAGCAGCTGATGGCTTCGAAGTGTTGGTCACCCGAGTGCCGAGTGAGGTTCGGTCATCAACGCTGCGCAGGGTCATCGCACGATTACAGCAGCGCGGTGTCGTGATGATGGTTGTCGGCGACCCTGGACCACTGGCGTGTGACGGTGTGATCGACACTGGCCATCAGGTCTGGACCGGTGTTGGAGGTGGATGGGGCCGGCTGGAGCAGCGAGTTGTCGAAGTCACCGCAGGGGGACGTCGACTTCCCGGTGAGCGTCGCCGGAAAATGGAGTTCCCGGTGCCTGAGTTGCAGAACGCCGAGGTGGATAATGCTGAGAGAGGTGGCGTTGCGGTAGAGGGTGCACCGTCGATCAATCAGTTTTCCGCTGCGAGTTAGTGCCATGGTGACGCGGATGGTCACGGTGTGGCTTCCTGACTGGCCAGTCGTTGCTGCTGGTTACGACGGCAATCTTCCGGCGGCGGTGGTGTCGGCAAATCGAGTGGTGGCTCGCAGTACAGCAGCAGCAGCAGCAGGAGTGATGATCGGACAGCGTCGGCGCCAGGCGCAGCGTCGGTGTCCGGAGATCGAATTGGTCGATCACGATCCTGTTCGGGATGCGCGCGAATTTGAGCCGGTAGTCCGTGCTGTTGCCGAGGTATCTCCGCGACTTGATGTGATCGAACCCGGATGGGTCAGCCTGGCGGCACGAGGGCCAGCGAAGTACTTCGGCGGTGATGTTGCGGTGGCTGAGCATTTGCAACACATCGTTGCTGAAGCTGGGGTGGTGGTACGCGCCGGTATCGGTGTGGCCGATGGTCGGTTCTCGTCGAGTGTGGCGGCTCGATTGTCGGTACGTCATGACAGTCCGGTGGTCGTCGAGTCGCAGCAATCGCCATCCTTTTGTGCACCACTTCCGATCGGATGGTTGCAGACACTTGGTGAATCCGACCCAGAAATGATCGATCTCTTCACTCGTCTCGGCCTGCATCGCCTCGGCGACCTTGCGTCGCTTGATCCTGCTGACGTGCTCGGCCGGTTCGGACATCCAGGGTTGCATGCGCACCGTTTGGCTACGGGGATTGATATTCGTCTACCAAGTACCACTGACCCAGCCCCAGAGCGTCGACTGGGCCATGCTCCCGAAGATCCAGTGGCACAAGCCTCTGCAGTGGTGTTCGTTGCGAAGCAGCTAGCTGACGAACTTGGACAGTCCTTGGCGGCGACCGGGCGGGTGTGTACTCGGCTGGTTGTCGAACTCGAGACCGAGCACGGTGAACGGTCTGAGAGGTCCTGGTACCGGTCAACGGGGTTGAATGCGTCAGCAATGGTCGAGCGAGTGCGTTGGCAACTCGATGCGTGGGTTAATTTGCCGAGAGGGAGCGAGCACGAGATCACCGGTGGCGTCGCCCTGATCCGGTTGACGCCTGATGAAGTATGTGCCGACGTCGGGAGCCAGTTAGGACTGTGGGGCGGGCAGTCAGAAGCTGACCGTCAGGCGGCGCGGACCATAGCTCGGCTGACCAGTATCACATCCGACGAGGCAGTCACCGTGCCGGTCTGGAACGGAGGTAGGTTGCCGGCTGATCGATATCGATGGGTTTCGGCCTCGAATGTCGATCTCGACGAACGGGCGCGGTCGGTATCAGGCGCTGATCTGAGGAGCGCTCCCACCGGGCCGTGGCCTGGGGCGCTGCCGGCCCCGTCACCTTCGACAGTTTTCGCTGACCCTTACCCGGCCGAGGTGCTTGATGATGCCGGGCAACTCGTGTGGGTGAGCGGTCGAGGTGTGGTATCGGCGTCACCAGCTCAGTTCCGGCTGATGTCCGGTGGCGAAGCATCAGGGTGGCGACCGGGTCGGACTCGTCATATTGCAGCCTGGGCGGGGCCGTGGCCGATCGATGAGCGGTGGTGGGAACCAGAGGGCCACCAGCGCCTTGCTCGATTCCAGATGATCATTGAAGATGCAGCAGGGGGCCAACGCGGCTATCTCATTGTGGCCGAACATCGCCGATGGTGGGTCGCTGCCCTTTACGACTGATCCAGGTCATGACCGTTTCGGTGGTTTGCCGGATCGTTGATGGCGTTGGAAGTGAGGTGTCAGGCAACGCCGATGGTGTCACGGGTTTCGGTGACAGCGCGGAATCTGGCGGGGCCGATGACGTCATTGGCAAGACGAAATCCCACACTGCGGACGGTGTGGATTACCTTCGTGGCCGGAGCCGCCTTGTCGAGCTTGCGACGCAGATTTGACAGATGTACGTCGACGACATGACTGTCGCCAACCCATTGAGGGCCCCACACTGCATCGAGTAGCTCTTCGCGAGTCCACACTTCGGTGGGCCGACGGCAAAGCTGTTCAAGCAAGGAGAACTCGATGCGAGTGGTCTGTACCTCTTCGCCTTTGACGTAGGCTTCGCGTCGACCAAGATCCATGGTGAGCGGGCCGAGTACGAGCAGTGGGGTGGGTGCTGTTTCGATGCGCTGTTGGAGTTGACGTGGACGGCGGAGCATTGCATGGCAGCGCGCAGCGAGTTCACCGACGTGCAGTGGAGTTGAGATGGCATCGTCGGCACCAGCATGCAGCACAGCGGCGCGGATTCGGTGTTCGCCGGGGCCCGCAATGCACAGTACGTACTGCTCAGACGAGTGGCGAAGTGTTTCAAAAAGGGGGAGACCTTCAGGCGTCATTAGTTGTGCATCGACAAGCAAGATGTCAGGGGAGAACGACTGGGCAAGCACGGTGGTTGCCTCTGGATCAATCGGAGCACTCACACAGAAACCGCTGGCACGGAGGCCAGCCACGGCGATGTCTCGCAGATCGTCGTCTGTGACTGCGATCAGGATGCGCGGTGCAAGACTTATTTCAAGGTCCATGTTGAGTTCTTCCGCTGTCGGGTTTCACAGCTGAGTGGTTGGCTCGGATAGTTGAGTGATCATTCGTTCGCTTTTAGTGGTATCGGTCAGGAGTTTCTGGAACTCAAGAAGAAATATGGAACGGACGGCATCAATGTGATTTGGAATGATGATGTGCGTGTCGGAAGATGGAACGGTGCGCCACGCTGCAGTCATTGCTCGACTTCGTCGAGATGTCATCGCTAAGCAACCTGTCGACGAACGCGAACGTCAGTCACTGAGCGCTTTCGTTGAGGCGTTTGATCAACTCGAGGAGCCATTTGAGCAAGAATCGAACTCGATCCACGTCACCGGTTCGGCTTTAGTGGTGGGGTCGCGCGGAGTGGTGTTGTTGAAGCACAAGCGGCTTGGTTTCTGGTTGCAGCCAGGAGGGCACATAGACCCAGGTGAGTCACCGTGGGCTGCTGCATTGCGTGAGGCTCGCGAGGAGACGGGGCTTGAGGTGGACTTTGCCGGGCCGCTCGATAGCGAGGGAGTTCCAGATTTGTTGCACGTTGATGTACACCCTGGCGGTCGAGGGCATACGCATCTTGATGTGCGGTACCTGCTGGACGGAGGCGACGCCGACCCTGATCCGCCGGAGGGAGAGAGCCAGGAGATTGGGTGGTACGACTGGGAAGCAGCTGTTGAGCAAGCTGACCCCGGCCTGGAAGGCATCTTGCGCTTTCTTCAGCGGCGCGGTCCCGACTTGCACAAATAGAACGTTTGTTCGATACTGATGTGAGTGCGGTTCAACCACCCGTCCTGGTCTTGGAGCGAACTCGAAGCCACATTGTCGGACCAGTCGTCGCGCCCGGCTTTGCAGGTCAATTCGAATCGTGACGGCCGGCCCCCTGGCGCCCCGTCGTGGAATGCGGGTGGCGATGGGCCGGCATGGAGCCGCCGGCGTCAGCCCTTCGAAGTGCCAGCCGACCTGGCTACTCGGACGCAAGCTGCCGTGGTGCCGTATGCCGAGTTGCACTGTCACTCAAACTTTTCGTTCCTTGATGGTGCGTCACACCCCGAAGAGTTGGCCACCGAAGCAGCGCGCCTCGGCCTTGAAGCGTTGGCCATCACTGATCACAACGGACTTTATGGTGTGGTCAGGTTCGCCGAGGCTGCCAAAGCCATAGGGCTGCCAACGGTATTTGGAAGTGAGATCACGCTCACCAGTGGAGTGGCGGGCAGGGTGCGCAGATCTGAGGCTGACACTCAGCAACAGGTTGCCACTGGACTGGTGTCCGATTCGCACGCTCCCGACCCGGCAGGAACGCATTTACTCGTGCTGGCCGACGGCGTTGACGGTTACGGTCGGCTATCGCGAGCATTGAGTATTGGGCACCTTGCCGGCGAAAAGGGTGCACCCCAATTTGCGTTCGGTGATCTTGCCGATGCACTGAGTGGACACGCTTGGGTTCTCACTGGCTGTCGGAAAGGCGCTGTTCCGGCAGCGTTAGCCACCAGTGGGGCGGCTGCCGCGCGACGCGAACTCCAGCTTCTCATCGAGGCTTTCGGACGCGACCGGGTTCTCGTCGAGTTGTGGGACCACGGCGACCCGCTTGATTCGGCACGCAACGATGTACTGTTCGAACTAGCCGCACAGGAACGTCTGGGATGTGTGGCCACCAACAACGTGCACTACGCCATGCCGCGACAGCGTAAGTTAGCTGCGGCGCTTGCTGCGGTCAGGGCCCGTCGCAGCTTGGCGGATCTTGATCCGTGGCTACCCGGAGCATCTGGGGCCCACCTGCGATCCGGGGCCGAACAGTCGCAACGATTCGTAAGGTACCCCGGCGTAGTGGAGTTGGCTGCTGAGATTGGGCGCTCTGCTGCATTCGACCTGGCGCTCGTTGCGCCAAATCTGCCACCGTTCCCGTGCCCGTCGGACCCAAACGGCCGCCCAATAACTGAGATGGAGCACTTGCGTACCGTCGTCGAGCGAGGCGGCCGAGGCCGCTACGGCGAGCGGCCCACGCTGACCTCTGCAATAAACGGAAGAATGGTCGAGGACCTGTCCTTGCGAGCTCGTGCATGGCAGACGATTGACCGGGAACTGGCGCTGATCGAGCAACTCAACTTCGCCGGATATTTTCTGGTTGTATGGGACTTAGTCGAGTTCTGTCGCCGGTCCAACATCTTGTGCCAAGGCAGGGGGAGTGCTGCTAACTCAGCGGTCTGTTACGCCATCGGTGTCACTGCGGTCGATGCCGTGTCGCTTGGTTTGCTATTTGAACGGTTCCTGTCGCCTGAGCGCGATGGCCCACCCGACATTGACATTGACATCGAAAGCGGCCGTCGCGAAGAGGTCATTCAGTATGTCTACGAGCGGTATGGGCGGCACCACACCGCACAGGTTGCCAACGTCATCACGTACCGGGCGCGCTCGGCAGTTCGTGACATGGCCAAGGCGCTCGGGTACGAGCCGGGGCAACAGGATGCTTGGGCGAAACAGGTCGATGGCTGGGGCGGCGTCCGGACCACGATGGAGCAGGATGATTGTTTAATTCCAGAGTCTGTGCTCGACCTTGCGATCGAAGTCGAAGACGCGCCGCGCCACCTCGGCATTCACTCGGGCGGGATGGTCATCTGTGACCGACCGGTGATCGAAGTATGTCCCGTCGAGTGGGGACGAATGGACAAGCGATCAGTGTTGCAGTGGGACAAGGACGATTGTGCAGCCACTGGCCTGGTCAAGTTCGACTTGCTCGGACTCGGAATGCTCTCAGCGTTACACGCCGCCATTGATCTTGTTCGCGAACATCGTGGCTACGAGATTGACCTCGCCACGCTCCCGCAAGATGACGATGTTTACGCCATGTTGTGTCGGGCAGACACCGTCGGCGTGTTCCAAGTCGAGTCGCGTGCCCAGATGGCCACTCTTCCGCGTCTCAAGCCGCGCCGGTTCTACGACCTGGTGGTAGAAGTAGCGCTCATTCGCCCTGGGCCAATTCAGGGTGGGTCGGTACATCCGTACATTCGAAGACGAAACGGTAAGGAGCAGGTCACGTATCTCCATCCGTTGCTCGAAAACTCACTCGGCAAGACCTTGGGCATCCCTCTGTTCCAGGAGCAGTTGATGCAGATGGCGATAGATGTCGCCGGGTTCACGCCAGCTGAGTCTGACGAGTTACGTCAGGCAATGGGTTCGAAACGGTCAGCTCGTCGGATGGAGCAGTTGAAGGAACGGCTATACGTCGGGATGGAGGGCAATGGCATCACCGGTGACATCGCTGATGAGCTGTATCAGAAGATGAAGGCGTTTGCGAACTACGGGTTTCCTGAGTCGCATTCGGTGAGCTTTGCGTACCTGGTCTATTCGTCGTCGTGGATCAAGTATCACGAGCCGGCAGCTTTTTGCGCCGCACTGCTCAATGCGCAACCGATGGGGTTTTGGTCGCCGCACACCCTGGTACGTGATGCTCGTCGGCATGGAGTCGTTGTGCGCACCCCTGACCTCAATGCATCGTTGGCCAATGCGACTTTGGAGCTGTGTGACGAAGTTGGGCCAGAAGCATCAGTTGGCGGAGTGGCTGTTCGTCTTGGGCTGGGATCGATACGCGGTATTGGTGCCACCCTGGCCCATGAGATTGAGTCTGAACGTAAGCGGTGTGGTCAGTTTTGCGATACCGAAGACTTGGTGCGCCGTGTCCCTGCGCTGCAACTTTCGCAGCTCGAAGCGATGTCTGCCGCTGGGGTATTCACCGAATGCTTCGGGCTCAGCCGGCGCGAAGCGATGTGGACTGTAGGGGCCACCGTGCAGTCGCGCCCCGGACGATTGGCGGGCATCGTCACCGGTGACGCAGCGCCCCGTCTGCCAGGGATGACGCCGGTCGAAGAAGCGGTGGCCGATCTTTGGGCCGTCGGCGTATCGCCGGATGGGCATCCAACTCAGTTTGTCCGCAAGGAACTTGACGCGATTGGGGTGCTCACCTCAGCGCAACTGTGGGATCCCGAACCTGGCTCGATGGTGCATGTTGCGGGCGTGGTTACCCATCGTCAGCGGCCGCAGACTGGGCAGGGCGTCACGTTCCTCAACCTCGAAGACGAGACTGGGCTAATTAATGTCGTGGTGTCGAAGGGCTGCTGGCAGCGCTTCCGTAAAGTCGCGCGCGAAGCATCAGCAATGGTCATCCGAGGTCGTCTCGAGCGTTCCGAAGGCGTGATTAACATCGTTGCCGAGCGCCTCGATTCGCTGCCGATGTCGGGCGTCATTGCAAGCCGCGATTTCCGCTGACACGAATCGTTTCGGATTGATTCAGGAATGCTCGATTATCAACTGCTGGACATTCCTAACCTGCTAGACAAGCAAAATGACAGACGTTCCTGGTCCTCCTGCTGGCAACCCTGGTGACGTGCCCTCTGCTGGCGGAAATCCGACCGATCCGACCATCGTGCAGCCCGTCACGGCTGCAAGCGCGCCATTTGCCCCGGCCCCCGGTGGGCTGGTCGCAGAGGAGGACCAACCGTGGTACCGCAGCCCAGGTGGGATCGCTGCTGGCGCAGCAGTGCTGGTTGTCTTGCTCGGTCTCTTGCTGTTTGCCTTGTTTGGCGGAAGCGACGATGACAGCTCGGTTGTCAGCACCGACGTTGAAGATTCTGTCCAACTCGAAATCACCCGGATGACGCGTACCGAAGAGGGTGTACCAGCCACCCTGACCGCTACTGTCATTGGGCCGGACGCCCGGCCAGCAGACTATGGATGGATTCTCCCGAGTAGCGCACAGGCGCCCGAGCCTGCAGTGGAAACCACTGATGAATCGGGGAAACTCAAGTTCGCGTGGGCACCAGTAGCCAAACCAGCACCCGCAACTACTTGGTCGTCGACAATCACCCTTACCGAGATTTTGCCAGCAAATGCAACGCTGCTGGCGGCCAGCTATGAGTGTGTGCTCAACCGCGGTGGTGTGAAGTCGAACATCACGATCTTTGTCAAGACTTCGACTGAGCCGGTGACTGAGCCGCGCACTGCTGCGTACAGCTTTAGCGGCGTCAAGTTCGTGCCAGGCGACTTTGCGACCTGTCCAATCTTGAGTGGGGACATGAACGTCGAGTCCACCACTACGACCACGCCGGAAACCACTACGACCACGCCGGAAACCACTACGACCACGCCGGAAACCACTACGACCACGCCGGAAACCACTACGACCACGCCGGAAACCACTACGACCACGCCGGAAACCACTACGACTGTTGCCCCACCCGAAGCCGCAACCGTGCTGGAGATCATTGAGAATCGTGAGGACCTCTCGTTGCTCTACGAGGCAATCAAAGTGGCCGGGATGGAGACCGAGCTCAAAGACCCGGGCCCCTTCACGATCATGGCGCCAAATGACGAAGCTATGAAGCAGTTGGCCGACGAACCGGACCTGGAAGATGAGGCTGCTGCCAAGGACTTCGTGAATGCTCACGTGCTAGAGGGCGAAGAGCTCGAGCGGGGTGATTTCGTCGATGGGGTAAAGATCACTTTCAGGGATGATGTCGAACGTCTCGTTAAGGCCGACGGATCAACGATCACGATTGACGACGCCGAGGTCCTTGATGATCCTGCTGCAGAACGGGCTGACAATGGAATTGTTCATACGCTCAATAAGACGCTGGTCCCACCGACGCCGTGATCGGGTGCTCCGAACTGGTGAGCTGATCGCTCAGCGAATCGGGGAAGGATGCATACCGAGATGCAGGTCGGTGCTGTCATCGGGATCTGGTGTGTACGGGTGAGCGAGGGCCACGGCCTCATTCAGCTCGGTGCCAAGCCCCGGTTCCCGTGACGGCCGCACGTAGCCGTCCTGCCAATCAAGTGGTGTGGTGAGCAATTCGGCGTGGAAGCCGGACCAGTCTTGAATCGCCTCGACGATCAACAGATTAGGCAACGTGGCGCCGAATTGGATGTTCGCCGCACCAAGAATCGGCCCCGAGTACAGGTGCGGGGCGATCTGGCAGCCGGCGGCTTCGCCGATCGCCGCGATCTTCTTTGCGGCCAAGATGCCGCCGCAACGCCCGA
>Ga0213869_10001282_pt1 | contig 19044 bp, 14 predicted proteins | sample PICome_10_FD_160083 | JGI IMG/M metagenome (GOLD analysis project Ga0213869, IMG submission 160083) | Coastal seawater microbial communities near Pivers Island, North Carolina, United States - PICO132 | ecosystem: Environmental > Aquatic > Marine > Coastal | place: USA: North Carolina...
CAAACCGCGCTGCTGCTGCTCGTTGTTGTTGAACGCGATGTTGTTCTCCCTCCGCCGCTGCTGACGTTCTTGCCGACGACGACCGTCCGATTCGCGGCTCGAGCACAAAACGTGTGCAACATTTTTTGTATCCGCTCTCTTCTTCTGAAGTTCTGACGAGGTAATTTGAGTGTTTTTTGATAAGATACAAAAAAAGGACAACAAACGAATCAACACCCCACACACAACAAACGACACAAAAAAAGAAAAAAATTCATGAACTCTTTGGCCACGTTGCCCTCTTCTCCTTGCGGATCCCGGGGCCTTCTCTCCGCCGCTGCGAGCACTTCGTACCACCAACACAAACACATCAGACGACATCAGAAAGTATCATCGCTAGTGTTGCAAAGAATAAAAGTTGGAGGAGGAAAGAAATCGTCGTCCTCGCCGACGACGACGAGAGCCGCAGGAGAACCCGCTTCTTCCATCAACGAAACCTTGGAGTTGACAGGCGATAACGTAGAAAAAGTGTTAGATGAAGTTCGACCGTATTTAATCTCCGATGGTGGAAACGTTGAGCTGGTGGAAATAGACGGATTAGTGGTTAAATTGAGATTGCAAGGCGCCTGTGGAAGCTGTCCGAGCTCCACGGTGACAATGCGAATGGGTATTGAGCGCCGCTTGATGGAAAAAATCCCAGAGATTCAGGAAGTCATGCAACTCGTGGACGAGGAGGAAGGATTAGAATTGACGGAGGAAAACATCGAAGCAACTTTAGATGAAATAAGGCCGTACTTAGCCGGAACAGGAGGTGGAGAACTCGAACTGGTCGAAGTCGATGCACCGATTGTGAAGGTGAAACTTACGGGACCAGCTGCAAAAGTCATGACCGTACGTGTCGCGGTCACGCAAAAGCTTCGCGAAAAGATTCCTTCCATCGCCGCCGTTCAACTGATATGATGAATTGAGAGAGAAAGTAGAAGGAGGAAAAAGGAGAAAGCGTTGTGTAATATATGTGTACTGTGCGTCCTTGGCGCGTCCTTGACAGAGAAACGTGTCGTGAGCTACGCAAACGCATCATTTTTCTTCTTCTTTTTCTGTGACTTCTTTTTTCTCTTCTGTGACCTAAAATTTTCTCTCCTCCTCCTCCTCCTCCTCCAGTCCTCTCCTGCTCCAAATTCTTCTTTTTTTCGTTTCTTTTTTCGTCGTCCTCAAAGCTTTTCCTCCGCATTCATTCCTTTGTCGTTCGTTCGTTACGCGCGCGTGAAACAACAAACAACAAGGGAAAAATCGAGAAATATGCGCGGCGAGAGCAGAGACGTGCTTTTACGCAGAGATAGAGGGGCGGCATGAGTGCTTCTCTTTACACGGGACAACAACGACAACGAGGAGACGAAGAAGAAGAAGAAGAAGAAGAATTGAACGAGGAGAAACAAATTGATATCGATGTCGCGCTTGTTATCATACAGTCAGAGCTTCAAGAATTTTACAGCAACGAAAAGAGTAACATTAGCAACAAAGCTCTGGCGCAGCGGAAACGAGTTCTAGAGAACGTTTTGAAGTCCATCGGAAAGAACGTTACGTCGTCCTCGCGTGCTTCTTTTATTGAGAAGGAGGAGGAGGAGGAGGAGGAAAAACATCTCCTGTTACAAAACTTGATTTCACTCCTCCAGGTTCCCAAAGTGAAAGAAACGGAAGAACTTCTGCTAGCAACAAATGACACCATCTTAATACTTTTGAAGGAGGTGAATGTTATTCGCAACGGTACGAGGACGATGGATATTGATTCGTCGTTCTTGGGATTCGCGTTTAGTAGTTTGCTCGAGTTGGCATCTGGCGGCAAAACAAACGCAAACCATCAAAAGATTCGGCAGTCCTCCTTGAAAGTAGTATTTGAGCTCATACGCTTCGTGAAACACAAGGTTTCAACGCTAGCGTTTTTCTTACCTGGTATTGTTAGCGCAATCGTTAAATTATTACACAGCAGCAAAAACGAGTGGATAGACGACTTGGCAATCGAGCAGTGTTTATATTGTTTGAGCGAGATTGTTTGCTGCGTTTTATCAGAGGATGCTCAACATCGCGAAGATTGGATTCAAGGTAAAGAGGTAAATTTACCATCACTGAACGTTACTGCTTCTCCTTTTACGATCAAATATTCAAAAGAATGGTTCGATGATACCGTTTCTAAGGTGACTTCTGTTCTGAATTCTACAATTCCAATCTTTGCGAACCACGCTCACGCGACGGTGCGGAAAGCCTGCGCGGCTTTCTCCGCTACAGTTCTCGAACACTGTAAAGAAACCCTTCCCGAAAGTCAAAGAATACTACTCGAAACGCTTTTGAGTTTATCGAACGATTCCTGGGAATTAGTCTCCGCGTTCGCGAAAGGTGAGATCGATCATTTGAAAGAGAAAAATCTCATCCCGCTTGAAATGATAAAAGTCATATTGAAAGCCGACTTAGGATTCGATTCTACCACTTCAAAATCCTACTCTAGCTTTTTCTATCAAGAAAATGAAATGAGACTTTTGGCAACGATTGATTTATTAGGCGGAGACGAAACTTCGCACTTACTTTTGTCGAGCACGTCAACAAGACGGGAGCTTGTACATGCGTTAGCACAGCGTGCTCAGAGTAAAATTCTTCTCAGAAAGATTGGCGCAGTGGCGAATCCGAAATTTTTTGAGCTTTTAATAAACGATGTCGTGACGTCAATATCGAGTTTCCAGCATGAAGCGATTGCAACCTACGTTTTTATTGCGAACGAAATTTTACGCGGCGCTACTTCGTCTGAAAACGTGTCGTCTAAAAAAGTAGCGCTCAATTTGATTGTTGACGAGTACGTCTCAAAATTGGACTTGCTCTCCTCAAACGATGACCGTGAACTTCAACAACAGAAAGAATTACTCCTTGAAGGACTCGCCATCGTCGCTGAAACCCTCGGACCTTATCACATTAAAAACACGACGTTTTTGACGAAAGTGCTCCGCGTGCTCTTAGAATACTCCGGTCGTGTTACAGACGAAGGCGGTGATAAAACCACATCGGAAGTTGCACAACGTTCCCTGGAATCTGTGGCCGCCAGCGCAAATTATGACAGTGCTGTAGAACTCATTTCTGAGAACTGTGATTTTGTTGTGGATCTACTCGTTCGCCAGTTACGACATCTAGATGAATATCCGCGCGCTCCTCAGTTATTCCGCACGGTATTGCGATTGAGTTCCAAGAATAACAATTCAATCGATTCACTCATCGAGGAACCTTTGAGCGTATCTCTGCAACAAACTTTGAAAGTAACAAAGAGCAGTAGAAAGTTATTTTCGGAACACGCTGTTGTCTTATTGAACTGTTTCAAACAGGTTTTATTCGTTTGCAAAAGTGACAACACGTCTATTGCTCGGGATATACTTTTGTACAGTTCTGCACTGTTGGAGAGCACTGAGTTCAAAGTCCGTTCGCTCGCGGCGGAGATTATTGCGAAGGCTTTATTGAATATTTTTTCAACAAAAGAAGAAAATGTGCTCCCATTAGTGCACAATCTTTGGCCACACCTCGTGCAGTCGTTTCGACTGCATTATCACAAAACTGTGCATCTGAACTTGATGAAGGCTGTCATCAGAGTTTCTCAGAGAGGAAAATTTATAAGAAAGCGATTGTATGAAGACTTGTGGCCGATTCTTGTTTCGCGAGGGATTGCTATGGAATTCGTAAACGAGTTCATCGACTATCCAGACTGCTTCGCTGGAGAGTGCGTCGCAGAGATTTTAGCTACGAAGTCTTCTCTTTCCCTTCCCTCTTTCAACGTTGGCTTGTTCGTTTTGGACGAAGATATGTTTTGGTTGCAACAAACTTTTCAAGAGGCTAAAACATTTTCTCCCGAGAGGAACGATACTCTTCTCAGGTCCTACGACAATTTGTATTTTACTAGGTAGTAATCGCGTGAAATAGCACACGCGATTGGATTAGTTTGTCGGAGATCTAGAATAGCCGACAGTGATTGGCTCGTAAAGTTTCACGCACAGTAGCCAAATTAGCGATTTAGCGATTTTCATCCCTTGAAAGAAAGTTCTTCAAAACAAAACTGCGTGTAAACACACAAACAAAAATGTTGTTGTTGTTCTTTAAAAATACTTGCAACAGAAAGAAGAAGGAAACATGAATCGATATCGTCATCGAAGTAACTGGCGATCTCTTTCATCCATCTCTTTTTCCTCTTTGTCGCGTTCTTTTTCTTCTTCTTTTTCTCGACTTTACCATCCTCAGCAAGAGCAGAAGCTTCGTAATTCTAATAACGAACGAAAGAAAAGTGGAGTGTACGGCTTAGTTGGCTTACATGCACCAAAGGATTTCGAGCGATTGGCCGCAGATGTCATTGATAGAGTAAACGATATCATCAGTGATATTAAAGGAAAGCAAGAGAAAAAGGTTCTTCGGAAGCACCGCAGTAATACTACGGTGGCCGCTGGCGTTGTTGAAGAAAGAATCGCAACGTGGGGAGAAAAAAATATCGTCCATCAACTGGATGAGATTTCGGACACCATATGCGCGGTCGTAGATGTTGCCGAACTGTGCCGCAATACACATCCTGATCGAGAATTCGTACAGGCTGCCGAAAGAACGTACTTGAAATTGCAAAATTTTGTGCAAACTTTGAATGGAAACGTGGACTTATACCAAAGTCTTGTTGACGCAAAGATAGAAGAAGACGAGTCACAAACGGAGGAGTTACGAAGGGTTGCTCAAACGCTTAGACAAGACTTTGAACGAGGCGGTATTCATTTAACGGATGAAAAACGAAAAAGGCTAGAGGTACATTCAGACGACGCGTTGCGACATGGCTTCCAATTCCAGCAGAACTTGATAGATCCGCGACAAATCAGACATGTTGAGTTGAAAAAACGCGAGGAGCTTGAAGCGATACCGACATGGATTCATTCTGGTAGTAAAAAAGGAAATCAAACTCTAATTCCAGCGGATCAAAATACTATGAATTCTATTCTGCGCGCGTGCGATAATCGTGAAGTGCGGCGGCAAATGTATGAAGCTGGAAACTCAAGTCCGGAAGGAAACAGACTGGCGCTGAGTAACTTAATAAAGTCACGAAACGATGCCGCTGAGATTCTCGGGTTTCCCTCTCACGCGGATTTTATGACGGCTTCTATGTTATCGAAGACGCCAAACGGTGCGAAAGTGTTTTTGAGAGATTTGAGCTCGCAGGTAAGGGACATAGCAGAAGGAGAATTTAAAATGTTGGAAAAACTACAAAAGCAGAATGCAAGTGGAGGAAGAGAAGAAAAAATTCGTGGCTGGGATGTTCTACACTTGATGCGACAAATGCGAGCAAAGGATGATTATCCAGACATAAACACTGTAGCACAGTATTTTCCTCTCGATGGTGTCCTTAAGGGTATGAATGAGTTCTTCGGGAAAGTTCTAGGCGTAGAAATTGCAGTAGATAGTCTGATTCCGGGGGAATCGTGGTGTGGCGAGGCAATAAAAAAACTTCGAGTCACTGTGCCAGGGACTGATACAGAAGGGATTATATATTTAGATCTCATTCCAAGGCAAGGAAAGTTTCCCCACGCGGCGCATTTTGTTATTAGATGTGGGCATCGGCAAAAAAGCGGTGGAACCCGTCAAACAGCTTCTGTTGCCTTGGTCTGCAACTTTGCTGCAAAATCTTTCTCACGAGAAACTTTATTGACACACCAAGAGCTCGAAACATTCTTGCACGAATTTGGCCACGCAATGCATTCTGTCCTGTCTGATACGGAATTTCAGCATCTTTCTGGAACGAGAGGTGCTATGGATTATGTTGAGGTTCCCAGCCATGTGTTTGAATACTTTGCGTGGGACGCAAACGCGCTTCATTTTTTGGGGCGCCACTATCAAACTGGCGAAGCGATACCGGCTGCACTCTTGAGAAAACTGAAGCAATCAAAGCGTGCTTTCGCGGCTATGGATTTACAGCAACAGATTGTTTACGCCTTACTCGATCTTGAGCTTCATAGTAATCAAATAGATGTGGAGAATTCGTCGGAAATAAGTAAACTAGCTTCGGAGATTCAATCCGAACATAGCTTCATCCCGAGCGAGCCTGGGACGTCGTGGGAACTTCGGTTCGGTCACACCGTTGGCTATGGATCATCATATTACAGCTATTTATATGCGAAGTGTTTATCTGCAAAGATATGGCAACAAGAGTTCACAAACGATAAAATTGGACAAGGAGGGTGCACGATACTGCGGGATAAGATGCTAAAATACGGTGGAAGTCGTGATCCAGCCCACATATTAGAAAATGTCTTGGGTCCAAACACTCTGGAAAAATCATTTGATGGAGGCGTCTACCCTAATTCATCCCATTTACTCAAAGAATTTGACTTAGCGAAATAGCGTGATAGTAGTTTTAGTATTGAATAAGACAAATAATCTACGTAGCTGTTTATCCTAGCCCCTAACGTCGTCGGCGTTGGGGTAATAAAATCAATCAAAAGTAATTTTCGTCGCTTTTGCACTCATGTCAATATCTTTGAAATGTGCGCCATATAATTTAGATTCTTTCTTCTTAACGTGTGTCCCAAATTTTGATAAACTCTCGGGAACTGTTTCACCAGCTTCTCGAAGAACGTTTGCTAGTTCTCCGGCCCTCGATTTGTCGTGTACGGTGAATAGTGTGTGCGCGACACCAGTCGCCCCAGCGCGCCCAGTTCTCCCGATTCGATGTACATAGTCTTCCGTGGTTAACGGAAAAGTATAGTTAATCACATATTCGACACCCGGTATGTCCAATCCTCGAGCAGCAACGTCAGTGGCAACTAATATTGGAGTTTTTCCACTTTTAAATGAAGCAACAGATTGCTCCCTGTCATGCTGGGACATGTCGCCATGAATAGATGCAGATTTCCAGTTTCTCCGCAGTAAATCATGGACTCGGGCACACTCTTTCTTATACAGCGCAAAAACCAGGCAACGCGGCGTAACTTTTTCCGAACCTAAGTACTTATTCAAAAGACGGTGTAAGTGCTGATCTTTTTCGTGCGGCTCTACGACTTCAACGATTTGTTTGATGCTGTGAGAGGCTTTCAAACCTTCCGCACCTATTCTGCACTTGATGGGATTCGTCATGAACTCAGCCGCCAATCCTTGGACAGAGTTCGGCCAAGTAGCACTAAACATTACCGTCTGCCTGTCTGCTCTCGTTGCTCCTGCAATGGCTCGAATCTCAGGCTCAAAGCCTAAATCTAACATTCGATCTGCTTCATCTAAAATTAAGATCGTAACTCTATCTAAACGTACGTCTCCGTCGTTCATGAAATCTCGCAAGCGCCCGGGTGTTGCGACGATTACGGCAAAACCGCTCTGTTTCATCTCTTGTTTCTGTAAATATTTTGGTCCTCCGCCGTACACACACACGCATTTTATACCCGTCGCATCTCCAGCGTCGTCAAAAACCTTCGCTGTTTGTTGTGCGAGTTCTCTAGTAGGAGCGAGAACGAGGCACGCTGGTTGCCCAGGTTTACACGGTGGCTGTGCTTTGATTTGTGTCAAAGCTGGCAATCCAAAGGCTAAAGTCTTGCCAGACCCAGTCGCGGCAATTCCAACCATGTCGTGGCCAGACATGATGATTGGCCACGATTGCGCTTGAATGGGAGAAGGTTTTTGGAAATTTTTGCAGACAGCTAAAATTTCCTTTGGAAACCCAGCCTCTTGAAACGTAGCGAGCGGCGTAAAATTATATTTCTTGCCGTCATTTTCTATGGTAATCGCCAAAGAATCGCGTCGTTCCTTGACATCTTTCTCGGATAAACGAAGAATAGATTCAGAAGGCTCGTAGAACTTCTTCTTGAACGGGGCACCGCTCTTTGCCAAGCCGAAATCGCCAACGATTTTGGCATTTGTCGTCGTTTCTCCTTCCTCGTCTTCTTTCACCACTTTGTTCTTCTTTTTACTCTTCTTACTCTTCTCCTTCTCTTCCTCCCGCTCTTTTCTCTTCTTTTCTTTCTTCTCTTTCTTCTTCTCCTTCTTAAACTTCTTCTTCTTCCTCTCCTCGTCGTCGCTCATTATTGTTTTAATAAATATTTTCTCTTTGTCCGCGCGTCGTGCGTGTGGTGAATTCTTTTTCTTTTTGCATTTTACGAGTACGTAGTGGCGGCTCGTCGGCTCCCAAACAGAAAGAACAGCTCTTTTTTGTTCTGCAAAAAATTGGTTCAAATTCTGTCGTTGAAAAGCAGAGTCTCTTCTTCTGAAAAAAACGCCCAAAAAAAAAGCAGGCGTTTTTCCTCTGAAACTCTTTCTTTTCTTTTCCGCATTGTTGTAGAAGTGAACTAACTGGAAGTAAAGAAGAAGAGGGTTGAAAACCTGTTGCATTCCTCCAACTCCTACTGGAGTAACTCAAATGACAGCAACAACAACGAATAATAATGGCGATGATGATGATGAGAAAAGCGAGAACGATTTAGAGAGTTTGTTGCGGAATCAAATTCGTTCCAAAAAACTCAACGAGAAGAGGACGACGTCGAATAAATTCGGAAACGGGATCTTGCAACCGCGCAAAGCGCAAATCGAGAGAGGAATTGATACCATAGCAGCAGCCATTGTTCCTCCTCTGCGGATCAACGACGTTTCTCACGAAGATTTCGAGCTCGGCGCTGTGGCGACCGATCCTCCTCTCAGATTTCCAAAATCTCTTCTTTCTGATCTCACAAACATATCTTTCGCATGCGATCTCGAAAAAGAAAAAGAAGAAACAAGAACAAGTTGCGTCATTTCCCGGTGCGATTTGAACGCGCGAGATATTCGGAGAAAGAACAAAGTTATGGACGCAATGTTACGCGGTGAACCAGTGTTGCTGAGAAATTCTGGAGTCGTTGGAAAGCTCGACGCAAAGTTCAACGCCGATTCGAAAATCGGACTTGCTCAGGTGTGGAATTTCGATCACCTCGCTAAAATCCTGGGTGTACCAGATGATGGAGGAAACGGCGCGCCCACGCATACGTGGAAATGTTTCGTTTGCCCCTCGGATAAACACAGATTCATCGAGCACGATGAATCAAAAAATATCCTCGGCTCGGATTATTACGTCAGAGAACCAGAAACACAGTCGCTCGATTGTACTTTCCACGAGTTTGTTCAGTGTGCGCGTGCGTGGAAAGATAAGTCAATTTATTTCGAGAGCGTTCTTACGAAAGATTCAATCTCGAGAAAGACGATGTCTTCCTCCAACGTGATGGAGAAAGGTATCTTTGATTCAAAAATTGGACCATTAGCCATAGGAGATTTAGAAAGTTTATTCGATTGGAAATGGTTCCAGAGTTTACTGAGCTTTCAACGCTTTGGTTCGATTCTCTCTATGAAGCTGTCGGCGGGTTGTCGAGACAGTCTTCGTCCTTCCCGTTATAGTCTCGAAGACTCGTTCATAGTTCAGATCCACGGTCGCAGACGAATTCTCCTGATAAATCCAGATCAAACTTACAAGGGCATGTACCCGTACCCGATTGCCCATCCGTACGACAAATTTAGCATGGTTGATTTGGACGACGTGAACGACGGACAGTTTCCGAACTTTTCTGGCGTGCGAGGGATGACTTGCATACTCGAACCAGGAGACATCCTTTACATTCCATCGGGTTGGTGGAGACACGAGCATGGGTTGTGTGCTGAGCACGTTGCTTTGGAAATCTCAGTTGCCGCTGGGCAGAGAGTCAGAAGCGACGAGTCGCTGGAAATACTCGTGAGCAGAGATCTGGAACGAAGAGTTGGTGAAGTCGTAGGTGCGGGAAATATCAAACATTGGTTACAAATTATAGGAAGCGCGGAAGAAACTGATTGGATCGATCTTGGCACTGTTCGCGGATATCAACGAATATCTATGACTCAAATGGTTCGTGACGAAATCGATTTGAACCTCGGCTCTGGAAAATGGTCCGAATTTCTGAAGCGCATGATCGATGGTCGCTTAGATCCGACGCCATGGCTAAACATCAAATTCCGTGAGCCGCTGTATATTTCCGATGCAACGGAGAGAGTCGAAGATACTCGAAACGAAATCGAAAAAAAGTTTCCAGAATTTTACGTTCAAAAGTTGCGGCTTGACGGGTATAACGCTGAGCATACGCCAATGACGGTATTCAACCCGGAACATCCGGAAACAATCGCACCGCGAAAGTAAAGTTGCGTTATTGTCTATCTTTAAGTGCATCAAATTTTATTGAATAACTACCATGGTACTATATACTAATATCAATAATAACAATAATGGAAATAACGAAAGGCTTGTTCTGTTCTGTTCTCTATTTTTTACTTCGCGCTCGGGTTTGAATGAATACGATGAGCTTGTGAAGGATTCCAGATGATGTTGCCACTCCGCCAATTATCGAGCACACGCTCAGCATGAATTCTCCAAAACTATTTCTCCTCTCCTTGAAGTCTATTCGAATAGGACTCAGTTCGTAATGGAAATATATTCCTGACGGTTTTCCACTGCTACCCATGCCAAAGAAACTTTGTTTCGCGGACGATGAACTCTCAGTTACGCTGTACTGGTTCGTCGCCAAAGTGGTATCTTTCAGTCGAGCGAACGAAGTCGGAACGACTTTGAGAAAGTACTGATGGACGGCGTTGGGAGGTAAATATCTTGTATTCTTATCCAACAGATTCAGAGCCCCCGGAAATGCTTCACCGAATGCGAGTCTATTAATGGTATGAGACATGTTCAAATGGGAGACGACATTCAATTGAATATGAGACATGCCGATTTGCAAAGACTTTCCTGGCGATATTGAAAAAGATCCTGGAACGCGATTGACTTCCAAATATCCCATCACTTCACATCCTTCCTTGTTTTTGTTCTTAAACGCCTCTTCGAGTCCGTTTGGAAACTGCTCGTGAATTAAAGCGTTGATATCAAAGAATCCGCCTCCAAAACCAGCCAACGCCGTGTTCTGAAGCTTACGTCTCTTTTCGTCGTGTTGTTCGTGATTTTGTTCTTGTTGTTCTTGTTCTTGTTCTCCTTCGTTCTTCTTTCCTTCCTCCTCCTTTTCCTTCTCCCGAACTAACTTTTCTATGTGTTTGTGTTTGTTTGGTTTTTCGCGAGTAACCGCGACGTCGTCTTTCGCAGATGAATCGCGTCGTGGTATTGGTTTTCCGTCTCGGTCCAAACGCCGCTTCGTGATGTGTCCGTCGTGGACGTCGTGATGGACTTCTCCCGCCGCGTCTAAACTATCTAGAGTAATCAACTCACACGCCAAGCTGTGAAATGTTACATCCACGTACACGTGTAACCGCTCGGCGTTCGATTCAAATTTATTCACTCCCATGGTGTCGACATCCAGCTCGCTCTCTATTTTGCTCACCAGATGCGTTCGGTATTCGCTGAAAAACAAGCACAAGCAGGCGAGGAAACAGATTAAGGTGATTGCAGCGCCTAAAGTCGATCCTCGGGCGTAATCCTCCTTCACTTTGGGATACGCGTCCAAAGAAGCTATCGCCTTAACAACAAAGTTCTTGTTGCCATTGCTGCTTCTGAACATTTGATCGGAAGACGTTTGGCCCTCCGTCCGAACATTTCGTCTCTTCATTTTGTCTTCTTTTTATGCAATGGAGAAACTTCGTCTTAAGTTTTGTCTTCTTTTTTCATTTTTTTTCATCAAAAAAGGCAAAAGGGGGAGGTTGGAAAAAAAATTTCTCCCCACTCTACACACGTAGACGGCATTTGATCCGAGCGAAAAGCAACAGCGAGATACATTAATTAATTTTACATCAATGATATAAAAACTAGAAAATGTTTTGTTGGGGAGAATGTATCTTACAAAACAATTTTAATTAATTTATTAATTTATTAAAAATAAATCTTTACAATACAGACTAAAAGCTCTTTCTGCAATTCCCAAAAGAAGACCATATTGCACTTTTAGAGTATAATACTCTTCGAAAAGATAAATTAAATTAATAATTTATCTACGCTTCTATCGGGAAATGATAATATTGGAGTATAGTAAAGGAAATATTTTAATTAAAATTAATTTTATTCCCTGGAAATTCAAAGTTAAGGTGTTTTTAAAGTGTATATATAAACTAAATAAATCAATAAGTTTTTATGTGAATAGAAACTCGGGAACTATAGTGAATGATGTCGGAGGAGAAAATTTGTTTAATTTTTTCTGATATTTTTGACGACAGGACTGTTCGTTTTCCTTTTCCCTCCAAAACTCTCCTCATTTCCATATCGTTTTTGTTCCTGAAGGTGGTTCCAATAAAGTCATATGAAATGAAGGCACATCCTTCAGACTTCCATCACGCTCAAGAGCAGGTCAAAGTTTACGTTCGGCGCATTCTTGACGTTTGCGAGCAAGAAAAAGAGAGGGACGAGGGGAAGTTTAAGAGCGTATGTGCGAACGTGCTCGATAGATTATGGGATTCAATTTTCTTTCCTCTCGTTGACGACGACGACGACGACGATGACGACGACGTAGAGGAAGAAAAGGAGAAGGAGGAGGAAAAAGGAGAAGAAGAGATCGTGAACACGAACGACAACGAAGAGGCTACAAAGAAAAAGAATAGAAACGACGACCGCAACAACATCAGAACAGGAGAGAATACGCGAGAAGAGGAACTGAAAAACGACTTGTACAGTAGAGTTCTGGACGAAGTGCTCCAAGATGCAAACTTGAACACGTCGAAGAAAACGCGGAAAGACTTGAACCAAAACAACCACGCTTCATTTTACTCGGAGGATGTTGAGAAGCCGAATTTCACCTTAGGGGACTCCTATGATTTACTCATCTCCTGGATCGTCCAAGAGTGGGAGTATCGCTTCAAGAACAACGCGGAGGACTCTGCAAAGGAACACGCCGAAAGGCACTCTGCCAGAATCGAGTACCTCATCGATAGAATAAAAAGAAGAGAAGGAAGGAGAAAGGATGGAGACGACGAAAAAGAGAATAAAGCAGCGATCACTAGAGGTAAAGAAGATGGCAGAAACAACGTGAGAAATGTAGCAGAGAAGGAAGAGTACGCAGACGACCGCGAAGAAGAGGAAGAAGAAGAAGAAGAGGAAGAAGAAGAGGATTGGGAGGAAGCCGAGAAAGGAGCGAAGGGAAGTAAGCTTTTAGAATTTCATCGCCACAGTTCATCGCAAACGCAGACGATTTTTCAGAATCGTATCTATGAAGCTCACTGGGCGAAGACGAGATCTATGGAAGTGAAGCCGGAAGATTTCCTTGAAAGCGGTAAAGATCCTGCCTTTACAAAACTATTCAGAAAACAGGGCGCAATGGTCTTGAAGCTGCACAACAGTGGTTGGGACGAAAACACAAACGCAAGTACGTTCTTAAACTTGGACTGGATTAGAAATACGAGAGTGAAATTGCAAACTCTCGGTCCGGATTACCAATACATTCGCCAAACGCTTCCAGATCCGGAAACCGGAATTTTAAGAAAGTATCAAGACATGGATGGATATGATCCGGCTCGCGCTGAATTTGGTGCTCTCGTCGAAGAAATACAAGAAAATTTTAAGTTTGCGGCGCAGCCGTTGCGGTTAATGGGTGTCGTTGAGCGCGAGCGGTTTTTTATCACTCAAATTCGAAACAAGGTGCAAGCGCAGTACCCATACTTGCAGGGTGTTGCTGTCGTTGCCATGGACGGTGGTGAAAAGAAAGCATTGTCCGGTCTTCCTTCCCAAAATCCGTGGAATATATTTGACTTTGCTGAAAGACCAACGAGTGTAACTCGTCAGTTGCTAAAAATTTGTGAGGCAGCGTGTTCGCCGCACGCCAGACAAATCGCAGAAGAAAAATTGGCCGGCGAAAAAGAAAACAAAGTCAACAGGTTCAAAAGACGACAAGAAGACGAAATTGCTAAAACTGGGGCAAAAGCTGTCGAGGGCGATCTCGAAGCTAGAAAAAGACGAAATCAACGCAAACGCTTGCTTTCTGGGGAAAAAGAGAAGACTGGCGGAGGGAAGAGAAAAGCTGGGAAAAGCGGAGGAGGATCAAAAAAAGTAAGCATCGGCAGCGTTTCCGCTCCGATGGCTGGCAAATCCCCACCCAATTCTTCTCAAGAGGATCAATTAAACGACGCAGAGAAACTAGAATTGGAACATTTTCAGGAAAGATTCTTTGAAGCATCGTGCGAGGCAAGTAAGAAGAAGAAGTGGGGGGCCGGAATCGTGAATCCGTGGTTATACTATATGAGTCCATTTTCTTTTTTCCCGATGCACTTTGAGGATTATGCGCTCGGTTCAGCAAATGTTATTGTAGCAGATCCATCTACGCAGTGCTGGGTAGTATGGTATTCAATACCGAGCGAGCAAATTGGTTTGTTGCATGAATTCCTCAAGGATACTTTAAAGAGTAAATACCAAATCGATTGCCTGGAATCGAGAGAGTTATGGATCAATCCGGAAATTATAGCAAACTGGAACGCGAGAAGGCTCGGTAACAATCGCAAGTTGAAAGTCTATAGACACGTGCAAGGCCCAGGGGAATACGTCGTAACCGATTATGGCTCGGTGCATTGGGGCGTAAATTTAGGTGTGGGATGGAAAGCTGCCGTAAACTTTGCGTATCCTGATTGGAGAGCTGCTGCCGAAAAGGTTGATCTCGAGTACAGAAAGATTGAATCGAACGAACACCCAAAGAAACGCCACTATCGTTGCGCTCCCAAATTCGGCGTGCATAACGAGAAATTATTCAGCATGGAGAACGTATTGGGAAAGGATGAACTTTTTTCCAGTCATTGGCAGAAAGAAGAGAAGAAAGGGTTGCACGAGCAATAAGAGGGCGAGAGCTAAGCGTATAATCTGTATCGTAACTTTGTAAATTTTAATTCAAACTTGAAAGAAAGTTCACATGAACCGCCAGACTGCTTCTCTGTTGATAAAATCTGGTGCTGAATGGATAACTTTAGCGTCGCAATACACCATTATTTCTTGGTTAATTCCATACAGTGGCCTAATAATGTATGATTCTGCAATTTCATGATCTCGTGGCTCCCCGCAAGGAAAGCTTTCCCACTCGATGACGCTTCCAACCTCGTCGTTTGGCCAAAACACGCGATGGGAAAGCCTCACGGCGTGGGAGAAAACACCCTCCTTTAGCTCATTCGCATTGCGGAGATTTTCCGATGGAAATCCTAACATCACAGTGAAACGATCGTCTAACCCAGAATCTTGATGCCAAGAATGTTTCATTTTCTTTCTATTCAGCGCAGGATTGCTGATATCTATTAAACTGCCGTGCGGATTGGAACCACATAGTTTTGTTATCTCTTCGATAAATTTTTTACCGGTCAGATCGGATATTTTATACTCTTTGAATAGTTTTGTCAAAGCGCTGAGTTCGGAATCTTTTGGAATTTGCCCCCAAGGAACCATGAGAGAACTGTTTAGAGACTTGATCGCCTTGTTCTGATTCTCAGACAGCAAAGCGCTTTCTTTAAAGAGATCCTCTCGCATTGCTGCGCGCACAGCGGTTCGAAAGCAAGCTTCTCTATGAAATATTTGAGAGAAGCCGGTTTCGGGAAAGAGTTCACTAAGAGAAACGAAACGTATCTCGCTCTCTCCACTAGGAATTTCTGCCTCGTTCTCTCGCCGCCTTTCTCGTGGAGTTCGCAAAATGTTTGGAATTATATCGTTTTCGTCCTTCTCGTCTTCGCTATCCTTTTCCTTCTTCTCGAAACAGTTGGGCAATTCAGATTTTTCCTCTTCTTGAAGTGAAGAAGAAAGCAACGTCGGGGGTGCAACTTTCTGTTTCGTCGGCGCGAACGGGTCCCGTCCTCGTTTTCCTCCGAACGCAAAACAAGGTTGGCAGGAACGAAAGCGCACATCTCCTCCTCCTCCTCGCGTTCTGCTTGTTGTTGTTGTTGATGTTGTTCTTGCTTCTCGCGTGCTCGCGCTCCTTCTGTTCAAATTGTACGCAGGATGAACGCTCCTGGTTCTATCCGCGTGAATGCTGCGCGGCGTGCTCGACATCATCGTCATCATCATCGTACTCCTCATCTCTCTTTTCTTGTCGCAAGGAAGGGTGGAAACAACTACAACTTCTCTTCTTCTGTGGACTTTTTGTTCGTTCTGTTTGTGTTTTATGTGTGTGTGTGGTTCAATTTTTCAGTTGTTTTCTTGTGTGATTTTGTGCAAAATATTTGTGTGTGAATCTTTTTCTCGTCAGTCCTCCTCTCTCTCTTTGCACCTTCTCTCCACTCCAATCTTCTTCTTTGAGCGCGCTTCACACGCTCGAGAAATCAGAAAGAACGAGTTACATTGCACTCAGCAGCGCGAGAGAGAGATAGAGAGTAGAAAAGAAAGAAAGGGAATAAGGAACGACGACAACGATGACGATAACGATGACGATGAAAATGAATATGAAAACGCGGATACAACAACATCAAATGCCATCGACAGGGACGAGAAGAACGACCACGGCACGATATGCAGTTTCTTCAAGAAGAGCAACACAAATAAGAGCAATTAATATGACTCCATTTGCCTCCATCTCGATGCTGAGTAGTCGTACTCTGCACGCGTGCTCAGGAAGAGAACGAGAACGAGAAAAAAAAATCAATGCGAGAAGAAGTAACCAAAACAAGATATCGTCACTGATTTGTAAAGCAGAGTCGTCCTCTCCAGAAACAAATGAAGCACCGCCCGTGAACGTGAAGTCAAAAGATGACTCGACCGTGATGATGAGCACTCCAAACAAGGAATCTGAAAGCGGAGTAATCCCACGACCTCCTTTAAAAGTTGCTGCTGCTTTGGCGCTGGTAGGATCCTTAGAGTCAACGTATCTCGCCGTGCAAAAGCTGTCCGGAGGTGACGTGGTCTGCCCCGTTGGTGGCTGTCAAACGGCTTTGAACTCGTCGTACGCTGAACTTTTTGGCCAGCCCCTTTCATTATACGGCGCCGTGGCTTATTTTGTCGTAGCACTCCTCGCGTTCTCGGGATCGAGCATCAATCCGGAGGAATCTAGAGAGTCGGAAAGTAAATACAAGAAATCTCGGGTACTGTTCTTTCTCAGTACGTGTGGATTGGCTGGAGTTTCTTCGTACCTTCTGTATGTCCTGGCGGTAAAGCTTGGAGGCGTCGAATGCATATACTGTTTAACTTCGGCTTCGATATCCTATGCCTTGTTTTCCATTGGCTTCTCTGGATTAACTCCGAAAGAAACAGTGAACGCCTCACCACCTGCAGTATCACTTTTCTTCGTCACTATGCTCTCTTTGAGTTTAGTCTTGGGATTTGGAGCGGATAAAGCAGACGAAGGAGGGGAGTCTCAATTTTTATCCTATAAAACTCCGCGAATCGAGGCAGTGTCCACGCAGTACTCGCGAGAGCTTGCAAAGTATTTAAAAGAGTCCGGAGCAAAAATGTATGGCGCGTTTTGGTGCAGCCACTGCTTGGACCAAAAAGAAGAGTTTGGAAAAGATACGGAGCTTCCTTATGTAGAATGCTTCCCAGAGGGTTGGCAAAAAGGAACCGAGATAGCGAAAGTCTGCGCGGACGCGAAAGTGAAAGGGTTTCCAACCTGGGTAATTAACGGCAAGACTGTAGAGGGCGACAAAACTTTGGAAGAGCTCGCGAAGGAAAGCGGGTTCAAAACGCAAACGCCTTTTGAAAGTCCAAGTTCGGAAAGTTCGAGCTCTATTCCAGATTTTCTCCAATAAACTATTATTTGTAATAAGAGGAAAACGTTTGTAGCAGTAAACAGAGCCTTTTTATGCGCGTGATCTCTCTCTCTCTCTCTCTCTCTCTCTCTTGTGCAGGCACACTTCACTGAATTTTTTTTGGCGAGGACGGGAGGAGGAAATCCTGGACAAAAAAGCAGGAAGAGAAAAAGAGAAAATTCAGGTCTCATCCTCCACACAAACCGCGACTTCCTTCTCAACTTGAGCGAGAAAAGGAAAAGAGAGAGAGAGAGAGAGAGAGAGAGAGGGAAAGCAAGCAAGCAAGCAAGAATAGAAACAATACAGCATGGTCAAAATTTCTCCTCTTTCTTCGAAAGAAAGCGCTCACGCGGACTCCGTGTGGTCCGTCTGCTTTGCTTCGTCTTCGTCTTCTGAGAACGATTTGATTTTCACTGGATCGCTCGACGAAACTGTCAGCGCGTGGAAAGCCAGCGATTCTGGAGAAATTGAGAAGAAAGAAGATTACATTGGACACACGTTAGGTGCTGTTTCAGTTGCTGCGAGTGATTCTGGGCTGGTGGCGAGTTCTGCGTTAGATTCGATGATTCGCGTATGGGAACTAGAATCGTCAGAGACAAGAACAGTTATTGAATGCGCACCGAGCGAGTCTTGGGAGATTGCATTCGAGCCTGGCAAAAATTCGAAACACATCGCGGTGGCAGGCGGGGTCTCTGGCACCGTCAAGCTCTTCTCAACGGTAGCAAATTCGACCGATAGTACTTCTGCGCATCAAACTCATAACGACGCTAAATTTTCTTACGAAGTGCCGGTACGAGAGGAACATCAAAATAGGTTTGTTTATTCTGTGTCTTATTCAAGCAATGGTAAATACATTGCGTGCGGTACGACCAATGGTACGGTCGCTCTCTTTGATGCAGAGAGCGGAAAGGTCTTAGGACAGTTTGATGGTCATAAGTTGCCAGTGCGAAGCGTATGCTTCTCCCCGGACTCGAAGTGTTTGTATACCGCCTCAGATGATGGTTTTATACACATATACGACGTTACTAGCAAACAGTTGATTGATTCGTTTTCTGGTCACACATCGTGGGTCTTATCCATAGCGGCCTCTCCTGATGGGAATAGCTTAGTATCTGGTTCCGCAGATAAATCCGTAAAGTTGTGGGACGTTTCCTCGCGCCAATGTATCCAAATCGATAAAAGTCACAAGGATGCAGTTTGGGACGTGAGTTTTAACACCCACGGTACTCGCGTAGCGTCTGTTTCGAGCGATAAGAGTGTCTCCATTTTTACGTATAATTGAAATATATACTCGTAACATACAACCATCTGCTTTCTACACTGTCAAGTAATATATGATATCCTTTGAGAAAAAAAAAGAGTCCAAAATCGATCAAAATTGAGCGATCGAATATAAGCACG
>Ga0213869_10001285_pt1 | contig 19022 bp, 31 predicted proteins | sample PICome_10_FD_160083 | JGI IMG/M metagenome (GOLD analysis project Ga0213869, IMG submission 160083) | Coastal seawater microbial communities near Pivers Island, North Carolina, United States - PICO132 | ecosystem: Environmental > Aquatic > Marine > Coastal | place: USA: North Carolina...
GTTGTTTAACAACATGATCTAAAAATGCTGTTAGTTTGTTAAATGCTTTACCAACTGCTTCTAATTCAGTTGCTTTAAATGCACCTCTTTGTGTAGCAACTTCAATAATGCTTTTTACTGCATTAAGATCACTAATGTTAAGATCTGGTGCTGCTGGTTCCCCAGCTTCTGGTGCAGGTGCATTTTGATCTACACCTGGTGTAGGAACAGGACCACTTTGTGGCGCTGCTTCTGTAACCGTTTCCGGCGTCTTATTTTCTTCAGCCATTCTAGTTTCTCCTTAAGTATGGACAAGCTAACATAAAATATGTTAGTTCTTTTTCTTCTTCAAAGCCTACAAATGTAGCAGACTTAAACGTATTTTCTTTAGCAGCAGGATATGTATTAATACAATACCTACCACTAGTATTAGTTTTAACCCATTCGTAGAGTCTACGATCAAAGCGATCATTGCTTGACACTTGCAACCTTGCAAAGTGTGGAGGCATAGTTTTAAGTTCTCTCGAACGTAGTACGTCTAATGGATTAAGTTCTATCATCACTAATATTTATTATATGCTATGTTTATGAATGTTAATCTTGGTCCGCGGTTTCTTCAGAAAGTCTTTTGGACAATGCTTTATTATAGCCCATTTTACTGATATCTCCACTAAACAAGTACAATTCAAAAGCAGACCTTTCTTTAAGTACAGTTATTGTTTTCTTAGTTATATAATACGGTGATTCGATAAAATTGTCAAGCCATAAAAGCACTCTAGGTGTTATTTTAAATTCTTTTGGAAAGTCTACTTTGTAGGTTCTAATTTTTGCTATTTGTTCAATATACATTTTAGCTTCGTCCGTAAGACGTAGCCCGCCAACATCACGAATGTTATACCACCATAATGTTCTCTTATCTTTTATGTCGGGGGTGTCAAAAGGCTGATTAGCGGCTTTCAGAAATACCTTTGTATAATTGTCCTTTTGATCCATGTGTCATTACTCTTCTTTTGCTCCAGAAGTAAGCGTGTATACCGCAAACTCTTCAGTATTAAAAAGTGCATTTAGTTTCTTCGCTAAGTTTCTAGCGTGTCCAGGATTAGAAAACGATACTTTTTTATACTTCGGTCCGGGATAACTTGATACCATACTTCCGCTTTTTAAATTAAACGGCTTTCCCTTATAGAAGACCGCCCAAATTGCTTCGCTCTCTAATACTTGTTCTGTCTTATATGATTCTCGATTGACATGTTCGAGAAGCACTGTTGGTTTTGGTCTACTCATTATACGTAATCCTTTTAATTAACTACGTATATATTTATCCTTTTTTAGAACTGACCGCCTTCAAATTTCACTTCAACTTGTTCACTGTTCTGCTTGATTTGCTTTAATTGTTCATCTATAGACGCTACAACAGTGCCTAGTTTAGATGTAAACAGCGATAGTTCTAATGTAAGTGACCGTGCTTCTTGTAGTGTTATTCTTACCTCGTTTTGCTGTGACTTTTCTGCAATTGCAATACGTTGTAGTATCTTTTCGATGGTAGGAAGTGATTGCGGAAGGTTATTTGTTGACATTAGATAACACCTGTTTCATCTCTAAATCAGTCTTAAATGGTCCTTTATACGCATACCGTTGTAGTGTAATGAGCTTAGGACAGAACGATTTAACCCATCCTTTGTCGAATCTAATAACATAATAGCCTGAACAATATAAGCTCTTTGAGTCACGACTCTTTGTAAACAAAGGTAAACGCTTCTGTATATCAAACATAGAGTTATGTGGCCTAGTGCTACATTTATATCCGTGTACTTCTTTAGGATCGGAATCATCTGCTTCTTTTACAATCTTAGCAACAAAAAAGTCTTTGCCGTAATCACTTAAAATACTTTTCTTATTATGATAGAACTTAACACCGTTTTCATTACTAAAAACAAACTTATCTTCGTTCTTTCTTAATGTACCAATTTTTTGACCTTGTTCTTCAACAATCCAAAACTTATCTTCTAAAACTGGCTTTGCTTTGAAATCAGTTGTCATACCATATACCTCGCATTCAATGGTTCGGCGTATGCTTGTGCTTGATCTGATATTTTCTTTAAGTCGTATAAATTACAGAATTTCATAAGTCTTACACCAACCTGGCTAATATTTTTATTTTCATCAATTGACGTCTGTATAGTACCTGTAATTTTATCTCTTACTTCTTTAGGCTGTGCAGTTAAGTCAATTAATATCCTATTACGTTCGTAGTCGTCAAGTACACGATGTTCTTCACCGTTATGATCTACCCAACGTTGTAGCATTAAGTTATTCCAGTTGTAGCCTTTAAGGTCTTTATCCTCAAATGCTTCTAATAAACCAACCTTATTCTTAGTGCCTTTCTTACGTACACCTGGGTAAGCACTAAACACATTGTCACTAGTGTCACCACGCATACATTTTTCAAACAACAACCATTGCGGATCAGGCGCAGCCTTAGCTTCTTTAGTTTTCTTATCAATTACAGGATTACCTTTCTTATCAAAGAAACCTTCATGTGTAGAAGTTACATCTTGTACACCATTGTATAGTTTTACATTAGGTGCAATTAGTTGTTGAAAGTCTGTGTCTGTAGAAATAATAACATGATCTACATCAGGATGTGCTTGTACCCAACCTGCAATTAAATCATCTGCTTCTAGCTCTCTGTGTTGCAATACAGTACAGTTAGTCTTATCTGATACAAAGTCTTTAAATGTATCAAATGCTTCCCAAAACACAGTATCTTCTTCTTGCTGTTTTTCTGTAAGTGCATCACGAGCAACTTGTCTATTACGTTTGTAAGGCTCATAATGGTCCTTACGCCAGCTACGACCTTCTAAGCAGAATACAACATGTGTACCGTCAAAGTCTTGCCATGCTTTCTTAATACTGTTAAGTGTAATATGGAAAGCCATACCCAACTTAATATCAGCATCACCATTAATTACATGTCTTGCACGGAAGAATGTATTTGCTGTATCTACTAGAATGTGTGTCATTATTTGTTATCTCTTTTTATTGTTTCAATATCTACATTGCCTGTTGCCATTCCTTCTAATGGACCGCCGAAGTCACCGTCAACAACAACATTAGCACAAAGCTCACGGAACCAACGATCAATAATTTCTTCTTCTTTATCATTGTCAACTCCGTATCCTTCATTAATTAATTGTAACACGAAATGCCTATTCCAGTCAAGCTCAAAGAAACCATTTCGAACATTTTCTTTGTTAACGTGTGTTTGTATAACGCCTACCCACGGTTCTTTCTTTTTAGTCGCAAGTTCTTTTGGACTAAGTTGTTTATTCTTTTCTTGTTCTTTAGCTTCGTTAACTTCTTTAATTTTATCTAAGCCAAGCATTTTTGTTAAAAATGACATATATTCTCCTAAGTTCCGATAGCATTACCAAACAAGTATACATGTACTCTTGCCGCTACATTGTATCCTCTTTGAAACGCCATCTTTGCAACAGCACCTGCCGTTGCGGTTTGTTCTTCTTCTCTTGCTCCTACAGGCATTACCCAAATAGGATAGTCAACTCCAACATTTCTAAACTCTGCTATAGCAGAATCCATGTCATCCCATTCACGTTGCATACTACCTACCACAAACTTTAGTTGTCCTGTTTTACTAAGTTCTCTGTATTCTGCAACTATCTCCGGCTTAATTGCTTTTTTTGCAAGTTCTCCTGAAGTACTAAAAAGTTTTGGAGATAAAGAGAAGAACAATTCAATGTCTTTCTCGTTCTTCCAAAACTCAATAAATTCTGGTAATAATTTTTGTGTGCCATTTGTTTCAAATGTAATACTAGCAGGAATATTGTCCTGTCTTTTTAGTTCTTGTATAATACCTAAGAATCCTTTTTGACTTTGCTTCATCATAGGCTCACCGCCTGTAACACAGAAGTGCTGTCTTTGTTTTGAAACAGGGTGTAAGAATAACCCATCTGGGTTACTCTCATTTTTTAAAATATCGATAACTTTTTGTGCCAACACCTTAGGAGTTTCTTGCCCCATTAAGTGTTTGTACTTCTTTGCCCATGTATAACTGCTATCACAGCCTTTATCCCATACAGGCAAGTCTTCTACCTTTTCTATCTTACTAACATCATAATCTTCAAATGGAAGTTCATACGTATCTGGATTAGTTGGATCAATTTGACCAAACCCATTACATTGTAAGTTACATAGAAAGAATCTAATCCAAGCAGTAGGAACTCCAGTGTAATTACCTTCACCCTGAATAGAGTAAAAAATTTCACTGTAGTAATACTTTTTAGTATCTTCTTCTGTGACTATTGTATCATTCATATTACTATTATACCTTCTTTCCACCAGGTTTGTCAACCTTTTTCAGTATATAGGAAGTGCCTGGCATACTCTCTTCCCAGACGAGATCATCACCAATATCCCAACCCATTTGATTAAGAAGATCCGTTGGAATCGGTAACGCTAACTCTTTCGTGTACGGATCTTCTTCAATTTTTACTTGCCAAATCACTAGCTGAAATGCTCGTTTAGCATCTCAAGTCTATCTGTTGCCGCAGCCATTTTATCCAATTCTTTTTGGATAGTTTCAACAATATCAGAATGTTCTCCAATACCAACTACTTGCTGCATATAGACTTCAATATTTGCTTTGTGCACCGCAATGTCTGCTTCTGCGTGTTTACGGGCTGCACTAATCAAAGTTTCTCTCAATGTCATAACCTTTCCTTAATATTTTTGTTTTGATGGGATGACGCCTCTGACGCCTCCTTTCGGATCTTCCATGTCCCCATTACGACGGAATATCAAATGTACATGTGGGTACATGACTGTCTGTCCTGCACTTTCACCTACATTCAAACCTATGTTGTAGCCTGTGATATTAGTTTTTTCACTTGCTACATTATCATACCCCATAGTGACAGCAAAGTTAAAACACTTTAAAATGTTTTCTTGTGTTGCTTCTTTGGGTACAATTAATAAGTGTCCTTCAGTTACAGGATACTTATCACGAAAAACAGTGAAGTCACGAGTGTCAATCTCAATGTCTGTCCACGGTGCTCTTTGTTCTTCTATTGCTAATTGTAAAGTATCAGCTTTCATTAAAAGCCTCTTCTAATTGCATTGTTAAATTGTTTTGGTCCAGGTGTAGTAAATTCAAAACCAAATGCGTTTCCTACAAATACTCTTCCATTCCATTTCATATGTATCTTATTGCTTGCCATAAAGATGTTTAAGAAATCTTTAGGCTCAATACGGTCAACTTCTGCTTCAGCAACTTTACCGTTATCAGTACATGTAACTGTACATTTATCATCATAGCTCATACTAACTCCCATAATTTCCAACGTTTTCCCACGGATAAACTAACCAAACATCTTCTTCTGATTTGTTTATCTCGTGACATGTATAACTAACAGGTAATACAGTTTCACTTGCTAAGTTATCTGTTAGCGTAGCAATACGAACATTACTACCCCAAATTTGATTCCATAATGGACTATCTGGTAAACAGTTGCTTTGCCAATCTTTTGCAATCCAATTAAATGTAGCACCAGTATCATTAATATCATCTACAATAAGAATTTTTTTACCTTCTGGTAAATTGTTAAACTGTCCCATCTCAGGAGCATAACCACCATCTTCATCGTAGCCGTAAGCATCTTCAGCCATCCAACAGTTAGATTCGCTTTGAGTATCATCGTCACGTAAACTTACTTTAAGTGCTTCACAACGGATACCAGTCATGTTACTAATAATAGTAGCAGGCACATTGCCGCCACGTGTAAGACCTACAATGTAATCAGGCTTCCAGTTGTCAGTGTACATCTGATTAACAATGCTTACGCACATTTTTTCAATGTCAGCCCAACTATAATAGTGTTTCTTAATCATTATTTTAAGTATTCCTCGTTATGTATCCACTTACCATTCTTAACAAAGCCCCATTGTTGCGCTTTCTTACCCATGTAAAAAATACTCCAACAAGGAATTTCATTCCCATTTTTATCTTTTGCAAGTTCTAACCAATGCAAATCTTTTGCTGTTCTAAAACGAATACTACCAGGACCACGCCAAAACTTACCTTGTGGTGTATGTTCCCAATAGCCGCCTTTTAAAATTAACGCTCCCCAACTCCATGGATGATCATGTAGTGTAGGTTCATCACTTACTAATACTTTATGTAATGTGATGTTAAAAGGAAAGTTCTTTCTATCTTTTAAAAACAAATAGTACCTAACCAAATACGGAATACTACCCGTTCTATCATAGATAGTACGCTTTCTTCCGATCCAATCTAAAAAATTAAGTAACATCTGTAAAAATACCTTGTTTAACATCTTTGAATACTTCAAATACTCTTTTGTTATATTCATCTTCATTAACTGCAATGTTGTGCAGTTTTTGTTCCCAGATATTACGAGTGTCATCTGGTAACTTCTTATTTGCAAGAACAGATTTAATATTATTAATTCTATGCTGTTGTTTTGTTTCCGAATATGGTCCCATAAGTATACCTTTCATGTGATGTATCTTTTCTACTATTCATCAGTCTTTGTACAGTCATACCATGCTTTGCAGTCATGTCGATTAACTTAATACCTTGTAAGTTATACATAAGTGCTTCAGCTGGTGTAAGTGCCATGCAATCCTTTGGAGACCTAGGTTCTACTCTACTGTAGACTCTTTTCTTATGAATGTTCATACTATCTCCTCTAATATGCCAAGTGCCTCTGCAATTACAAAGCCTACTCCGGCAATTATAAATGGCGTACCCCAATATTCTAAGTAGTAGCCTCCGTATATCATTGATGCTCCTGCAACTATACGTACTGCACTTTTAACAAGGCTTACGTAAAAGTGTCCCATGCTTGGGTCTTTTGTTGCTGGCATAATTATTTTTTCTGGTATTGGCATAAAACTCCTAACATGCGTGTTGTTGTTGTAATTTAATATTATCCATAAACTCTTTCTTAGTTGCTGGATCATCTTTGAACGCACCTTTAAGAACAGTTGTTTGTGTTAAACTACTATGTGCTTTTACCCCTCTGTTCTCTACACAACCGTGTGTGGCTTGAATGTAGACACCTAAGTGTTTTGCACCTGTTGCTTTTTGTATTTCACGGGTAATGTCATTTGCAAGTTCTTCTTGAAGTGTTCCACGCATAGCACACCATTGTGCAATTCTTGTATACTTGCTTAGACCAATTAGTTTCTCACTAGCAATAATACCAATGTATGCTACACCTCTAACAATCTGATGATGATGTGAACACATACTTGTAAGTTCTGAACGAACAACTAACATACCTTCATAAGGTGTTGCGCTGTCATTTGGAAATGCAGTTGCAGCAGGAATTGGTTCGTACCTACCTGCCATTAGTTCGTTAATATACATTTTAGCAAGACGTTTGCCTGTGCCGTTACTGTTAGGATCGTTTTCAGTATCTATAACAAGACCCTGTAATACTTCTTCAAATTTAGAAGTCAACTCATCTACTAGTTGTTGCTTCTCACCTTCTTCGATGAAGTCGGAGATATTGTCTCCTGCCCAAAACCGTTTGCCGGCTTCTTTTAATCTTGCTTTAATCTTTTTACTTATTTCCAATTTAGTCTCCGATGTTTTGGCAGTGGATTGCCTTTTAATAATATTATTGTAACACTTTCAGTAACTCATTGCAACTAAAATATGTTCCATTTAGTTCTTCTACCTGTTTATTTAGGCTAGGAAGATAACTTTTATAATTTTCCATGTAATCAATTACACGATCTTTTACTTGCTCTCGATTAGATATGTAACTACCCCAATCTAAAGTCCAACTACTAGGATACTTGAAAGGTAATAAAGCCATTTCAGTGTAGCTCAATCTATCCGGCATCATAGGCAATGCTCCTACAAGAGCACCTTCGTACCAACTAATGCCTAGTGTTTCTTGCAAGTTTGCACTAAACACAAGTTTTGCTTCTCCTAGTAAATTATGATATTCATTTTTACTAAGTTCTTTATCTTGACAAACAACAAATTCGTATTGCGGTAATTGTTCAGCAAGATCACGGAATATTTCTACTTGCTTCTCAGGAGCAATTCTGTGAGGAAATAATATTAAATCACGCTTCGGCATACCTTTGTACATAGTTAATGTATTTTCCATATAATGAAATGGCCATCCAGTCTTTACAATTTTATCATTGTTAACAGCATAGTCTTCATTAAATGTTTCTGTAAACATATCTATGTGAAAGTTTGTTGCAAAAAAGTTATGATCATAACATTCATACATTGACATTTCAGCATGTCTTACCCACGGCTTGTTGCCTATTAGTCTACCTAAAAAGTCTTGCGGGTCATAAGAACCAGCATGCCACATACCACCAATGCGAATGTTAACACCCAATAGCTCTGCCATATAGCGTAATTGAATAACTGTAGGATTCCAAGCATCAGTATAAAGAAAATAATCACCGTCTTTAACCTCTCCGTTACAAAATGCTTCTGCAATTTGTTCTAGTTGTTTGGACTTATAAACGTTAGTACCGCCGAAGTTAAGAAACGCCCCAGGTGTTGTAGCCTGAGGCGTATCCCCTCCGTTAACTATATGAACATCATGGCCGTGAGCTTTCAGTAGTTTAGGTAACTCGGTCTTCCACTGCTTAGTGTAACGAGTTTCAACTGCTTCTAAATCAACAAGCCATACTTTCATTTAGTTTCTCCGTTTATTAAATTTTTTACGAAACGGTTTCTTATAACTGTTTCGGTTCTCGAAAGCTCTCCAAGAACGACTTGCGTTTTTGTAGAGATCCTTTTCGTCAAACTTAAAACCGTTGTGTCGGCAAAAGTCTTCATACAATTCAAGATCATTGAAAATCTTGACAACTTCAGGATTGTCCTGCCAGTAACCCATTTTAGGTCTCCTTTAATAACTAGCATACTCAATGTGGGCACCGTTCTCTCCATCTTCGGAGACATCGATGTGGACTTCTCGTCCAGGATATTTGTTTGTAATCTGATGCCATAAATCATCTGACATCATTTCACAGGACTTATAGTCAAGTTCTATTGTTTTTTCTGCGTATAGTTTCTCCATCCAACGTTTAAACTGAATAAATTCAATATCTCTGTCATTGTGTGTTACAGCGATACCTATCTTAAAGTGGAATATGTGTCTATGTGGATAACCTAAGAAACTCACATCATATTCATCGCCTGTTGCAAGACTAGGATCATCTAGTGCCGCAGGATACTTATGGATACCTTCTTTTGTAAAGGTTACCCAAATCATTCGCTTTGCATGTTGCAATGCGTTTTCTTTACCTTGTTCCATATCTTCTTCTCTCATTCTTCGTTGCATGTATGTTGCATAACGCTCTTGTTCCATTGTAGCACCTTTTAGTTCTGTTGTCAATCATTAATCTACTATGTCGTCATTTTCATATTCACGCCAAGGTGTAAACTTTGAACGATCCATTAGTTCGTGTAAACTATGTGTCCAAACACCTGGATTCGTTGCTTTAAAACCTTTATCGTCAATTTTAAGCGTAGCATTATATCCAAACTGCTCAATGTACGGAATTGGTACACGTAGTTGTGGAATAAAATTGTCACTTTCGATTAATGAACTTTCTAACATTTCTTCTGCTTTTGTAATTGGAATGTCTAAAGTGCAACAAATTTCATCATCTAAAAAAGGCTCAATCATTGATTCCCAGTCATCATAGTCTTGATTGTCTATGGGTTGAAAACTGTGATTAGCACCAAAGAATATGTGTTCACACTCGTTGTCAGTATATTGTTTAGATATTATGTCAATGTCTTGAATACCTGTTACGAACAATGTTTTTCTACCATATGCAGGAGTATGTTCTACTTCAGTGCCTACAAAGAAAATTGCGTTGTTAACAGTACCTTGTTTATATGATCTTTTCATTTAAGCCTCCGTTAGCTCACTTTCTAGTTTATCTAGTTCAGTGTCTTCTCTATCGTCAGTCCAAGGAGTTTCTTCATTGCCGTCATCGTCTACTTCAACAAACAACGAGTTTGAAATGTTAGTAACTCCTCCACGTAGTCTTGCACCTTCTAAGTTTTTAAGGAAACTATCGCCTTCTTTAATCATTGCGAACGCTGCCTCTTTAGTTGGCTGCTCGAACAGTTCTTCAACAAAGCGATCGAAGTATAAGATGTTACGTGGTACCCAATCTGAGTACTCATCACTCTTATCTGCTTCTTTAACTTTTCTCCAATGTCTCCAGTCTGGACGTTGCTTTGCAAGTTCAATATCTGTTAAGTTGTTAGCACGTTGTACAGCAACAATATGCTGATAAACGTTGTGTGACATCATTAGTGCATAACCAAAGCTATCCCAACTTGTTTTACCTTCTTTGCCAATCTTGTTAAGCATACCTGGTGCATAATGACAAATGTCTGCAACACTTAAACGCCTACCAATTTCACTTTCAAACGGAAATGGAATGTCATGTCTGCCAGCAAGTGCTTTATTATCCATTGCTTTGTCCATAATAACTGACCATCTCTTACTTGTATGCTGGCTGTTAGTGTACACTAGTCCGTGTGCTGTAGCAATAAAAGGACTTGCACAGTCAAAACTAACTGTAAAGTTTTCATTAATGTGTTTACGCACCTGACGTTGAATACTAGTTAAGTAACAAGACCAATCAAGTTGTGCAGTACCTAAGAAGTGCATCCAGTCTTTGCCTTCTAGCATACCATCAAATTTCATAGTCATTAACCTACGTAGTGTAATAGGCATCTTGCACATATTAGCGCCACCCATTGCCCAACCTTCACATGCTTTATCTCCCCAAACGTTTGGATCGGAGAACTCTTTAACGCCTTCGTACCACTTCTCAGCAGTATCCCAGTCTGATCCTTGTAAAACGTTTAAGAACTTTGTAGCACCAAGTCTACGTTCTAACCAATACTTGTTATTAAAACGTGTTTTGTCTAAGCAGTCTTGAAAGTCTTTAAGTCCTGTTTTAGGAGCATGAATATGATCACATGCCCAAGTCGGAACATCAAGTAGCATTGACCAATCCGCTGTAAGCTCTAGCCAATTAAGAATATCATCACGTGTTTTATTTGCAGCAGCACCTTCAAAGTTTAGCCAATCAAATTTAAGAACACCCTTACCAACCTGATATCCACCCGAGTCACCTAAAATCATTGTTTTACCACGATCTCTATCTTGTACCATAGCATCTTGTACCATAGTCTTTTCAAGATTCAATTGTGCGTGACCTGCTGAATACAAACCATACTTGTATGTAAAGTATCCTTGTTCTTCGTTTAAGAAGTTCATGCCTTCAATTCCGCGGTCAAAGCCCGCAGGAATTCTTTCTTTTGGAATAAATTCACCTTGTCGCTGTTTAGCAACATAGGTACTATAGAAAGAACTAATAGCTGGCAAATACACAGCGTAGTCTTTCTGTAATGGTGATAAGTTGACTGGTTCTTTCATAATATTATTTAGGCCGCCTGTGCTGGAATGATATATTTGTATGTTGCTAAACCACTATCTAATTCGATCTGAATAGCACCTTCGTTACTAAGACTCATCTTAGTGTTGTTTACATCTGCAATTTTTAAGATTGCAAGTACACTTGCTACAGGCCATGTCCAACCTCTATCTAACGTACCTTCAACATTTTGTGCAAATACAAACTCACCACCATGCGATGATGCGTCACCAAATATAAACTTCAAGTTAGTATCGTCAGTCTTTGCTAAGAATGTAGGATGTTCGCTATTAGCGCCTGCTTGGAAATTAAAACGCTGTACTGCTGGAAGTGACGGACTTACATGTACGTCCCAGTTAACACCTCTAAACTTAACAGTTTTCATCTTTTCATTGATGTGTTCTGTAAGCATAAATTGATAACTGTTTTTAAAGTCAGCATCTTTGTTTACAAATTCTAATCCTGTAGGAATAGTTGCGCCATTGCGTTCACCTGACTTTACAGTAATTACAGCATCTTTTTGATACTCACTACCATCAAGTAAATATTTTAGTTTTTGCAACTGCGGCATACCAAATACACCAAGCATGTCTGGGTAAGGGTTATGTGTAGTTGCTTCCATGATAACTGATCTGTCATCAGCCATTGAAAACATAGTTGTTGCGCCTTCTTCGCCTGTAATTTTTACAGTTGTAAGAAAGCCCAAGTTTTGTGTATGTTCCACAATATCTTTTAGAATGTCTTTCATTATAGGGTTCTCCGTTTGTTAATATACATTATATTTAGGTTTTAGTTTAATTGCAAGAACTTTTTTCACCAATTTACTCAAAATCAAACAATTTGTTAAAGGTGTTATCATTTCTTGTAGAGCTGATATCCCACTCCAACACACCAATTAGGTTTCCTAGCTTTTCATCAATTACTGAATTTTCCATCTCAGCATCGTTGAAAGGCAGCTTTTTAAACCATTCTGGTAAACGTAATTCATCTACAGGATACGCAACACTTGTGAATCCCATAGGGTTGTCTTTAACTTTACAAACAATAACTTTTTGTCCATCGACAATAGTTACTGAATACTTGTCATCTTCCATCCGCTTTAGTGTATTCCAATTAATACTTGCTCGAACATGTCCAGGCATGTTCGCTTTGCCTAGTTTCTTTTCTTTATTACCGTATTCGGTAATTTTGTTTGCACGTTTAGGAGAACCTTTCTCCCAACCTGGTCTTGTTTTAAATTCAGTTCTAAATTCTGTAATGTAGTCTAGTACTTCTTGTTGCTCTTTGCCTGCTAGTACCATTTCTAATACATTGCTCAAAAAGTCTTGAATTACAACAGGAGTATCAGAACGTTTCAAATCTAAACCCATTGCTTTAATCTTACCTGGCTTTCCGTCTATATCTACACGTTTACCTTCTACGTCATAGTAAAGAACTGCATATCTTTTCTTTGTAATAAACAGACCTTTACTTGCAACAATCTCTCTTGCTGCCGCAATAACATCTGACCTGCTTTTAGGACAATGGAAAGTGTCAACCATAAACTTAGGAAACGTTGTGTTTGCTTCATCACATATCTGATCATACAAAGCCATAACACTATCTTTATCCCAAGGAATGTTACCTTTGTTAATCTCATCTTTCAGTGTACTGTATGCACTAAAGTAAGAAGAATCAGTATCACCATATACAATTGCCTTACCTGTATGGCTATATTCGCCTGTGATAATTTCATTAACTTTTGCACTCATGTGCTTAACAATCTGTCTACCTGTAAGTGTAGTTGACTGTCCAATACGGTTATCAAAGAATCTACAACCTGGATTTAGAATAGCACCGTACAAACTGTTAAGTAGAATCTTTTTAACAAGTTGTCTTTTTGCCCAATACTCTTCTTCAATAGGATTTTTTGCTTTGATTGCATCACGCATCTTTCCTTGCATTTCTTTACGTTCTTTATACCAACGCTTTAGTAGTCCAGGAATAATACCTTCTTTTTCGTATGTAAAGATTGTACCATTAGCACTTAGCATCCAAGGTTGATTGCTTTCAAAGATTAAATCATATACTTGTGCCGCACTAATTGTATCGCTATTGTCGCTGTCCTCCCAGTCGATAGTAAGTTGTCTACCTACTTCACGTGCCATAACAGAGTCAAACTCAACAGAACCAAATTGTCCTTCCCAGGCATTTGCAAAACTTTTACCTTTTGCTAGTTCACCTTCAATACGTGCTTTTGTTCCGTCTTGTCTTAACTGTCCTACAATTGTCTCAGGACCCATGTTCAATGCTCTAATAACAGATGGATACAGTGAATTCAAATCAACACTACCAATCCATTCATGAATACCTTTCTTAGGATATGCAACATAAGCACCTGCGGCAGGTTCACTACCTGGCTCTCTGCGTACTCTATTAGGAACTATGAATCCACGCCTGTGTGCTTCATTAATAATACCTTGCTCTGTAACAGCAACAGCACCCATAGTAGTTTGAATAAGAACAGTATTCTCATGTGCAACTGTATTAGCAAGATCAATAAATTTAAGTTTTTTATCTAGTTTGTCTAATAGTGCAGTATCTTGAATGTTATATTCGATAAATGTTCTAAAGTCATTGTTATAAAGTGCATCAAGAGATCCTTCATATACTGTTTTAGTTTCGCCTATTTCTAGTTCACCAATAGCATCAAGTCTATATGTATGACGCTCTTCATAGTTGTATTTTCTATACAGTTCTAGTGAGTCAACATGAACTCTACCAATTAAGTCGTAAGTAACAGATGTTTTACCAAACTTTTCATACTCACGTTTTTTAGGATACTGATTCCAAAGACACAATCTCTTTGTATCTTCTTTGCTTAATGTTTTTGTAATTCTATTAACTGTGTACGGAATATCAAAGCCTTCGCTGTTCCAACCACTTAGCACATCTGCATCTTGTATAACATCTAAAAATGCATCAAGCATTTGACTTTCTTTTTCAAACAGCATAACATTATCGATGCCTTCAATAGTTTTCTTTGCTTCTTCCATAGAAAGTGTCTTAGGCGGAATAGCAAAACATACCATTGTTTCCATCCATTGCAAGTATACTGCAATAGACGTAATAGGCATAAACGCATCTTCAGGTGATGCATACCCACGCTCAGGATCAAAGTCAACCTCAATATCAAAGAACGCTACGTTAAGTTTAGGTGCGTCTTGATTGAGATAGTTGTCCTCAAGCATTCTGTAAATAGGATTGATGTCGCTCTCATAAAGTTTTCTGTTGCTGTGAATAGCAAGTTCTTTACGATGTTCTTTAACATTTTTACAAGTTACTCTTGATAAAGGTTTACCATAGATGGATTTGTATTTCCCTCTATTATCTTCGTAGTAAAAAATGTGTCGTGGATTGTATTCTCGAAAATGGCGTTTGCCTTTTTCATCGCGTTCAACAACGTTGATAGTGTCTTGCCCTCTATCATAGAAAGCGTCTACGTAACTCATGTTCTCTCCTGTATGTCATTTTTGGCTGACAAGTACCTAATAAGCAGTTTATGGCCTGCGGTTACCTTCTTCATTAATACTTATCTTTCTCATTATAGTGAGTATAGCAAACCGGCTGCTCCAACTACACACAACACAAGGTTGGTTACAATTAGTGCAGGCTCGTTCCACATACAACTGACAATTAACCAAATGAAACTACCAATGACCAATATCATCGGTCCTGCAGGATAAAACCCTAAAGCATTAACTCCTGTACCGAGTATAAGAACAACGGTAGCAGTCCATTTTAAGAATGTGTCTGAATTTAATATCATACATGTATTATATGATATTTGCGACTAGATGTCAAGTATTAAATAATATTAATTGCAATAAGATAGCCAAACACATTAACACATGCAAAGTATCCTGTAAGTAGCATAACCCATGCAGCACCACGTCTTACAGAAGCATAGCACTGTGTTATACTACCTATAAAGAAAAATGGGTATATAAACGCCATATTAGGATCTCTTGCATTTAGTGCCAATGATAAACTAGCTGTTACAGTAAAGATAAAACTAATTAGCTCAAAGCCAAATGCGGTTTTGTCAGACGTATAACTGTCTGCCCAAAAGTTTTTAATCTTTTCCAATTACTCACCCCCGGTATTACCGGCAGGCAAATTGTTAGTGATACCTAAGATTCCTTCGATCTCTTCCCACTCTTCTAAGTGTTTAGACCACTCGTCTTTGTGTGCAATTTTAATTGCTTTGTTAATTACTGATGGTTTAATTTCTAGTTCTTCTGCTACTGCTTTTACAGTATCTTTAAGACCTTCATTAAGATCCTCTACTTCACGTAGAACATTTGATCCTTCTTTGATTAATCTCTCTAGTTTAGCCTTCTCTTCTGGCCCGTACATTTTTGACATAAATTATTCTCCTGGTTGAAGTACTATTATATAGTCATAAAAAAAGCCAGTCAAGTTAATAACTGGCTTTAGTTCAATTTTGGTTAAATCTGTTTACTTATTTTGCATTACAATCACAATGCTTACAAGTTGGTTTGCAAGTGCAGTCTGCTTGTGTTACGTCTGAACCGCAACAATCATCTGAACACATCTTGGCTTCACTTAGTCCTTTTTTTTTGACTCAGTAAGTCCGTCTTCGTCCATAACGTCATACATTTCAAAACGTCCGCCGTTGCGTTCGTAAATCATGCCTGCAAAAATTTCTGCTTTGTTTGACTCTTCAACTTTTGATGTAGCAACTCTTTGAGCCCAGTTCCAAAGTGTTTCGTCAACTGGATCAATTTGTTGTTGTCCGCCACTTTCTTTTACAAGTTTCAGCATTTCAACAAATGACATTTTTGAAGGATCTTTGATAACTTCAACTGATTCGTTTACAGATCCTTTTTTGTTTTTAGCTGACTCTTTCATTTCTCCCATACATGCTTCGATCATTTCTTTAAGTTTCTTTTGATCACAGTTTGGATACTTCTTGCAAATTTCGGACTTCTTCATACCTTTACTGCACATCATTAAAATGTCTTTCTTCTTAGGCATTTTTTCTGCTGTAATTACTTCTGCAGCTTCTTCAACTGATTCTTTCTTTTTGCCAAAGAATTTCTTTTGCTTATCTGACATTTCTTTTTTGCCTGACTTCTTGCCGCCTTTAGCATCTTTAGCAGCTTTCTTCATAGGCTCTTTCTTGTCACCGTCTTTGTCTAAGTCTAAAAAGTCTGGCTTACCTGCTTCAGCAACCATATCATCAAACTTAGCTCTAAATGACTCTTCTTTCTTTTTAGATGCTTGGAACTCTTTTGATGCATCAACGTACTCGTTGCCTTTTAAACTTTCAACATCTTTGTTGTGAGTTTTCTTTAACCAACGTGCAAATTCTGTATCTTTGTCTTTTTCGGATAGCTCTTCGTTTACAGTTTTTTCTACTTCAGATTCTTTAACTTCTTTGGACTTAGAATCTTTTTCAACTTTTGCATCTTCTTTGGCTTTTTTCTTTTTAGGTTTAGCAGCACCGTGTTCTTCTAGTGTAACAATTTCCATGTCTGCTGCAGGAACTTTCTTTTCTACACCGTGTTTAAATTGTACATCGTACCATTCAACATTACCGTTGTTATCTGGAATAGCATGACTTTCGTAAACTGGTTTACCTTTACCATATATTGGATGGTTAACAGTTGTTGCACAGTCATGGTCTTTTGAATGGCAAAGTTTTCTAACTTCGTCATCTGTATAACCTTCAAATACAACTGCTTGTGGTTTGTAATCAACACCTGCTACTCTTGCTATACTTTCTAGAGTACCGTCAAATGTGTTTTGGTTTTTTAATTCCTCTTTCGGAATTATATTTAATATATTTCTAATGTCCATGATGCTATCCTTTTAAGAGCTCCCACTCTGATGTTAGTTTATCTCGAATACTTTCGCAAGTCCCAGCCTCGTATTCTCGTTCTCCTTTATTCATAGCATTATCTGCCTGAATCTCATACTCCATTTTTTCACGAACAGAGTTGATGTGATCGTTTGAAATAGTAATATAACTACTTATCCAACCGTCTAATTCGTCACCTTCTTCGATCATTTTATAGAGCGCAACAGCATTCTTAGCTATATTAGCTAATTCTGATTTTGCCATTTCGGCTTCGTGATCTGGATGGTTCTTTTCCATATTAATATTTATCTCTTTAGTGCGTTGCCGCCGCCAAAAATGTTTCCCTTGATATCTAGTGCATTTACTGCTGTACCGTTTTTCTTCTTCTTTTGCACTATTTTAGGTACTTTCGGAGCGGATGTACCGCTTCTTCCTGGCGAACCTGTGTAACTCTTATTGCCAATAGAACCTTTACCAATAGCAAGTTGTGGACTTACAACAGTTGCTATATTGCCAGAAGATGTAGCACCTGCTGTAGCAGATTCCATTTTCTTCTTGTTTTGTTCAATAGCATTAAATAATTCATTAAGTTTCATATTACTATTTACCCTTTTTTCGACCTGATTTCATATTAGCACACCAGTGGTACATTCTACCTTTTTCACCACTTGCATTCTTTGCTTTTTTACGTAACTCACTTACACTACCATTACAACTAGCACCAGACTTTTTAACACGTCCTGGTTTGCTTTTGCCTTTCTTTTTACCATCAGCAAAGTTTTCAACTACTGCATTCACAGTTAAAAACAGTTTAGCAACCTTAATATTAGTTTCGCCAAGCATTTGTAATGCAGCGTATCTGTGATGTCCGTTGATAATTTTGTTATTACAGTCTACTATAATAGGTTTATAGTTTCCTTCAGTTAATGAATCGATCTGCTTTTTAAAGTTTTCAAATATAAATTGTTCTTGTACTGGAATAAGATCACCAATTTCAATTGTTTCTACAGTATGTCTAATTTTATCTAAATGTTTATTTTTAATTTGGGGTAATTCGTCTCTTGTATATTGTTCTTCTTTCGCTGTTTCAATCTTTGCAACTTCAAGTCCAATGTTAGTAAACAAGTTTTTTAAACCTGATACACTTTTTAATGCTTGAAGCATTAGTTGCTGCTCATCTTCTGCACGTCTTTCGTAAAACTGTACAAACTTCTTAGCATTCTCTGGAGTAATGTACACCATACCACCTGAACTTGCTCCGCCGGTATCTTTATAGCTCAATGGAAAAGGACTATTTTCTTTTCTATCTGCAATGTTATATATTACATCAATCTTAGGACGTTGTTGTTTTACAACAAGTTCTTGTACATTATCTTCTTTAGTTTTTTTCTTTTTCTTGGGGAATAATTTTTTAACGTTTTGATATTCACCACCAACGGGAACATCTACAGTAGCATTTTGCTTAGTTACAATACCAACACCTGCTGCTTCTTCGTTTTTATTTTTGTTCTTTTCGTATTTTTCAACAGACTTTTTAGCTGACTTTATCATTGCTTTTTCATGTGCAGCTAATTGGCGTTGTGTTTTTTCTCTTTGATCATCAGCATACCCTTCAGATTTTTTCTTTGTACCTTTGGGCTTATATCCACTTGCGAATGCAGCTTTACGTTGTGCATCACTTTTGAATCCTTCA
>Ga0213869_10001290_pt1 | contig 18965 bp, 19 predicted proteins | sample PICome_10_FD_160083 | JGI IMG/M metagenome (GOLD analysis project Ga0213869, IMG submission 160083) | Coastal seawater microbial communities near Pivers Island, North Carolina, United States - PICO132 | ecosystem: Environmental > Aquatic > Marine > Coastal | place: USA: North Carolina...
CGAAACGGCATCTGTAATGTTCACATCTACCGAGGCATTTGTTTCAAATGATTCGGACAAATTACAGCATGCGGCTTTGCGCAATTCTCCCGCAGAGAGTGTCTCTGTGGCGAGTGTTTTTAATCTTGAAATTGAGGTCGATCCTTTCTTGTATGCGACAACAATTTCGGGGAGAATCAAATCGGAATACAAGGTCACGACAAAGGATTTGTACCGGTCTGCTTTTGTGACAACAATTGTGTCCGGATAATACCCCATCGCAGAAAAAATGAGGGTGTCTGGCAGTGCTTTTGGCAATACCAACTCGAAGTTTCCTTCTTCATCTGTGATGTCACCGATTTTACCTTTTAGAAGGCGTGCTTTTGCCCCGTAAAGTTTTGTTTTTTTTGTTTTTTCACCTTTTGAGCCATAGATGACTCCTTTTACTTGTGCTGTTGCGCTCAGGGAAATAAGTAAGAGCGCTGTTAAAATTATGTGCTTCATTGGATTGATTTTGATTAATTACTCTTTCGAATAGTCAATCAGGAATCAAATGAGCCAATGCTGTTTTTTTAGGAGTCGTTCCCGTCCTGCTATGGGAGGAGGGGAGTTGGTGTGGTACTCAACAACATCTCGATTCAGCTCGCTATCGAGGGATCCAATGAATCGTTCTTCAGTGAATTGGATGTGGAGTACGGGATGGATGGCATATTTACTGAAGAAGTCAAGTTTGACTTTTATGTGTTGGAACTCATCTTCACAGCAGCCTTTTTTTTCTGTAGTGTTGGTGCAACAGTTTTTTTCCTTTTCGGCAGTTTCAGTTTCATGAGCGCAACATGTTCTACCGTGTTGCACGGTTTTGGTATGATCGTCACACGGAGTGGTCGTTGTAGCGAAAAAAGACAAAGAGACTTGATCGTCATTACAAAAGCACGAGAGTGCCACAACACCAATACTTCCTATCATGAGGAGCATAGCTGAAGATGCGAGCACAAAAGACTTCATTTGTTTCATAACTTTTCAAAAATAAAACATTCTTACAAAAGAATAAAGCACATTTCTTTCTTATTCTTGGATTGTTTACATTAATTTTACGACAAAATTGAGACTATGAAAGTTCCCGTAACGGTATATGCAGAGATGACACCAAATCCTGCGACGATGAAATTCGTTACCAACAAGCATTTGTTGGGTACTGGGGATTCTGCAGAGTTCAATTCAATGGCTGAAGCAAAAGGGTTTTCTCCATTGGCAGAAGAATTGTTCAACTTGCCATTTGTAAGGGGTGTCTTTATTGCGTCAAATTTCGTGACAATTACGAAAACGGACAACCTGTCTTGGGATTTCATCACGATGGAATTGAGAGAGTTTGTAAAAAATTGGATCGGTGACGGCAAAGATGTATTGATTGCCCTTCCTTCAAAAAATGCAACGAACCCTCAGAGCGATGCCCCGAAGAAAGAATATGCCCCGTCAGAGTATGATATCGCGATTCAAAACCTTTTGGATGAATACGTGCAACCTGCAGTAGCGAATGATGGTGGAGCAATCGACTTCAGAGGATTCGAAGACGGAACAGTGACTGTTGTTCTGAAGGGTTCATGTGCAGGGTGTCCGTCAAGCACAGCGACTTTAAAAGGTGGGATAGAAAATCTATTAAAACAGCACCTTCCGGAAGTGAAGGAAGTGATAGCTGAAAACGAATAAATATTGATATGAAACTTGGATTCCTTTTTTTTAGTTTGTTTTTGTTGACCGTTTCTACAGGTTGCGATAAGTCGAAGCACCGTATGAAGGTGATTAAGGATTGTACGGGTGTGTATTTACGAACGCAAAATGGAAGAGACTTTAACGTGTGTAATGCCTATTTATTGGATGATGTTGAAAGTGGTACAACTGTAAAAGTAACCTACGAAAATTTGAACCAATGTTACGGCTTTGCTCCACAAGCTGTGTGTTATATGCAACACGTTTTCGAGGGAAACATTGAAATCACAGAAATTTACTAGTACCATGCGAACATGGCATCAAGGTCTTTTTTCTTGATCCATTTCCCCATATTTTTAAGGAGTATTTCCTTCAGTTCTTCTTTGGTATACGTTTCGTCCATGTACTCAGTGAAATCTGTTGTTTCTGCCGTAACTTCCATCTCTTTGACTTCTGTTGCATAATAAACGACACCACCATCCTCAGTTGCCAAACCAAGTATTGCTCCCGGCAAACCGCTAAATCCTTCCGGACCGACTGATGGCACAATATCCGGGCAAAACCATGCATAAATTCGCGTGCTGTCATTCATTTCCCAAATAGATTTGTAACACATATAACCGGCAAATTTTCGTTTGCTTTCTGTAACTTTCCATAAACGAATACTCATGGAGTCTTGAAGATACATGGGCTGCCCCCATGAATTTAAGATGACCATAAATCCATTGTTGTCCAAGTCTTGATATACTGTGTTTCGTTGGGTGAAATACTTCATCATTCCAATGTCTTCTTCGTCTTCATTTTCAATGTGTTTGAATACTGAAGAGGTTTCGTTGAACTTCAATTCAAAATTTTCTTTGCGAATTTTGTTGTCGTCATTTAGAAATCGACTCACACGCGGGTTGTCTCCGACTGTCTTTTTTAGATTCGTTCGTCGTTCAAACGTAATTGATCCTTGTGTCAATTGTGCGATCGATACTGTTGAAAGCAATACGAATGCAAGAGATCCTGCTATTTTCTTAAAACATTCCATTAAAATCTTCTTCTTTAGTTTTTCTATTGTTAAAGCGCAATGTCATCTTCAAAAGGAAGTAACGGGAGATGATTGTTGTTCGGTAATCGGTAACAATGTTTCCATTGATTACTCTTCGCGCATTGATGTTTTGATTGAGTATGTCGTTTCCTTTCAGCGCCAATTCTAAGTTCTGTGTTTTTAAGAACTTCTTTGAAATCTCAGCATTCAAGATAAAGAATTCGGTATCATAGAATCCATCGCCTTGTTGCGAATTGATGGTATATGTTCCATCAGCTCCAATGGTAAACCCACCCTTGAGACGCCAGTTGAATCCTGCGCTGTAGCGTTGAATTGAATATGGAGTTGAAACATTACTGAGTGAGCTTTCTGCATTGTTGTAAGAATAACTTGCACTTGTTTCAATCTCTAATGAGTCGTTCAATAAATTGAATTTGAGCTCTAGTTCAGGCGTTACTGCATAGTTATTGGTTGTGTTCTCTTGTCCGATGATGATATTTGTAAATCGGAAGTACGATGCATTCAATCCGGGTTGTATTACAATTTTTCTATTCAAAATTGGAAGTCCGGCCCCACTGAAGAATACGGCGTTAAAGTTTCCATCCACGTTGACAGTTTTTGAAACCGTTCTTCCGTATTGGTCGTATGAGGTGGCGTTTGAGAATGCGTTATTGGTGTACGAGAAATTGGCGCCAGACCAGACGTACCGTCCAGAGAGGGCCTTCCATGTATTGAACATCGTATTAAATGAGTGCACGTAGTTTGGTACCAAATCTGGATTCCCTTCCTGAATTCGGTTTGGATTGGAGTTGTCCGGAACTGGTTGCAAGTCATTAATGGACGGTTGTTGCGAATAAGCACGGTATGAAATTCGAAAGCGCTTACTCATTGATGGACGGTAGCGGTATTCTATGACAGGCAAGAAATTCGTGAAGTTTTGCGAGATGGTCGTGTCCAAGGTTTGATTTTGGTTTTCGATGGCGATGTTTCTTACTCGGGCATCAAAGGAGAACGCATGTTTTTTCGGTTCCCAGCTAAATTTTATGCCGGCTCTGTGTTGTTGACGTATGTTGTCAAATACGTTGGAGAAATTTGTGTTTGGACTGTCGTAAACTCCTGTAGTTGTGTTTCGGTCAAAGGTCTGTTTGTCTTGGTTGCTGTACCCGTATTCATAGAGGTACTTGAATTCCAAGTTTATTTTTTTTGCGATCGGCTCCACGAAAGTAAATGACCCATAGTGACTCGTCGATGCATTGTTATTGATTTTGTTTTGGCGGATGGTGTCTCCGATTGGAAGTGCGAGGTAGGACGTGTACGAATTCAAATAGCCATCAGATTCATTATCAAAGACATTCAAATCATAGCGGATTTCCAATTCACGCTTTTTCTTTTTGAATTTTCTATTGATCCGCGCAAAACCGTTCACGTTGTATCCTTGAGAACTCGTTGTATCGTGCACATCTGTTGCCAATGTTTGTTCACCGGATCGGTCAAAGAAGTCCGAAATATCTGAATTGTCTCTGATGCCTTTGTCGATTGAAATAGCAGGTTTCACCTGAAAGGTCGTCATTGAGTCCAGTTGAGTTTCAAAGTTCAAGTTGAATCGGTGCGATTCGTTCATTGAGTAATTGCGTGTTGAATCGTCTGTCATGTAGGTTGAGTCATCCAGGTAATAGTTGGACACACTTGCAGATGTTGCTTCGAGACGGTCGTTGTAGTAGGAATAATTGAAGCCCACTTTTGTTTGTTTCCGTTCTCCAAACTTGTCAGAATAGTAAACGCCTGCTTTAAGTGTTTGTGGAATTCCACTAGTGTTGTTTTGTGCACCTTGCTCCCAACGACTTCCTCCTGAGTTTTCGTTATCCAAGCCGAATTTATTCATGTCACCCCAACCGAAATTCGATCTTGGCGTGTTTGACCCCAATGCAAAAACTGATATTTTTTGTGCACCATCAAATTTGTTCAAAAGCAACTCTGCTTCATAAAAAGAGTTTGCACCTAGAACGCCTTCGGTTGGTGTAAGGGCAAAATCGCTTGCGCCAGAAATTCGGCCGAAATAGCCTTTTTTCGCATCGTCTTTGAGTTTGAGATCGAGCACTTTAATTTTTTCATCGTCTCCGCCAATGCCTTCGTCGTTTTCTTTTTCGTATACCTCTACCGTTCGCACTCCGTCGGCGCCGAGGTTTTTTGTTGCGATGGTAGGATCTGAACCAAAGAACTCATCCCCATCAACGAGTACTTTTGCAATGTTCTCTCCTTGAGATGTAATCTTACCGTCTTTATCCACACTGATTCCAGGCAATTTTTTAAGTAAATCTTCAACAACTGCCCCCTCAGCCACAGCGAAGGAATCGGCAACATACACCAAAGTATCACCTCGATAGTGGATTGGATCTTTGTAGGCATATATGGTTACCTCTTCCAATTCTTGCGATTTGGAGGGCATTTTTACGGCATTTATGGTAATTTCCTTGTTGGATGCGCTACCGAAAATATAATAGGTTTTTTGATCAAAATCTGGGTGGTCTAGCACCAATGAGAAGGTATCGATTGGCACGGTCGTCATCTCGAAGGCTCCTGATTGATCAGTTCGCGTAAAGCCAAGGAGCAGCGAATCTTTGATTCGCACAGCCATTACCATTGTATTTTTAAGAGGTAGTGTTCCTGTGGTGTCGTACACGTTCCCTTTGATGTCCATATTTTGGCTATAAGAGGCAGAGCTCGAACTGACAGCAAGTGCTATCAAAATCAGTTGAATAAGCTTCATTGTTGGTTAATTTTCAGGTACAAATATAGCGAGAGTAGTCCTACGTTTGCCAAATTATTTGTTAAAGGACTTTAATTCGGTAGAAATTATCTCGTATTCCAACCACTATTAGCAGACGATTCTACTTGTTTTTTGCGTATTATCTGTTCACCTGACGCACTCCAAGTAACATCTGATAAGTGCCTGTGGTTGTGCGAACTTTTTCGAAGTCAACTTCGATCGGCACGCCGCGCATGATGCCTTCCTTGCTCATTAGTTTATTGATGAGTGGCGTGTAGGATTTTACAAGTAGTGCTGATATGTAACCCTCTGGTTTGTTTTCTCCAACTAGGAGATAGCTTGCAGTTCCATCGGTTGCGAATCCTTTGAAGTTGGTTTCGAATTCTTCTTCTTGATTTAGTGCACGAAAGGCTTGTGCATCGCTACAATCAAAGAGTTCACTCAAACCGAAGGGTTCATATTCAAGTTCATTCTCATAGGGAGCAATGCGTTGTTTGGTTGCGACGGGTTGTTCATTTTTTGAGTAATATGAGATACGTTCAACGAATTTTGCACTTTCTCCCGTCCCTGTTTCAAAATATTCTTTTGTGGCGTATTTGATCCCATTTTGGTAATAAAACAGCTTGGTTTGAATGCTTCCGGAGGACGTTGTGGTATAGAACTGCGTCATTTTCACCACCCTTCCGCTATCATTCACAACAAATTCAACTTCAAAAGAGCTGCCGTCAGGGCGAGAATAATAGAGGCTATTGCCAATGGCGAGGGAGTCGTTTTCATCAATGGTTGTGATGTAGGCTTCTGCTTCTTCTCCTTGTTCAAGGTCTATTGCCGTGGCGGCTTCTTTCAATTTTTCATTTTGTGTAGTTTCAGTAGAGTCGCAACTCATTAAAAATGAGATTATAGCGATGAATACGATACAGGCTGTAATATTTTTCATGGACAGAATTTGTACTTGTAATGCGTTTTTCAGGTAAAAGTAACAACAAAATTGTGTAGAATTTACTTGCTGAAAGAAAAAGAAGCGTTATATTTGACCCGCTGATTTAGATACCCAAACAAATCAGAATACATCGCGGGGTGGAGCAGTTGGTAGCTCGTCGGGCTCATAACCCGAAGGTCGTCAGTTCGAGTCTGGCCCCCGCTACTACTAACCCTTTCAGAAATGAGAGGGTTTTTTTATGCAGTTTACTCAAGTATACAAGTGGTATATGAGTTTTTACTACTGTGTTTATCTAATTCAAACAGTCACTAAATATAGTTTTGTCTGCCATGGTTAAAAACCAAATATACTCAAAACTTACAGTAAATTGATAATCAGTAAGTTACAAAAAAATAATCAACACTAAAAAAAACAATTGTGTCGATTATTAAAATAATCAAACAAAAAAAGAGGAAAACCTAAATGATCCTCCTCGGTCAGTTCAGCTATCTCAAGTCCTCATAGATAAGTAAGATTAACATTTATAGATGAGTGGCTGATAACTTTATGTAACTCTGGTTACATTAATCAATGTTTTTCTTCTTTTTTTTGTAAAAAAAACTATGCTCAAAAATTCATTTTTCCTCATTCTCGCGCTTACTGCGCAACCTGTCTTATCTCAAAATGTCAAACAGGAAGTTGTTAACTATCAATACATTCAATTGCCAATGTCTCCTGTTGACAAGTCGATTAGTAATTATCAATCAAAGATTACAGCAAGTTATATAGAAGAAAATAATAGGAAAACAGCAGAATACGAATCTGAAAAAGCACTAGCTCAAGAAGAATACGACCGAAAAATGGAAGCATATCCTGCAGCTGTAGCAGCAGCAGATGCTGCATTTGCCAACGAAATGAAAGCTTACAATGAGAAGTCACTGGCTGAAAAAGTTGTAGAGAAACAACTTCTCAATGAGAATACTAAACCAGTCAAAAGAGTTCCTCCGAGACCATATTTGAGAACAGTAGCAAAACCAAAACTCCAGAAAATCTATGATTTTGAGGCTTTAGCAGGCACCTATCTTAATATTGATGGTTTTGAAAATTCAACAGGAAATGCAATTAATGTTGATGTCACCATTAACGGTTTCGAGTATACGAAACCGGTAAGAAAGTCAGAGAAGAAAAAGTACATATCTAATGGAACAACTTCCTATAAAACTTATTATTGGAATGAAATGACCTACCGTCATACAATGTCTGTTAGAGTTACTGATCCTAGTGGAAATCAATTGATGTTTGTCACGCCATCTGAATTGAACAATTACACCACTTATAAAACTAAGTCATCTGAGAAAACAGTTGCAATCAATGAAGAGCAGTTGGTCAGTGATCTCGAGCAAAAAATTCTACAATCTAATCTTGAGTTCATCCAAAATTTAGTGAATGATGAAGTGGGTTATAAAAGAACTGACAGAAAGGGTTCATCATTTTACGTAAAAGAGAAAAAAGGAGAATATACGGACATTTTGGTTGCATACAATGAATCAACCTCGGGTCTCAAGATGCTTGTCGACAATGAAGAGGCGGCCAAATCAGAAATTTCTGGGGCTTTGGTTGCTTACGAAAATGCGTTACTTGAGGCTGAGCCAAATAACAAAAAAGCGAGAATAGGGAAGAAAGTTACCCTACCACTGTATTTCTCTATGATTGAATGTTACTGGGCAATTGGAAATATGGATAGAGTGGATGAGTTGATGAATGAGTTGAATACGATGCCACTCGTTAGGAGAGACAAAACTAAAAAAGAAGAATACCAAGCTTTAATCGCTGATACAAAAGCAAGATTGAAAGCCAACGGTCTATAAACTTCTCGTAAATGAAAAACACTTCATACCCTGAGTTAATAATGTTGATTCAGTAATAAATTAAAATATATACTCAGATCAATGGCGAAAAATATCTTATTCCTAACCGTCTTAATGGTGACACTCCTTGGGAAAGTCGCAACAAGTCAAACAATATTTGGTTTAAAGAAAACAGTAAATGGGTCACCTACGATACCATTTGACGTAGTATCTATCGACCCAATGACAGGTGTTACCTCTGCTGTGCTCAGTACAAATTCTTTAATTGCCGTAGCCGCCGGAGCATCTACTTATGACCAACAAAATAGCAGATACATCTGCTGGGGTTATGATACTCAGAATAATCAAAAATTATATGTAATGGATCTTGATAGTCTCTTGACCGTGAGTACAAACTTTAATTCGATTCAGCCTATTGAGATGGAGTATGATTTACAAACACAAAAAGCATACGGATTATGGTGGGATGGAACCGCGGAGTATTTTGGAGAGATAGATTTATTAACTGGAGGTTTAACAGCTATATCGATATTGCCTGGAGTCGAGGCAGTCGCCATAGGCAATTCAACCTTTGACTCTAATACAGGGACATATATTTTTATTGGAGTAAATGCAGGTAATTTTAAGCTTTACAGCGTTAATGCCTCAACAGGAAACATAATCAATTCACCGACAATCTGGCAAAACAATAATAAATTTTCTGCATTGGAATTTAACAACAGAGGTGGTGGACAGTTGTATGCCTTGTATCAAGATGTAGATAGCAATAACTATAGCGTAAATTTCCAATCTTATTATACAGATTTACGTCTTGTAGAAATCGATTTAGTAACAGGAATTTCAACTCTAGTTGACCCACAAAGTACTGTTATTGGTGGCTATCTGCCAGGTTATGCCGTTGGTGGATTATGCTTTGATCAGCAAAGCCAAACATATATTGTCCGTGTACAAAACGAATTAAGTACTTACTTAAAACTGGTGGATGTTTCAACAGCAAATATTGTTGCGTCAACCGCAATTAACAGCAACGATTATTTTTATGAATTACAAGTTGATAATTCCATATTCGCAAATAGCTTTTATGATTTAAATGTATCAGTTGAAAATATAGAACCTGGAATAAACGACCCTAACTCATCCAAACAGCTAATAAATATTGTTGATGTACTTGGTAGAGAAACACCTTTTAAACCCAACACTCCTCTTCTTTACATTTATGATGATGGAACGGTTGAGAGGAAAATGACAATCAAACCCTAGGCATATCCTCCTCCTTCAGTTCAGCGATCTCTAGTCCTCTTAAATAAATTAGGCTGCTCAAGAATTTATGAAACAACTGTATTATTAAACTTGTATCGTAAGATTATCAGGTTGTGCCTAATAAAATTTCTAAATTCCAGAAGATTTCAAATTAACATCTGTTAACACCCATCACATTCCCAATGCAATTAATAGTGAACTAGAAAACTCTAAAATCCCTTCTATTTGGGGTATTGCGGCTGGAATAAGATTCTACTTTACCAACTAAGAGATTGAATTGGAATTATTATACAATAATAGAATTACATATTTATTGAAGCCTCTCAGGAAACTGAGGGGCTTTCTTTGGGCTGTTAACATCTTCCAGTCCATGGAATGCTCTGGCCCCCGCTACTAAAGACGACTCATCGGTATTTTTTATCGGTGCGTCTTTTTTTTGACCCTCGGTGTTCTATGTCAAATCTACATTGTGGGAAATTTATTTTCAAGAAAATTAAGTTCGATATTAAACAAAAAAGACCCTCATAACGGTTGGTATATGCACAGTGCGACCGATAGGGAGCATTATTGCATTTACATTGTATGTATACAGTTATCTTTTAATTAACTTGTATGTTGTCTGATTGGAATTGTTTAGAATGGTTAAATAGTATATCCCTGATTTTGCTTCAGGCATATTTATGGCTCCTAAACATTTTCCTTCACTAATATTTCGCCCAAAAATGTCATAAATAATGAAGTATTCATCACCAAGTAGATTCTCAACAATAATTTCATCTGAAAACGGATTCGGGTAAATTTTATATCTTTTTTCGTCAAGGTGCTCTTCAACGCTTGTAAATGTATTACAGGAACTAACATCAATTTCGCTGTATAAATTTGGGTCTTGGTTTGGGTCTTCGACCGTGTCAGCCATCATTGAAATTTTAACAATTTCATCACTTGTAGAAAAACAAAGTTGGTGAAAATTGTCGTTATCATTTATATCTGCTATCGAAATAGGTACATGGGGTATTAGAACTCCAGAACTGTTAGAATAGCCAATATAGTACTGAAATAAATCAGATTCTGCATCACCACTTACATACGGGGTAATGCCACCATTCCAAGCAACTTGAATCGTTTGTGTTCCTGAATTACATTCATTCAGATTGCCATCAATTCTTTGGGCAAAGAATAAACTTGGTCCATCAGCAAGCGGAATAATATTCGCGGTAGTGATTCCGTTGAGGTTTGTGATTTCTGAACAAGCAGACTCTCCGGAGAAAGTATCAGTTGTAAATAAATCCCCTACAACTCTAACTTCAACAGGTGGATTGGTAACAGCGGTGCCAAATTCACCTAAAAGAAGCACAGTTCGATTTTCTCCGTTTTCATTAGCTGGGGCTAAAACAGCACACATTGGGATGTGTATATTCCCAAGGCTATCTACAACTTCAAAATCAGATTCTGACAAGGTGGATACATCTATTGGAAACATAAAATTCACAGGCATTCCATCTAACTGGCTTCCTGGTGTACCACACAATAAACTTGGTAGTCCATTATCCAGTCCAAAAAAAGCCGAGACAAGAGTATCTTGTGATTTGGCATTTATAACAAAAGCTAAAATTGTTATTACTGAAAGTAAGATTTTTCTTCTCATATTTGTTGTCTTTCTTAATTGCGTACAACGGTTTATGTAAGCGGTCGTTTTAATGCTGCTAATAAATTGTTTTCAGCTCATTATTAAAATCTGTTCAGAACTTTAGACGCTCAGTAACTGACTTGGTTTAATTAAAAAAATCAAGTTGACATGAAAAATTTATACTATTTCAAGATATATTTTTTATAAAGCTACAACATTATGCTGAAACTATACAGTCACTCCTGTATCATTAAAGTATCAGATTGAAAGCGAAGATTTTATAATTTTGCTTAAGATATTTACAGATAAAAAACGTCGACTCTTCGGATCTCTCGCTTTTTGCTTATAATGAAGAAATTAATTTTGTGTCGAATAATCAAGTACTCATAATGAGAATAAAAAAAAATGGGTTGAGTATAATTTTAATGATTTTGGTGTTAAATGTGTATTCACAAACACCATTAGAGTCAAACGTATTCCAAAAAATAAATGATTACCGTGTTGAAAATGGTCTTCATAGATTAAAATGGGATGATGCCACCTATAAATCTACTCAGATACATACTGAGTATATGATTAAGCACGGTAAATTAAGTCATATTGAAGATAGTGAAACACCAACTTTCGCATCAAGATTAATGTTATTTCAAGATAATAATTACATATTAGGTAATGAATGCGTATTAAGAGTTTCAGTTAATCATATTGAAGACTCTATAGATGATATATCAAATAAAATAGTGAATGGCTGGATATCGTCTGAAGGACATAATCGAGCAATGTTAAATAAAGGTGCTACCGCAGGTGCTATTAGTTGTGGTGATGGAACAAAATTTAAAAATGGTCGTGTCTTAAAAATGAAATACACAACTTTAGTAGTTTGGCTTAAACCAATTTGATGAAAAATTAATACGATGAAATTACTACTCCCAATTCTATTTTTTACCCTCTTAGCATGCGTGAGATCACAAGAGGGAGGCACTGATTCTAAATCTAACGAATTAGATCTGGAAAAATCGGTTGCAACTCAAGAAGATGAAGTTTCAAATTATGAGCAGCAATTAATTGGTGTTTGGCAGCTTGAAATATTGGACAATGGGAACAATCCGACAGGAAGAACCGTAACAATGGATTTAAAAGAAAATAATGTTCTTTCCATCAGTGGAGAAGAAGGGCAGTGGAAAGTTGACGAAGAAGAAAAGGTATTGACTCTGACAAATACAAAACGAAACGACAATCGAAATGTAGACATTGTTTCAATAGAAAAGAATGAATTTGTTGTTGGATTTCTTGATGCAGGAGAATATATCAAAATGACTTGGAAACGTTTTTGAAAGTATTAATTTTAGCTAAAAATAATATCAGATGAAAAATCTACTACTTTTTGGATTTATTGTTTTGGGTTGCTTTTTCCTAACCTCTTGTGAAAATTACTCGAAAGAGGATCTTGAACAAGATGTTTTGAATACAATTGTTCAAGAAATTAATGACCCAAGTATCAAAATAGATAAGGTTACTTTAATAGAAATTGAAGAGAACAAATACGACGGATTTGTCAATACAACCGAATTAGGAAGCGAATTTCAATATGCAATAAGTGTTGTAGTTGATGACGACGACTTTATTATCTACTACGAAGACAGCGAATGGGAAGATTCTGAACCTCAGTTTAATCAGGTCGGTTCTAAATTGAGTGAAAACGGCGCTTGGTCTGATCAAGATATAGATATGTTTTACGCTGAAATGGCTTTAGTTGCTGAAGAGATAGAAAATACAGGGCTAGATAAAGACCTATTTTTCAATTGTTATCTTGAAAAACTTCAATCTACTTATACCTCTTTCGCAAAAGCGAATCAAGACGAGGCGGGATGTGAGAAATTATCGATTCAATGTGCTCTTGAAATGCGGAGTTATTAGAGCTCGTAGAGCATTAAAGTATCTGGCTGATTTTAGTATATTAACCGCAAACGAATCATTTATGAAAAACGCACTACTCCTTGGATTCCTCATTTCTTTTGCACCATTTGTCTATTCTCAAAAGGTTTTTTCAGTTGACTACGCGAGTCAGGCGGATGTCAAAGTCTTTGTTGTAGATTATGAAAGTCAGTGCGATCTGAAAGTGTTTAAGGTTGATTATTCATCACAAGCGGGAAATAATGATGGAGCTTGGTTTTTTGTCGATTACGAAAGTCAGGCAGATAAGAAAATATTTTTCGTGGATTACGAAAGCCAAGCAGACTTAAAAATATTTTTTGTCGATTATTCAAGTCAGGCCGGATGGAAGAGTAGCTCGAAGAAACATTTGATGTATTGACAAACCACACCAGTGGTGTTGTATTTTAAGTAATTGAATGCCATCATTCATGAAATTTTAAAATCGTGCCTCCTTCTATTGAAAGCTGCAAGTACGACTGCTTTTCTTTAGAGTACAATGGTTTGTTCTATGTACTTCCCAATAATTGCTTGGTTCAATTTTTCTTTATCCTTGGATTCACCATAAAGTTCATTGAGTTTCTCTTCGTTGATGGGTTTGATATTTTCGTGCGTCCACATGGCCAACTCAATGATGATTGGCGATAGCGATAATCCACGCGCCGTAAGTAAATACAAATTGGTTTTTTTGTTTTCAGGATGATTTTTTTTCACAATGAATCCAAGGGATTCCATCTTTTTTAATCGGGACGACAAAATATTCGGGGCAATGGAGCTATCGCTTTGCGAAAAGTCTTTGAATGTCATTTTATATTCGAGTAGCATTTGCTTTACAAGAACAAGTGTCCACTTGTCTCCAACAAGATCTAATGCTGAAGTTACAGGGCAGTCACACCGAAATGGTTTGTTTAAAATCGACATATCATTTTTAAAAAATATAATTTTACTACTAAAACAATAGTAAAATTGCTATTTTTACTTTAAAATAAAAGTAATAATAAAACGGATGAATAAAAAAGTGTTGTTAACAGGGATATCCGGGTACATCGGAAACCATTGTGCAGTTGAGTTGTTAAAGCATGGATATTCTGTGCGTGGTTCTGTGCGAAGTTTGTCAAAATCACAAAAAGTGATTGACGCGATCAAGAAAGAGGTCGATCCAAAAGACAATTTGGAATTTTGTGAGTTGAATCTGCTTAGTGATGCAGGCTGGGATGCTGCGATGAAAGATTGCGAATACGTATTGCACGTTGCTTCGCCATTTATCAATAGTGAACCGAAGGATGAAAATGAATACATTCGACCTGCAGTTGATGGCACAATGCGGGCATTGCGCGCTGCAAAAAAGGCAGGTGTGAAGCGTGTTGTACTTACCTCTTCAATGGTTTCAATGCTGGGTGATTCAGCACAATCAATGGATGTGACGCCTGAAACATGGACAAATGTCGATGCAAAAAATACTTCGGCGTATTCGAAAAGTAAGACCTTGGCCGAAAAGGCAGCTTGGGATTTTATTCATGCGCAAACCGATGCCACACCAATGGAACTTACTGTAGTGAATCCAGGACCAGTTTTTGGACCTTCGCTATCAGGCGATTTATCAGGAACGTCGATGACGATGTTCAAACAAATGTTGACAGGAAAAATGCCAATGGTTCCTCAGGCGGGAATCAACATGTCTGATGTTCGAGATATTGCAAAAATTCATGTTCTGGCGCTTGAAAATGAAAAAGCAAATGGCAAAAGGTTCATCGTTACGACTGAAAAGCCTTATGCGTTTCAAGAGTTGGCGCAACTATTGAAATCCAACGGTTACGACAAAGTCAGTACGAAATTGGCACCAAATTTTTTATTGAAAGCAATGGGATACGTCAACCGTGAGGCGAGAAGTATGCGGGCTTTCATTGGTAAAACTTATACCGGAGATGTTACTTCAACGATGGAAGTCTTCGACTGGAAACCGATAGCATTTGAAAAGACAATTCTAGACACTGCAAAGTGCATTGATGAGTTGGCGTAGATCAATTCTAATACGAAAAGCCCTTCCATTCGGTAGGGCTTTTTTTATGCAGTTGTGTTCTATTTGGATTGATGTGAATACCCCATTTGTTGCCTTGCAAACAACAACTGTGATTACAAATACGGTTCACCGACTTTTCTACTTCGTATTTCTTTTGCAGGTGCACCATAACTGACGACGTGATCGCCACAATCGTTGAGCACCACTGCACCTGCCCCGATTACTGTGTGATTTCCTATGGTTACGCCATGTTTAATCGTTGCAGCAATACCGACTGCCGTGCATTTCCCGATTGAAACATTACCACCCGTCGCTGCGTTCGGGCCCAGACTTGAAAATTCCGCCAAGGTACTGTCGTGATCAATTCCTGCTTTTGTATTTACAATGGCAAAATCACCAATTGTTGTGTCGCAATTGATCACGGCTCCCGCCAATATGGCGACTCCTTTCCCAATACACGTCTTTTTCCCGATGGAAACGGAAGGGTGAATCGTTGAGGCGAACTGAACATTCGGTAGTACTTCGAGTAGGGAAGACACAACACGCTGCCGGATCCAATTGTCGCCAATGGCGACAAATAATTTGCAAAATGGGTACTTCTTCAAGAGTTCGGGCAATTGGTCGTCTGTCCCTAACACGGTATGGCCCAAAACGTTGCTTCCTTTCGTTTTTTTGGTATCGAGCAAACCAATGATTTCATAGCGTCCTTCTTTTTCAAAGGTGTCAATGATGACTTTTGAATGTCCCGAAGCGCCCACAATCAACACTTGTTCTTTCTTCTGTGGCTCGTCTTCATGGATGAGGGCGAACGCCGGAGTTTGAAGCGCCTCTGCGATTTCAAATAGCGTTTTGAGCGACGGTTGTGATTTGTTACTGCACCAAAAGTTGACCGTTACTGTAGACACTCCAATGTGCGCTGCCAGCCATTTTTGGGTCAGCTCTTTCTCGTCTAAAACCGCTTTAATTCGATTGTACCGCATGTGCTTTACTTTGTACAAATTTAGTAATAATTAATTCAAAACTTATATTTATTTAAGTTATAGTTTAATTTTTCTGCACAATTGGAATCCGAAAAGGGTTTAAATGAAGCAGTCAATCGTGGGGCTCCACAATGGTTCGAAAGGTAAGGTTGACTCTAGGGAGCTTACTTTTTTTCGTGGTGGGCAATTGGTGCTTCCAAAAATACTGTGTTTCGCCTTTCATTGCAAGCAAACTACCATGTTCTAGCATGAGGTCTATTTTTGTATTGTTTGTGCGGTGCTTGAATGAAAATTTGCGCACACTACCAAAGCTCAATGAAGCAATTGTTCCATTTTTGAGCAGCTCTTTTTCATCATCACTGTGCCAACCCATACCTTCATTCCCATTATGGTACAAGTTGAGTAAGCACGAATTGTAGGTTGCACCTGTTCGGTGTTCGACGTGCCGTTTCAATTCTAAAAGTACTTCTGTCCAGGCCAATGCCTGTTTGGTTGTGTTGGAATAGGTGTACTCGAGGTGCTTTTCGCCGTACCATGCAACTTTTCGTTTTGTGATTATTTTTTTACCAAACATGAGCACTTCGTCGTTTTGCCATTCAATTGTTGTTGTCAATTTCTGCAAAAAGAAATCTGCTTGATTCGTGTCGAATAGTTTGCCATAATAATTGACAGTGCCGTCAACTGGCAACCAGTTTTTTTCTGGGTCAGGATCCAATTCGAACAAATTCATTTTAGTTTTGGATTGTACTGCACTAAAAATAAGGTTTATTCAACGATTTGCGAATTTGGTTATGGGCAACGTAGTCACAATCAAAATGAAAACAGCCGACAACGCTATGAAGAATTCTTTCTATTTTTAACGTTACAATCAAACCAAAACGCATGGTAAAAAAATTTCGATCTAAAGTTTCTTATGGCCTACTCATAGTTGTATTTGGTGCTTTTTTCGGTCCATTGATTCCTCAGGTGATGGAGGAGGGACTTCAAGGAAAGACGCTTTGGGGCATTCTGATCTTGGTTGTTCTTTTTGGGTTTGTTCTTCACCTTTTCTTTACGACAGAATACACCATTGATGGCAGTGTTTTAAAAATTAAATCTGGTTTCTTTTCTTACAAACCGATTGAAATTGCTACGATAAAAAAGGTACGGGCCTCGAACAGTATTCTCTCTTCACCGGCAGCTTCATTGGATCGAATAGCGGTTTCATATGGGCAGTTTGATCAAGTTCTGCTTTCGCCAATCGACAAAATAGAATTTGTAGCACATTTGCAGAAAATAAATCCGAACATTGAGAATGAATTGTAAGGAAAGGAGTCCGCTCATATCAGCACTTCGAATGGTGTGTTTTTCTCTTCTATTTTCGCGTGCACATCATGTGTTGTGAGAATTAATTTTACTACATTCGCTTTCTAATAAATTAAAGAAAAAAAGTATGTCGTATTTGTTTACGTCTGAATCTGTTTCAGAAGGACATCCAGATAAAGTATCAGATCAAATCTCTGATGCGTTAATTGACAATTTCATGGCGTTTGATCCGCAGTCGAAAGTGGCATGTGAAACACTAGTTACAACAGGACAAGTTGTTTTGGCGGGTGAAGTGAAGACGAACACCTATTTGGATGTTCAAAAAATTGCGCGTGAGACAATAAAGAGAATTGGTTACACGAAGTCAGAGTACATGTTTGATTACAATTCTTGCGGTATTTTATCTGCCATTCACGATCAAAGTGAAGACATCAATCAAGGTGTAGAAAGAGCCAATCCTGAAGATCAGGGAGCGGGTGATCAGGGAATGATGTTTGGATACGCAACGAAAGAAACTGAAAACTACATGCCATTGGCGTTGGATCTTGCACACAAAATTTTGCAAGAGATGTCGAACATTCGCAACAACGAACCAACATTGATTCCTTACTTGCGTCCGGATGCGAAGTCGCAAGTAACAATAGAATATTCTGACGACAATGTACCGCAACGAATCGATACCATCGTAGTTTCAACACAACACGATGATTTTGCTTCCGAAGAGGCGATGCTTGCGAAGATTAAGGAAGACATTATCCGTATTGTGATTCCTCGTGTCAAAGCAACACTATCCTTTGAGATACAGCAATTGTTTACCGATGAGATTACCTACCACATCAATCCGACAGGGATATTTGTGATTGGTGGTCCTCATGGAGATACAGGTTTGACAGGGCGTAAGATTATTGTTGATACTTATGGAGGAAAAGGCGCCCACGGTGGTGGTGCATTCTCTGGGAAAGATCCTTCGAAAGTGGATCGGTCGGCAGCGTATGCGACGCGTCACGTAGCAAAAAATTTGGTTGCTGCAGGAGTGTGTGATGAATTACTCGTTCAGGTCTCTTATGCGATTGGTGTAGCAGAACCATGTGGATTGTTTGTTGAAACCTATGGAACGTCGAAAGTGGATATGACTGATGGAGAAATCGCAAAGAAGATCTCGGAACTGTTCGATATGCGTCCGTATTTTATCGAACAGCGTTTGAAACTTAGAAATCCAATTTACTCGGAAACAGCGGCCTTTGGTCACATGGGTAGAACCAATGAAGTGGTTACGAAAACATTCCAAGCTCCAGACGGAACTGAAATCACCCGAGAGGTGGAATTGTTCACATGGGAAGCATTGGATTACGTCGACAAGGTAAAAGAAGCATTTGCCTTGTAAGTTATAGAAAACGATTTTACAGTCAATCAAAAAGGGTTTGAGCATCAGCTCAAACCCTTTTTTTGTCTTTCTACGTGTTGTGCAGTAATAGGCTACAAGGTCTTTTTTATTCTTCTATTTGCATAACACGAACGCGTGTGCCATCGCTGTATAGATAGAGGAGAGGAGTATTCGGTTTGAATGT
>Ga0213869_10001294_pt1 | contig 18948 bp, 16 predicted proteins | sample PICome_10_FD_160083 | JGI IMG/M metagenome (GOLD analysis project Ga0213869, IMG submission 160083) | Coastal seawater microbial communities near Pivers Island, North Carolina, United States - PICO132 | ecosystem: Environmental > Aquatic > Marine > Coastal | place: USA: North Carolina...
ATATTTGGGAAAACAGAAGGGAGACAATTACTGATTTTATTGAAAAAGAAGCTCCAGATTTTTTAGGTCTTCAAGAAGTTAATTTTCCTCAGATTCAATACTTAAATTCCAATCTTATTAATTATAATTTTATAGGAGTGGGTCGTGATGATGGTAAGACTAGGGGAGAGTTTAGTCCAATTTATTTTGATGAATCTAAATATAATTTACTTCTTTCCAATACCTTTTGGCTTTCTAAAACCCCTGAAAATATTTCAGTGGGATGGGATGCTGCCATGGAACGAATTTGCACTTATGGGTTGTTTAAACAAAAAAATGATGGCTCTAAAGTATGGGTTTTTAATACTCATTTCGATCATATTGGTAATGTGGCTAGAGAAAAATCTGTTGATTTAATTTTAAGTAAAATTAAAGATCTAACAAAAGATAAAGACCAGATAATTATTACTGGAGATTTTAACTTATCAGAAGATTCTGTGCCAATTAAAAAACTTCAAAATTTTTATAATGATGTCAACATTAAGATGGACAATAAAAGTAAGTTCTATGGAACGTTTAATAATTTTAAAATTGATAATAATTACAATAATAGAATCGACTATATCTTCTATAAAAATTTCGATTTAATCAAATCCTCACACTTACATATTAAAACAGATCAGGGACGATGGGCCTCTGATCATCACCCGGTAATAGCCATACTTAAGATATAGTTCTAAAACATTCTTTATAGAATTTTTATATATTAGTTACTTAAATTAATTTAAAATTATATTATGAAAAAATTATTAGTATTTGCTTTTTCGTTTCTTTTTACACTATCCTCTTTTGCTCAAGATAGTCCAGAAATTTGGATGACTTACGAGCTGAAAGCTAAAAAAGGAATGGAAGAAAAATTTGAACAAGCTGCAGCCAAAAAAATGAAAAAATTTAATAATACTGCAGAATCAGCCATGTATACATTTAATATAATGGATGGTGAAAATCAAGGAATGTATTCAAGAGTAATTGGATGGAAAGATTGGGATTTTATGAATTCTCAAGAAGACAGATCTGAAGAGTTAAAATATTGGAGAGATAATGTTGATCCATTTATTGAAAAGTCAACTGGATGGAAAGTATGGAGACGAATCAAATGGGTTTCTCACAATTGGGAGCCTGGAAATACTTTTAAGTACATGTTTATTTCAAGAAGATTTATTAAACCTGGAAAAGATCAAGACGTAACCAATTTCTTAAGAAGATTAAAAATGGTTTATGAGAAACACAATTATACAGGAATTGTTGGAGTGTTTAGAGTAATGTCAGGTGGTAATACTAACGAGTATATTATTTGTGAAGGATTTAACAAATACGGTGAAGCTGGTGATTATCCTGATGCTGAAGATAAAACAGAAGAAGATTTATATAATGAAATGTTTGGATGGGAAGCTTATAGAAAAGATGCTGGATTATATAATGAAGGTTTAGAAATGTATAGCAGAACAAGCGAGAGACATCATCTAAATCAAGAATTAAGTACTATGTTAGATTAATATAGAAACATATTATATATAAAAAAAGCCCTTAATTTAAGGGCTTTTTTTATTGATGCTTAGAAAATTATTAAATCATATCCGCATTCATCACCTTAGTCCAAGCAGAAACGAAATCATTTACAAATTTTTCTTTATTATCATCTTGAGCATAAACCTCAGAGTAAGAGCGAAGTATTGAATTAGATCCAAAAATCAAATCGACTGCAGTTGCAGTCCACTTAATATTACCTGAAATTCTGTCAATTATTTCATATTTATTATTTCCTGCATCATTCCATTTATTATTCATATCCAACAGGTTAACAAAGAAATCGTTTGATAAAACTCCTGATTGATTGGTAAAAACACCATCACTACTTCCTCCATAATTAGTATCTAATACTCTCATCCCACCAACAAGAACAGTCATTTCTGGACCTGTTAAACCTAATAACTGAGTTTTATCTAACATCATTTCCTCAGCATTATTTGAATGATCTTTATTAATCCAATTTCTATATCCATCAGCTAACGGTTCTAAATTATTAAAGGAATTTTCATCTGTCATTTCTTGAGAAGCATCACCTCTTCCGGTTTTAAATGGTAAGTCAATACTATAACCTGCAGCTTTTGCAGCTTCTTCAACAGCGGTGTTTCCTGCTAAAACAATAGTGTCAGCTACACTTACTCCAAATTCATGCGCAATAGGTTCAAGAATTGATAAGGTTTCAGCTAATCTTGTTGGCTCATTAGCTTTCCAGTCTTTTTGTGGTGCTAATCTAATTCTTCCTCCATTTGCTCCTCCTCTTAAATCAGACCCTCTAAATGTTCTCGCACTGTCCCAAGCTATACAAACACGATCTGAAATAGAAAGACCAGATTTTGATATTATAGTTTTTAATTCTTCAACATTGTAATTTGAATTTCCCTTTGGAACTGGATCTTGCCATATTAGATCTTCAGATGGCGCATTAGGACCTATATATCTACTTTTTGACCCCATGTCTCTGTGAGTCAATTTGAACCATGCTCTTGCAAATGTTTCAGAAAAATAAGCTTGATCCTCTTTGAATTTCAACGAAATTTCTCTGTATATAGGATCTTTTTTCATTGCCATATCGGCGTCTGTCATTATTGGATTTTGTCTAACATCGGGATTGTTGGCATCGATTGGTTTTTTATTTTCATCAATACTAGTTGGTTCCCATTGCCAAGCTCCAGCAGGACTTTTTCTCAACTCCCAATCGTGGTTGAAAAGCATATCAAAATAACCATTATCCCATTTTGTTGGATAAGTAGTCCATGCCCCTTCCAGACCACTTGTGACTGTATCAGCTCCATTACCATTTCCTTTTGGATTTATCCACCCAAAACCTTGATCTTCGATATTAGCACCCTCTGGCTCAGCTCCTAGCACACTATCATCTCCATTTCCATGAGCTTTTCCCACAGTATGTCCACCAGCGGTCAGCGCAACTGTTTCCTCATCGTTCATTGCCATTCTAGCAAATGTTTCTCTTACATGAAGAGCGGTTTTTAAAGGATCGGGTTTTCCGTTGACTCCCTCAGGATTTACATAAATTAAACCCATATGTGTAGCTCCTAGTGGTTGTTCTAAAGTGGATGGATCTTCCAAATTAGAGTAACGCTCTTCACTGGGTGCTAAAAATTCATTTTCAGAACCCCAGTAAATATCTTTTTCTGGATGCCATATGTCTGCTCTACCATAAGAAAAACCAAACATTTTAAGACCCATACTTTCGTAGGCCACATTACCAGCCAGAATAAATAAATCAGCCCAACTGATATTATTACCATATTTTTTTTTGATAGGCCACAATAATCTTCTAGCCTTATCAAGATTACCATTATCAGGCCACGAATTTAAGGGAGCAAATCTTAAATTTCCAGTTCCAGCACCACCACGTCCATCACCAATTCTATAAGTTCCTGCGGCATGCCATGCCATTCTAATCATTAGCCCTCCATAGTGTCCCCAGTCTGCAGGCCACCAATCTTGAGGCTCGGTCATTAAATCGTGCATATCTTTTTCAAGCGATTTAAAATCTAAGTTATTAACAGATTCTTTATAATTGAAATCATTTCCATAAGGATTTGTTTTTGAATCATGTTGGTGTAAAATATCTAAGTTTAGTGATTTTGGCCACCATTTAGTAACTGAATTTTCTTGTGTGGTAGTAGCACCATGCATAAAAGGGCATTTTCCTGACATAATTTTTATTGTTTTTATTGATAATTAGATAATTACAGCAAATATATTATAGAACTTTTTATTATGGAAACAAATTGAATGCTTATTAGTATAAATATTATTTATATATAATAGTTAAATATCTTCATTACTTTTAAAGAAAATTAAATTAATTACAATTATGAAAAAAATATTTACAATTTTATTTAGCATTATACTTTTTTCCTGTTCTTCAGGCTCAGATGATGACGCTAACGCAGGAGGTTCTGGCAATAATGATATATCTTCAGCTACTATGTGGAAAGGGGCTAATACAACATTCACAAAAGGTGGTGGAGATCCTACCGCTCAGGCCAATCAAGACCGATTAACTTCAAATGTTTGGATAACTAGAGGAACTGATGGAGGTCAAATATATAACGTAGCAAAGGAAAGTGCTTCTAATAAAACTAATAGTCCAGTTGGAACTATGTGGGCTATTGGAACAATAGACCAGGTTCAAACCTTATCATTTAAAAAATTTAGGGCTGCTATAAATAAACCGAAAGATGTTGTTGGAAAAAATCTAGTTATGTATTTGGAGGTTGACAATATTTATGTAAGTGTTAAGTTTTTGTCATGGAATCAAGGTAAAATCGGTGGTTTTTCTTACGAAAGAAGCACTAAGTAGCTCTTTACATTTTAACCCTGCTCTTGCTATTTTTTATTTTAAAATTATGAGTTATCAATTTATCTAAAATTGTAGCTATTCAATTATTATACTATAAATATGAAAAAATTCTTTTTATTACTATCGGTATTGTTTTTGTTTTCTTGTTCTCAAGAGACAATTAAATACACATTAACCACCTCTGTAAATCCTGCAGATGCAGGGACTGTTAATCCTGAAACTAGACAATATAATGAGGGTGATACGGCTAATTTAATCGCTTCTCCAGCTGCAGAATATATTTTTGATAAATGGACAGGAGCTACTGGAACTGAAGAAACTTCTATTGTAATGAATTCTGATAAAACAGTGGTTGCAAATTTTATTAAAAAGAAATATGCTTTAACCACAGCTGTTGAGGGAGAAGGAACAGTAACGGAAAAGATAATAAAATCAGGAGCTGCCACTGATTACAATAGTGGAACGGTAGTTGAATTAACGGCAACTCCCTCTGCTGGATGGAAGTTCAAGGAATGGAGTGGAGATTTGACAGGCACTGATAATCCAAAGGAGATTACTATTGATAAACCTAAAACAGTCAAAGCAGTTTTTGAAGAACAATTACCTTTTTACTTAGATGCAAATGGGGTGACTATAAAAGCAAGAGATTGGGTGACGGCTGGAACAAAAGGGGAACTTAATGGAATAATTTATGAAGCTGTAGATATAGATACTTTAAGGACAATATTTAATTTCGGTCCAAGTAATTGGAGTGAATACGAACCTGCATTTAAAGCAGCTGAAGAAAGATTAAGCAAAGTTGTTACAACTTTAATAACCGATATGTCAGATCTATTTGGAAATGCTCCAACATCTAATTCAGAAGAAAGGTTTTATGAGAATTTTAATCAATTTAATCCTGATATATCATCGTGGGATGTAAGTAATGTTACACACATGACCGAAATGTTCAAAAGAAAAGCTTTTTCCGTTACAGAAGACCAAGATACAGTTGGCGGATCCGGGATTGAGTATGCTGAAGGTCGTTTTAACCAGGATATTAGTAAATGGAATGTTAGTAATGTTAAAAATATGTCTGGTATGTTTTTTATGGCACGTTTTTTTAATCAAGATTTGAGCGAATGGGATGTAAGTAACGTGACCGATATGTCAGAAATGTTTGTTGGTGCAAATTCATTTAATCAAGATATCAGTAACTGGAATGTTAGTAATGTAAATGACATGCATGGAATGTTTGCTCATTTACAAAAAAATGACTACAATAATAATCCAAAGGATCTTAAAGTTGGTAACTGGAACGTGAGTGGCGTAAACTCTATGTCTTATCTTCTTTATCAGAGTGGTATTGAGTTGAATATTGGAAATTGGAATGTTAGTAGTGTGACTAATATGAATTCTATGTTTAGTGGAGCTAGTAAGTTTAATCAAGATATTGGGAGTTGGGATGTTAGTAAGGTGACAAATATGTTTCAAATGTTTTTTAAAGCCGGTGCATTCAATCAAGATATTGGGAGTTGGGATGTCAGTAAGGTGACTAATATGAACGGAATGTTTAGTGTTAATGTTAATGGAGCTTCCGATTTTAATCAAGATATAGGTAGTTGGGATGTGAGTAATGTGATTTATATGGATAATATGTTTATAAATGCAGATGCTTTCAATCAAGATATTGGAAATTGGGACGTGAGTAGTGTAACTAATATGTCATATATGTTTGTAGGTGCAGCTGCTTTCAATCAAGATATTGGGAGTTGGGATGTCAGTAAGGTGACTAATATGATCGGAATGTTTAATGGAGCTTCCGCTTTTAATCAAGATATTGGGAGTTGGGATGTTGGTAGTGTGACTAATATGAATTCTATGTTTGCATATGCTAGCTTATTTAATCAAGACATAACCAAATGGTGTGTAACTAATATAAATTCAGAACCTACAAATTTTAATACTTCTTCAGCTTTAACAGATGCTAATTTACCAGTATGGGGGACATGCCCATCCTCTGGAAGTACTATATGGACGGGAGCTACCCAGTCATTTACTAAATCAGATGGTGCAGATCCGAACCTTGAGGCCAATCAAGACCGATTAACTTCCAATGTTTGGATAACTAGAGGAAATGATGGAGGTCAAATATATAACGTAGCAAAGGAAAGCACTGCGAATAAAACAAACAGTCCTGTAGGAACAACATGGGCAATTGGAACCATTGACCAAAGAGAATCTTTAACATTTAAAAAGTTTAGAGCAGCTGTTGGGAAACCAAAAGATGTTGTTGGGAAAGATTTGGTAATGTATTTAGAGGATGATGATATTTATTTAAGTGTAAAATTTTCCGATTGGAGTCAGAAAAAAAACGGTGGGTTTACTTATGAAAGAAGTTCCAAATAAATAATTTTATTTTGATATGCTTTTTAATTAAGTAGCTATATTTATCAGATGAAAAAACTTTTTTTATTAGTATTGTTTGTTCCCTTAATTTCCTTTTCTCAAAACGAAACAAGAAATAATAACGGTTTACAAAATTTATTAAAACAAGCTGAAAAACTTGTTGGAAATATAGATTTTAATAAAAAATCAGTTGAAACTTCAGACAGCGATACTGAAAAATTAATTATTAATCTTTGGAAAAATTACAGCAAAGCATTTGAATATAAAGATTACAACAAAGTAGCATCTTTTTTTACCTTTCCAGCTACTTTTGGTATTTCTTCAACTCCAACTACTTTCAATTATAAAGATGAGTTAATAGAACGCTACAAGCTTATTAGGGAAGTAAATATGCAAGAGGGTTACAAGTATTCACTTTTAGAAAATCATGAATTCTATCAATTATCTCAAAACATTTGTCTAGTTAAAGCAACTTATAGTAGGTATGATGGTAATTACAATAAAATTTATACAGGTAAGGGAGTTTATTTTTATAAAAATGTAAACGGAAGTTGGAAACTTTACGCTGTCGATTCACTTTAAACTTTTTAAACCTCAAAATTATTTTACATATCAAATGATTTTTATTTATGTTAAAAATTGCCTTTGATAAAATATACAAACACCCCTTAGAAAAGAATCATAGGTTTCCTATGGATAAATATGATTTAATCCCCCAAAGGTTAATTGAAGAGGGCACCTGTAATAAAAATAATTTTTTTATTCCAGGACAGTTAAGTAATCACGATATTTTATCCACTCATCAAAAAGATTATTTTGAAAGATTAATCTCCTTATCACTTACAAAAAAAGAGATTAGACCCATTGGATTTCCAATGAGTGAAGAGTTAATTGTAAGAGAAAAAAAAATTTCTCAAGGAACAATTGAGTGTTCCAATTTTGCTATAAAAAATGGTATATCAATGAATATCGCTGGGGGGACTCATCATGCTTTTTACGATAGAGCAGAGGCCTTTTGTATGTTGAACGATCAGGCAATAGCAGCAAATTATTTATTAAATAGTAAACTGGCTTGTAAAATTTTGATTATTGATTTAGACGTTCATCAAGGTAATGGAACAGCATCGATATTTAAAGATAATCCTAGTGTGTTTACCTTGTCATTTCACGGAGAGAAAAATTATCCATTTCGTAAAGAAAAGAGTGATTTAGATTTTGGTTTTGAAGACCACACAACTGACGACTTTTATTTAGCAAAACTTAAGGATACTGTTCCAAAAGTAATCGATGATTTTATGCCAGATTTTATTTTTTATTTAGCTGGAGTAGATATCTTGAAAAATGACAAACTAGGCAGACTATCCATGACAATAAAAGGATGCAATCAAAGAGATAGTTATATTTTAAATGCATGTAAAACAAATAATATTCCTGTTCAAGTTAGTATGGGTGGTGGCTATTCCACTGACATTGAAGAAATAGTAGAAGCCCATGCTAATACATTTAGATTGGCTCAAGAGATCTATTTCTAATTACAATTGACTTATAAGTCTTATTGAAAGACCATAATTAAAATTATATTTATGATGTGAAAAACATCTATATTGCTTTTTTATGCCTTTTTCTTTTTAATACTCACAAGAGTATTTCTCAAACAAATTTTATTATAATCTTTGTTGATGACATGGGCTATGGAGATTTAGGGTCATATGGCCATCCAACTATCAGTACTCCTAATTTAGATATGATGGCTAGTGAGGGGCAGAAATGGACACAGTTCTATTCAGCTTCCTCTGTTTGTACACCAAGTCGAGCGGCCTTATTAACGGGGAGATTACCAATAAGAAATGGAATGATTGGAAGTAAACACAGAGTTCTTTTTCAAGATTCCAAGTATGGCTTACCAAGTTCTGAAATAACAATTGCTGAAAGATTAAAAGACAAAGGTTATGTGACAGCTGCTGTTGGAAAATGGCACTTAGGTCACAAAAAAAAATACCTACCACTTCAACATGGATTTGATTATTATTATGGTATTCCCTATTCAAATGACATGGAAAAAGTGAAAGGAACTGAAAATTATATGAGTTTCATGGATGATCCCAACTGGGTTCCCAATACAATGAATTATAATGTTCCCCTTATTGAAGGAAATGAAGTTATAGAAAGGCCTGCTGACCAAAACACAATTACAAAGAGGTATTCTGAAAAAGCTGTTGAGTTTATTAAAAAAAATGTAAAAAATAATTTTTTTCTCTATTTAGCTCATAGTTTACCTCATATTCCTCTTTTTGCGTCTAAAGAATTTCTAGGAACTAGTAAAGCTGGTCTTTATGGAGATGTGATAGAGGAGATTGATCATGGTGTGGGATTAATCATTGATGAACTCAAAAAAAATAATATTGATAAAAATACTATTATAGTTTTTACATCAGATAACGGGCCTTGGCTTCCATTTAAAACTCATGGTGGAAGTTCAGGACTTTTAAGAGAGGGTAAAGGTACTACTTGGGAAGGCGGTCATAGAGTACCTGGAATATTTTGGGGAGCTGATATAAAGCCGGGAGTTATAAATGATTTAGGGTCTACAATGGATATTCTACCAACTTTTCTTGAAATTTCAAATTCTAAAAAAATTGATGATAGAATATTGGATGGAATCAGTTTAAAAAATACATTGTACTCAAAGGAGAAATCTAAAAGAGAAAAAGTTATTTTTTATAGGCAAAGAGAAATTCATGCCATAAGACATGGAGATTTTAAAGCTCATTTCATATTATCTGGATCTTATAATTATCCAAAATTGGTTATTAAAGATTTTAATCTAGAAAGTGATTTACTTTTTAATAATTCAATGATACTCTTAGATGGAAGCTCAAAAAAGATAGTTTTAGAAAAACCCTTACTTTATAATTTGAATATAGACCCCTCTGAAAAGTTTAATATTGCAAATGAATATCCTGAAGTTTTAAAAAAAATAATTGAAATTAAGGGAGAACATGAAAAAGATCTAGTTGTTAAAGATGATTTATTACTTGAAAGAAATGAAAAAAATGTTATTATTGAACAAGGCTTGTAATAAACCAGAGTCAAGTAGTTTTTATAAATAAATTTATTAAAAATATTGGTTAATATTTAAGATGGAATTAAAACCTAAAACTTTAAAAATACATCCAAGTGATAATGTCATCGTTGCTTTGGTTGATTTAAAAAAAGGAGAAAAAATCTTTATTAATAACAAGCCTCTAAAATTAATATATAATATAAAAGCTAAACACAAATTTAGTACTGATGATTTAAAAATTGGTGATAAGGTTTACATGTATGGTGTAATTGTAGGTATAGCTAAAAAACAAATTTTCAAAAGTGAACCCATTACAACTCAAAATATTGTACACGAAACTGAAGAGTATTCTGTTCCAACGTCATCTGTTCAGTCCAAATGGATACCTCCAAATTTGGATTCATTTTCCAACAAAACATTTTTAGGATACAAAAGAGTTAATGGTAGCGTTGGAACTGAAAATAATTGGCTTGTTATTCCACTAGTTTTTTGTCAAAACAGAAATATTGAAGTACTTAAAAATACTATGCTAGAGGAACTAGGCTATCAAAATTTAAGTAAACAAATATTTGATTTAAAAGAGCTTGTTGATAAATTCAAATCTGGTGCCAGCGAAGATGAACTATTAAACGTAGAAGTAATTGCGAATTATAAAAAGAAAAAGAACCCGCTTTTTCCCAATGTAGACGGAATTTATTTTTTAACTCATGAAGGAGGATGTGGTGGATCTACTGATGACTCAAAAACTCTATGTAATTTATTGGCTGGTTATATTAATAATCCTAATGTTGCTGGAGCAACAATACTTAGTTTAGGCTGTCAACATGCTCAAATTAGTCTTTTACAAAGATCTTTAAAGCGAATTGCACCTGAATCAAGTAAACCGGTATTCTTTTTAGAACAACAACAAAGTAGTTCTGAAACTCAATATATCGCAGAGGCAATTAAAAAAACATTTATTGGTCTTATTGAAGCTAATAAAATTTCAAGAATACCATCTCCCCTAAGTAAGTTAACTATTGGTTTAGAGTGTGGTGGGTCAGATGGTTTTTCGGGAATATCGGCAAACCCAACATTGGGATACGTTTCAGACTTAATAGTTGGTCTTGGAGGGTCTGCTATTCTTTCTGAGTTCCCAGAACTCAACGGAGTTGAACAAGAACTTATAAATAGATGTGTGGATGTTAAAAAGGCAAATAAGTTTGCTCAAATTATGAGGACCTATAATAAAAAAGCAACAGCACTTGGTGCAGGGTTTTATGCCAATCCCTCACCAGGAAATATTAAAGATGGTCTTATAACTGATGCTATTAAATCAGCAGGAGCAGCAAAAAAAGGAGGAACCTCCCCTGTTGTTGATGTATTGGATTATACGGAACAGTTAGTTTTACCAGGATTAAACTTATTGTGTACACCAGGAAATGATGTCGAGTCAACAACTGGTTTAGCTGGATCAGGTGCTAATATTATTTTATTTACCACTGGACTTGGAACTCCAACTGGTAATCCCGCTGTTCCTGTTATCAAAGTATCTACTAATACATCATTATATGATAAAATGGGTGATATCATTGATTTCAATACAGGCGAGATTATTAATGGAGTTGAAACAATCGATTCATGTGGAGAAAAACTTTTATCTTACATAATAAGTGTAGCCAGTGGAATCGATCAGGTAAATGCCCGTAGGTTGGGACAGGATGATTTTATACCTTGGAAAAGGGGATTGTCATTATAAAAAAACAAAAAAATGGAAACTAAATTTTCTTTAAAAAATAAAAGAGTTTTAATAACAGGTGGTGCAAGTGGTATTGGTAAATCAATAGCTATCTCCTTTGCAAAACAAGGTGCTGAGGTTCATGTATTGGATTTTAATCAAAAGGATGCAAATGGTTTGGTTGAAGATAGTTCAAAAGAAGGCTATAAAATTTTTGCTTACCAATGTGATGTTTCTAATTATCAAAATGTCATGGATTCAGTAAGTAAAATTAGCAGTAAATCATCCATTGATATTTTAGTTAATAATGCTGGTGTAGCACATGTTGGAAATATTGAAAATTGTGAAGAAAAAGATTTAGATAGATTGTATAATATTAATATAAAAGGTGTTTATAATTGTTCTAAAGCGTGTATTCCTTTGATGAAAAACCAAGGTGGAGGAGTGATTTTAAATATTGCATCAATTGCTTCATCTGTTGGGATTTCCGATCGATTTGCTTATTCAATGAGCAAAGGAGCAGTGCTAACAATGACTTACTCGATTGCAAAGGATTATATTAAAGATAAGATACGTTGTAATTGCATTTCTCCTGCACGTGTACACACACCATTTGTTGATGGTTTTATTAAAAATAATTATCCTGGAAAAGAAAAAGAAATGTTTGAAAAGCTTTCTAAAACGCAACCTATTGGTCGTATGGGTAATCCTCAGGAAATAGCTGATTTGGCCTTATTTTTATGTGCTGATGAAGCTAGTTTTATTACAGGTTCTAATTATGGAATTGATGGAGGCTATGTTACACTTAACTCAAAATAAAAAATCATGAAGCTTATAAGATTTGGAGAAATCAACAAAGAAAAACCTGGTTTATTATTACCAGATGGTAAAAGAATAGATGTATCAAAATTTGTCAAAGATTATGATGAGCACTTTTTTGGTAATCAAGGAATAGAAAAATTAAATAATTGGTTAGAAAAAAATCATGATTCCTGCCCAGTTATAGATAACTGTACTCGCTTGGGCCCTCCATTAATGCGTCCCTCAAAAATTGTATGTGTTGGTTTAAATTATGCCAAGCATGCACAGGAAAGTGGTATGGATGTTCCTGAGGAACCAGTTCTTTTTTTTAAAGCAAGTTCTGCTATCATTGGACCCTATGATTCAATTACTATCCCTAAGGGAAGCGAGAAATCAGACTGGGAAGTTGAGTTAGCTGTAGTCATTGGAAATAAAGCTTCCTATGTAAGTGAAAAAGACGCTTTAAGTCACGTTGCAGGCTATGTTTTACACAACGATGTAAGTGAACGTTCTTATCAATTGGAACGTTCCGGGCAATGGGTTAAAGGAAAAAGCTGTGACACTTTCGCACCAATTGGACCTTTTATTGCAACTCCCGATGAAATTAAAGATCCCAATAATTTAAATCTTTGGTTAAAATTAAATGGAGAGGAAATGCAAAACAGTAATACCTCTGATTTCATATTCAATATTCAACAAGTTGTTAGCTATATAAGTCAATTTATGACTTTATTACCTGGTGATATTATTTCTACTGGAACTCCTTTCGGAGTTGGTTTAGGGTTAAATCCTCCTCGCTATTTAAAAGATGGTGATGTTGTAGAACTAGGTATTGATGGTTTGGGAGTTTCAAAACAAGTATGTAAGGAATATAAATGATTATAGATAGTCATCAACATTTTTGGAATTATGATCCAGTTAGAGATGCTTGGATAAATGCATCAATGAATGTAATTAGAAGAGATTTTCTACCAAAAGATTTAAAGCCATTATTAGATGAAAATGGAATAGATGGTTGTATAGCTGTTCAAGCAGATCAATCTGAAAATGAAACTGATTTTTTATTAAGTTGTGCTCAGAAAAATAAATTTATTAAAGGAGTTGTTGGATGGCTTGATTTGACTTCAGAAAATTTAGAGAGTCGTCTAGATCACTATGCTAAGAACCCTTTTTTTAAAGGGTTAAGACATATCGTTCAAGCAGAAAAAGATGATTATTTACTTCGTGATGACGTGCAAAAAGGAATAAGTAAACTTGCTAATTATAATCTTACCTATGATATTCTTGTTTTTCCAAGTCAACTAACTGCAGCAATCGCACTTGTCAAAAAATTTCCAAATCAACAATTTATTTTGGACCACATTGCTAAGCCTAATATTTCTAACTCAATGGATGAACTGTGGAAATCAAATATTATTGAACTTTCTAAAAGTCAAAACGTTTCTTGTAAACTTTCTGGTTTAGTTACAGAAACTAATAATTACACTTTTAATGATATTGATTTCAATCCTTATATGGATGTAATTTTTCAATCTTTTGGCCCCAAAAGAATTCTATTTGGTTCAGATTGGCCCGTTTGTTTGCTGGCAGCAAACTATAAAAAAGTATATGATTTAATTTTTGATTATCTTGATAATCATTCAATTGAAACAAAAGCTCAAATTTTTGGACTAAATGCTATAAAAATTTATAACCTGTAATATGAATTTAAATTTAAAAGATAAAATAATTTTAGTGACAGGAGGATCTAAAGGTATAGGTGGGGGTATAGTCAACCTATTAGCTGAAGAAGGGGCTTTCCCAGTGATTGTTGGAAGAAATAAAGATGATATTTTAAGCGCTGTAAAAAAAATAGAAAAAAATGGATTTAAAGCAGGTTATGCACTTGCAGAACTAACAAAACCTGAAGCATGTAAAAAAGCTGTAAGTCATGTAATTAAACAATATGGTGGGATTGATGGACTAGTCAATAATGCAGGTGTTAATGACGGAGTAGGGTTGGAGAATGGAAATTTCCAGGATTTTATGGAATCTATTAAACGTAATCTTGCACATTACTACACTATGACACAATTAGCTCTTCCAGAGCTTAAGAAAAATAAAGGAGCGATAGTAAATATTGGTTCTAAAACTTCAGTTACAGGACAAGGTGGAACATCAGGATACGCTGCAGCTAACGGAGGCCGAAATGCTTTAACTAGAGAATGGGCTTTAGAATTATTACCCTACAGCATTAGAGTTAACTGTGTAGTTGTAGCTGAATGTTTTACTCCTCTATATGATAAATGGATACAAAACTTTGAAAATCCTAAAGAAAAGTTGTCATCAATTACAGAAAAAATTCCTTTAGAAAACCGCATGACAACAATAGATGAAATTGCTAATACTGTAGTTTTTTTACTTTCAGAAAAATCGAGTCATACAACAGGTCAGTTAATTTATGTCGATGGTGGGTATACTCACCTAGATAGAGCAATTAATAAAGCGTTGAAATAAAATGTCTGGAATTAGGCTTAAAAAATATTGCTTGGCTTTAGATCTTAAAGATGATCCAAAAATAATTGATAGCTATAAAGCCTATCATCAAAGTGTTTGGCCTGAGATAAATAAAAGTATTAAGGACTGTGGAATAAAAGAAGCAGAAATATATTTGACTGGAAATAGACTTTTTATGATTATTCAGGCAGACGATTCTTTTTCTTTTGAAAAAAAAGAAAAATTGGATGCCAAAAATATTAAAGTTCAACAGTGGGAGAAATTGATGTGGAAGTTTCAAAAAGGATTACCTAATACCAAAATAGGTACAAAATGGGTACTTATGGAAAGAATATATAATCTAAACAATTAATTGAAATGAACTCAGAAATAAATTACAAGTATCCCTCAGTTCCTGATTTAAGAGAACGAGCAAAAAGTAAGATTCCAAAATTTGCTTTTGAGTATTTAGATGGTGGATGCAATGATGACGTTAATTTAAAAAAGAATACACTTAGAATTAGAGATATAGAACTAAAACCTAAATATTTAGTTGATTACCAGCCTCCAAGCTTAAAAACTGAACTTTTTGGACATGTCTATGATGCTCCTTTTGGTATATCTCCTGTGGGTCTGCAAGGCTTGATGTGGCCTAATTCACCTGAAATACTTGCTAAAGCAGCTTTTGAGCATAATATTCCATTTGTTTTAAGTACCGTAACTACTGCTAGTATTGAAAAAATTTCTCAAATTACAGAGGGTAATGCTTGGTTTCAGCTATATCATCCAGCCGAACAAAGTGTTACCAAAGATATTTTAAAACGCGCCGAATCAGCAGGTTGCCCTGTACTTATTATTTTAGCTGATGTACCATCATTTGGTTATCGTCCAAGAGATATTCGTAATGGATTGTCAATGCCTCCAAAAATGACACTAAAAAACATTATAAATGCTATGAAAAGACCTCATTGGTCATTAAAAACATTAATAAATGGACAGCCTGGTTTTGAGATATTAAAGCCATACATGCCTAAAAATTTAAACTTGAATGAATTAGCAAAATTTATGGATGTTACTTTTTCAGGTCGATTGAACGAAGAAAAAATAAAACGAATTAGAGATTTGTGGAAAGGTAAGCTTGTGATTAAAGGAGCAGAATCAATTCATGATGTTGAGATGGCTTGTAAATTGGGACTTGATGGTGTCATAGTTTCTAATCACGGAGGAAGACAAGTTGATGTTGGTCAAGCGACAATTGACTCACTAAAAACCATTAGCCCACTTTACAAAGATAAAATTACTATTATGATGGACAGTGGAATTAGAGGTGGTGCCGATGTAGCTCGAGTTATGGCAAGTGGCGCTGATTTTAGTTTTATGGGACGCACCTTTATGTATGGAGTTTCTGCTTTAGGAAATAAAGGAGGTGATCACACCATAGCCATGTTAAAAAAGCAATTAACTCAGGTTATGGAGCAATTAAGTTGTGCAAAAATTAACGACTTAACCAAAAAACTAGTTGTTAAATAAAATTTGATATTATTAAAATGAATACATCAAAAACAATTCCTGTAGTTCCAAAAAAATTAATTATTCCTTTTATTTTACTCACTTCACTTTTTGCTCTTTGGGGATTTGCAAATGCAGTAACAGACCCTATGGTTCAAGCATTTAAAAAAGTATTAGAGCTTTCTAATTCTCAGGCAGCTTGGGTACAAATGGCTTTTTATGGAGGTTATTTTTGTATGGCGCTTCCGGCGGCTTTGTTCATGCGAAAATATTCATATAAAGTTGGTATTTTGATTGGTTTAGGATTATATGCAACTGGAGCGTTATTATTTTATCCTGCTGCCATTTCAGAGGAGTTTTGGTTTTTTTGTATTGGCTTATATGTATTAACTTTTGGACTTGCTTTTTTAGAAACTGCTGCTAACCCTTATGCACTTGCTATGGGACCAAAAGAAACTGCTACCCAAAGACTTAATTTAGCTCAAGCATTTAATCCATTAGGATTAATTTTAGGTCTTTTCGTAGCTCAACAGTATGTTATGAAAAAACTTCAATCAGATGATATTTCTGATTACAGCGCATTAGACGAGGCTTCTAAAACAATTATTAAAACAGCAGATTTAATGGTAATTCGTGATCCTTATGTCATTTTAGGGTTAGTAATTATTGGAGTTTTTATATTATTTGTTTTTAGTAAAATGCCAGATTCTAGTGATACATCTTCAAATAAAAATATTGGTGTTATTTTTAAGAAGTTAGCTAAGAATAGTCGTTACAGTCAAGGTGTTATAGCGCAAGTTTTTTATGTTGGTGCTCAAATTATGTGTTGGACTTATATTTATCAATATGCCGAGGGAATTGGAATTGATAGTGTAACTGCAGGATATTACCAAATGGCAGCTTTTGTTTTATTTGTATTTGGAAGAGCAGTAGCAACTTTTTTATTTCGTTTTTTTAATCCAGGAAAGCTTTTAATGATCTTTTCATCATTTGCGATTATTTCATCCATTGGTGTTATGCTTATTGATAACTATTTGGGTCTTTACTCTTTGGTTGCTGTTTCTTTATTTATGTCTCTAATGTTTCCAACTATATATGGGATAGCACTTGGAAATTTAAGTGAGGAAGAAAGTAAAATTGGTTCTGCTGGTTTAGTTATGGCAATTGTGGGTGGTGCATTGATGCCAAAGCTTCAAGGAATGATAATAGATATTGGAGGTTATAGTGTAGATGATGTAAGTATTTTAGGAATATCTGAAATGAATTTTTCATTTATTCTGCCACTTATATGTTTTGTTTTTATTGCATTTTATGGAATGAAAAATAATACTACTGTTAAAAATTAATAATCACTACCAATCATTTAATAATAAGATTTCAAATTATATTTTCATGAAGACTTTAGAAAAAGAAATAACTGTATCTAAAAATGATTTAGATGACCTAAATCACGTGAACAATGTTGTCTATATTAAATGGGTACAAGAAATTGCTAAAAACCATTGGAAAAGTCTTGTTTCTAGTGATGTGTTTAAAAATTATTATTGGGTTTTATTGGAACATCAAATAAAATACTTAAGTCCAGCATTCTTAAATGATAAAATTAGACTCAAAACATACATTGAAAAAACAGAGGGAGTAAAATCTAGTAGAATAGTAGAAGTTTATAATCAGAATAACAATAAATTACTTGTTACATCAAAAACCATATGGTGTTTACTCAGTACTAAAACAAATAGGCCTGTCAGGATAAGTGATGAAATTAAAAAAGCTTTTAAATAAAATAAAAAATAGCTTAAAAATTATGAAACCATTTTTGACCTTAATGCTGATTTCTGTTTTAGTATCCTGTCAATCAACAGAATCTGAAAATCCCAATATCATTTTGATTATGGCAGATGATCAAGGGTGGGGCGATGTGGGCTATAATGGTCATCCTCATCTAAAAACCCCCCACTTAGATGCCATGGCAAAGAATGGGGCTGTCTTTTCACATTTTTATTCGGCGGGATCGGTTTGTTCTCCGACTCGTGCCAGTGTTATGACTGGAAGGCATCCTGCACGGATGGATATTTGCAATGCTAACTGTGGACATCTTAAGGACCAAGAGATTACTTTGGCAGAAATGGTTAAAGAAAAAGGCTACAGAACAGGGCATTTTGGTAAATGGCACTTAGGTACTCTCACTCGAGATGTTTTGGATGCCAACCGTGGTGGTAGAAAAGAGAACGATATCCATTATGCCCCACCTTGGGATCATGGTTTTGATGTTAGTTTTGTAACCGAGTCCAAAGTACCGACCTGGGATCCCATGATTACTCCGTCCCAAAATGCGGAAGACGTCAAAGCGTCTTTAAAGGAGGGTCAACACTTTGGCACTTTCTATTGGACAGGTCCTGGTCTCCAGGCGACCGAAAATCTTCGGGGCGACGATTCACGTGTTATTATGGATCGGGTAATCCCTTTTATCGAAGAGTCGGTTGCTCAAGATCAATCTTTTTTATCTGTTATTTGGTTTCACACTCCACATTTACCTGTTTTGGCTGGAAAGAAATACCAATCTCCCTACGCCCAACACAGTGAAGGTCAACAACA
>Ga0213869_10001301_pt1 | contig 18883 bp, 21 predicted proteins | sample PICome_10_FD_160083 | JGI IMG/M metagenome (GOLD analysis project Ga0213869, IMG submission 160083) | Coastal seawater microbial communities near Pivers Island, North Carolina, United States - PICO132 | ecosystem: Environmental > Aquatic > Marine > Coastal | place: USA: North Carolina...
AGACGACACGTTTAAAGGTTATCACTACACTAGCTTTGACAACCCGTTGCTAGACCCTAAAGAAATTGAAGCTGCTGAGAAGAGTATGTCAGCCTTCTCATTCCGACAGGAGTTTATGGCAAGTTTCGAGGCTCATGGTAGTGAACTCTTTAAAGAAGATGATGTTAAGTTTAGCGAGGAGGAGCCAACAGATGGTGAGTATTACATTGCTGTCGATTTGGCAGGCTTTGCAGACGTACAGAAAGTCACTACCAAAACTAAAAGACTTGACCAGACGAGCATTGCTGTGGTTAAGGCTGGGCCTTCTGGTTGGTGGGTTAGTAATATCATACATGGGCGCTGGGGCGTTGAAGAGACCGCCAGACGTATCTTCCAAGCGGTACGAGACTATAAACCAGTTGCGGTTGGAATTGAAAAAGGAGCGTTAAAGAACGCTGTTGCTCCCTACTTGAACGACCAGATGAAGAGCAATCAACGCTTCTTCCGCATAGAAGAATTAACCCACGGTAACAAGAAGAAGACAGATAGAATCGTGTGGGCGTTGCAAGGACGCTTTGAACACGGCAACATTACATTAAACAAGGGCAAGTGGAATACTCAGTTCCTAGACGAGTTGTTTCAGTTCCCTAATCCATTAGTCCATGATGACTTGATAGACTCCTTAGCATATATAGACCAGTTAGCCAAAGTCTCTTATGCTTATGACTATGAAGAAGAGGACTACGAATTCTTAGATAAATACGCAGGTTACTAACTATGGAACTAGAAGGCGCAGACAACTTTACCCTGGAACAGGACATTGAAGGCTGGGTAATGGACAAGTGTGACAACTGGCGAGATCATTACGAAGCCAACTACTCCGAAAAATTTGAAGAATACTATCGTCTATGGCGTGGTCATTGGTCAGCACAAGACCAGACCCGTCAGTCAGAGCGATCTAAGATTATTTCTCCTGCGCTACAGCAAGCTGTGGAGTCTTCAGTTGCAGAACTAGAGGAAGCTACGTTTGGTCGTGGTAAGTGGTTTGACATTAAAGATGATGTCAGAGATCAGAACCCTGCCGACATTGCAGCCTTGCGTAGTTATTTGGAAGAAGACTTTGCAAAGAACAAGGTTCGTAAGAACGTAGCTGAGTGTCTAATCAACGCAGCAGTGTTTGGTACAGGTATTGCAGAAGTTGTTATAGAAGAAGAAAAAGAAATGGCTCCTGCTTCTCAGCCTGTTATGGGTGGTGAGTTACAAGCAGTAGGTGTTACCATCAAGGATCGTACTTGTGTTAAGCTACGTCCTGTTATGCCACAAAACTTCCTAATTGATCCAGTAGCTACAGACATTGACTCTGCGCTAGGTTGTGCTGTAGATGAGTATGTGTCTAGCCACTTGGTTGAGCAACTACAAGAGAAGGGCGTGTATCGTGACGTACCGCTTACAGAAGCAACTAGCGATTTTGACCTAGAGCCTGATCAAGACCTTACTAGCTTTTCAGAAGACAAGATTAGACTGACTAAATACTATGGCCTTGTTCCTACGCACTTGCTTAAAGAAGCTATGAAAGACAAGGACGCAGAGGAAGAAATAGTAGAGTTTGAAAGTGAAGAAGAAGAAGAAAGCTACTACACTGAGGCAATGGTTGTTATTGCTAATGGTGGTACTTTGCTCAAGGCTGAAAAGAACCCGTACATGATGCAGGATCGTCCTGTTGTCGCATTCCCTTGGGATGTCGTTCCTAGCCGCTTCTGGGGCAGAGGAGTATGTGAGAAAGGGTATAACAGTCAAAAAGCGTTAGACGCAGAACTACGCGCTAGAATTGATGCTCTTGCCCTAACCATCCACCCAATGATGGCTATGGACGCTTCTCGTATGCCTAGAGGCGCTAAACCAAGTATACAGCCAGGAAAAACCATCCTAACTAACGGCAACCCTGCTGAGATTCTACAGCCCTTTAACTTTGGTCAGGTCAACCAGATTACCTTTGCACAAGCGCAATCACTACAGACTATGGTACAAACAGCTACAGGTGCTATAGATAGCGCAGGTATTGCAGGTTCTATAAATGGTGAGTCTACTGCCGCTGGTGTCTCTATGTCACTAGGTGCTATCATTAAGCGCCACAAGCGTACCTTGATTAACTTCCAAGACTCCTTCCTGATTCCCTTCGTACAGAAAGCCGCTTACCGCTACATGCAGTTTGAACCTGAGCTGTACCCAGTAGCTGACTACAAGTTCCACACTTCTAGTTCTTTGGGCATCATTGCTCGTGAGTATGAAGTTACACAGCTTGTTCAGTTGTTACAAACCATGTCACCTGATCAGCCTATGTATCCTAAGCTGGTAACATCTATTATTGATAACATGAACCTGTCTAACCGTGAAGAGTTGATTGCTACTTTGGAACAAGCTAACCAGCCTAATCCAGAAGCACAGCAAGCAGCACAGGCGGCACAGCAAGCACAGTTGCAGTTCCAAGCATCACAAACTGCTGCCCTTAACGGACAGGCACAAGAGTCACAAGCTAGAGCGCAGAAGCTGGGAATGGAAGCACAGGCTATTCCACAGGAGCTTGAGATTGATCGAATTAAAGCGGTTACTACTAATCTTAAAGCTGGCGATGCAGACGACAAAGAGTTCCAGAAACGTCTTGAAATCTCTAAGCAGTTGTTGAAGGAGAGAGAAATAGCGGTTAAGGAAGGTAACGTAGAGGCAACTCCTGCACCGCAAGCACCTGCTGTTCCACAGGCAATGCCTCAGCAACCACCACAAGGACTACAGTAATGGTTAGCACAAGGGATTTAGAAAACGTAGTAGCTCAGATAAACGTAAAGTTTGAGCAACTAAACAATGAGATTGTACAGCTAAAAAAACAAATAGCTGATAATACAGGAGCTAAGAATGCCAGTAAAAAAAGACCCAAGACTAGCTAGGGCTGGAGTCAGTGGATACAATAAGCCGAAGCGTACCCCCAATCACCCAAAGAAAAGCCATGTTGTTGTGGCAAAAGAAGGTGACAAAATCAAGACAATTAGGTTTGGAGAACAGGGGGCAAGCACAGCAGGAAAACCCAAAGCGGGTGAATCTGCTCGTATGAAAGCTAAACGTGCAAGTTTTAAAGCACGACATGGTAAGAACATAGCAAAAGGTAAAATGTCAGCAGCTTTTTGGGCTGATAAAACTAAGTGGTAATTACAGGAGGCTATCATGCCATACGGTAAAGGTACATACGGTAATAAAGTAGGTCGTCCACCTAAGAAGAAAAAGGCAGCACCTAAGAAGAAGCCAGTTAAAAAAGGTAAGTAAGATGAAAGGTCAGACACATGGAGGCAAGGGAAGCAGTCAGCGTAAGACGGACTCTGCCAAGTTTGCCAGCAACTGGGATGCCATATACAACAAACCAGCACAGAAGTCAAGTAAAAAGAAGAAATAAAGCTTGACTTTCTTATGCTTTTATGTTATACTAAGAAGGTACACTGCTATTAACTCAACTGTCCTTAATGGAGAAACAGTATGATCAGCAAAGAACTTGAACTATATTACCGTAATATGTACAACATGTTTTCCTCTGATGGTTGGAAACAGCTACAGGAAGACTTACAGAACAACGCAGCGGTAATCAACTCAGTAGAGCTAACCAAAGACAACGATGACCTGCGCTTCCGCAAAGGACAACTTGCTGTCATTGCCAGCCTACTTAATCTTGAAGCACAAATTGAAGCAGCTGAAACACAGGCTATAGAGGAAGCAGAAACAGAGGTATCCTCCTAATGAGAGCCATCTACGAGTTTCGTTGCGAGGACGGACACACAAATGAACGCTACACAGATTCAGAGTGTACCCACATCCCCTGCTTAGATTGTGACAAGATAGCAACAAGAATTGTAAGTGCTGTGCGAAGTAAACTTGACCCTATCTCTGGCGATTTTATGGGTGCTACCAGGAAATGGGAAAAGAATAGAGCACAGAAACTACAACAAGAGCGCAAGGCCAACTCCTAACCGAAGCCCTGCATAATACACCTCCATAATGAGAATACTCACGGAGTTTAATAATGGCAACACTAATAGACGAGCGTCTACCTGAAGACGAAGACAACGAACAAGAAGCAAGTCAACTGACTGAGGAACCTGTAGAGCAGGAAACTCCACAAGAAGATGACATCCCTGAGAAGTACAAAGGAAAGTCAACCGCTGAGATTGTAAGGATGCACCAAGAAGCTGAGAAGCTTTTAGGAAAGCAAAGCGGAGAAGTAGGGGAGTTGCGATCCGTTGTTGATAACTACATTCAGACACAACTCGACACAACACAACAAGCAACCCAAGAACCTGAAGAAGATATAGACTTTTTCTCTGATCCCGACAAGGCTGTCGAAAGAGCGATTAAGAATCATCCTTCAATCAAAGCTGCTGAAGCACAAACACAGCAGTACAAACAACAGACAGCGCAGTCTCAGTTGCAAAAACGTCATCCTGACATGCAACAGATTCTGCAAGATAGTAAGTTTGTTGATTGGATTAAAGGATCAAAGATTCGTACTCAGCTTTTTGCACAAGCGGATACACAGTATGACTATGAAGCTGCTGATGAACTTTTCACTAACTGGAAGGAACGTCAAGGCACAGTGGCTCAGACTGTAGCTAACGAGAAAGCAAGTAGGAAAAAAGCTGTTAAGACTGCCTCAACAGGTGGTGCAAAAGGAAGTGGTGAAGCAGCAACTCGCAAAGTCTATAGACGCTCAGACATTATTAAACTAATGCAGACCGACCCTGAAAGATATTTATCCTTGTCTGATGAAATCATGCAAGCGTATCAAGAGGGGAGAGTCCGAAACTAACTCTTTATAGGAAGTATTATCATGGCTACATCAGTATATCCCGCAATGGGCGGAGCAGTAGACAACACTAGCGCAGCTACTTTTATCCCAGAAATCTGGAGTGACGAAGTAATTGCTGCATACAAGAGCAATCTTGTAATGGCTAACCTCGTTAAGAAAATGAGCATGACTGGTAAGAAAGGTGACACCATTCACGTTCCTAAGCCTACTCGTGGTTCAGCTAACGCTAAAGTTGCAGAGACTGCCGTAACTATCCAGAACTCTGTTGAGTCAGAAGTTCTGATTAACATCAACAAGCACTTTGAGTTCTCTCGTTTGATCGAAGACATTACCGAAGTACAGGCTCTCGCTTCACTGCGTCAGTTCTATACTGGTGATGCAGGTTATGGTCTGGCTAAGCAAGTAGATAACGATCTGTTTTCACTGGCTAAGTCTTTCGGTGATGGCGATGGTTCTAGCTACGTTAACTCTGGTTCTTTCCAGATTAACACTACCTCTGGTGCTTTGGAAGCATTTGACGCTGACGGTGCTGCTGACATTGGTGACTTCTCTGACGCTGCGTTCCGTGCGCTGATTCAGAAGCAAGACGATGCAGATGTTCCTATGGACAACCGTAGCTTCATTGTTCCTCCTTCACTGCGTAACGCTATCATGGGTATTGATCGCTACACTTCTACTGACTTTGTTAATGGCAAAGGCGTAGAGACTGGCAAGATTGGTAACCTGTACGGTGTTGACGTATATGTATCTACTAACGTACCTGTTATCGACACTACTGGTGGTGCTTCCATCCGTGGCGCACAGCTGATCCACAAGGACACTAATGTTCTTGCAGAGCAGCAGGCTATTCGCTCACAGACTCAGTACAAGCAGGAGTTCTTAGGTACTCTTTACACTGCTGATTGTTTGTATGGCGTTCAAGTCATGCGTCCAGAAGCAGGCTTCACCTTAGCTGTTAAGTAAGCTAAACTGGGGGATTCTTCGGAGTCCCCCTTTTACTTTTCTTTTCTTTTATTACAGGTGTCTGAATGTCCAATTATACAAAAACTACTAACTTTGCGGTTAAAGATACTTTACCTTCAGGCGATGCTAATAAAATTGTTAAGGGTACAGAACTTGACGCAGAGTTCAATGCTCTTGCGGTGGCTAGTGCTACTAAAGCAAATAAAACTAACCCTTCTTTTACAGGCGAAATCAGTATAGGTTCTGCTAGTGTTAACGAAACAGAGTTAGAAATATTAGATGGCGCTACAGTAACCACTACAGAACTTAACTATGTAGACGGTGTTACTTCTCCTATCCAAACACAGATAGATACTAAATTAAATTCTTCTACTGTTTCGGCTTTCGGTGCTACACTGATTGACGATGCAGACGCATCTGCTGCACGTACTACTCTAGGCTTAGGCACTGCTGCCACTACAGCCTCTACAGACTACGCTACTGCTGCACAAGGCACAACTGCTGATGCGGCACTTCCTAAAGCAGGTGGTGCGTTAACAGGCGCTGTAACAACTAACAGCACATTCGATGGTCGTGATGTAGCAGCAGACGGCACAAAGCTAGATGGTATTGAAGCTAGTGCTGATGTAACCGACACTACTAATGTTGTAGCAGCCCTGTCCGCTGGCACAGGCATTAGCTTGTCCGCTGGTGGAGAGATTGCTAACACAGCTCCTGACCAAACTGTCGCATTGACAGGTGCAGGAACAACAACTATTACCGGTACATACCCTAACTTTACTATTACCAGTAGTGGTGGCAGCGGGATAGCCTTGACTGATCTTTCCGTTACAGTTGCATCTGTTGGTACAGCTAACCTAGCTTACAATAACACTAGTGGCGTATTTACTTATACCCCGCCTGATCTATCAACGTATTTGACAGCTTCTAGCACAGCGACCCTGACGAACAAGTCAGGTAACATTTCGCAGTGGACTAACGATTCTGGGTACACTACTAACGCTGGTGATATTACTTCTGTAGTTGCAGGTACAGGTCTATCAGGAGGTGCTACCAGTGGAGCTGCTACCCTGAACATAGACTCTACTGTTGCAACCCTAACTGGTTCTCAGACTCTGACGAACAAAGCCCTAACATCTCCTGCTCTTACTACCCCAACCATTGAGGGTGGAGCAAGTGACTGGCAGTTCTCAGTCTCAGGTAATGACCTTATTATCAGCTATGGCGGCACTTCTAAAGCAAAGCTAGATACTTCTGGTAATCTTACAGTAATAGGCAACGTAACAGCTTACGGGACAGTCTAATGGCTTTGCCCAGTAGCGGTACTATAACCCTTAATGAAATACACATTGAGGCTGGAGGGACTACAGGAACTCTAGCCAGTATTAACGATGCTGACATCCGCGCACTAATTGGAAAAGCTGATGGTGTTGAGATGTCTTTCAATGAGTGGTACGGAGCAAGTGCAGGTATTGTAGTAACAGTTACTGAAGGTTCTGACATCTTTGCTTCCGCAGCATACTATGGGTTTAGAGAAGAACAGACTCCAGACATTGGTTCGGTATCACCTACAAGCATAACTTTTGACGGTAAGACCCATCCTGTACGTGACGCATATCGCAGAGTAAACAGAAGCGGTGGTGTAGATGACGATAGTACATCTGCGTTTTGGTTTATCCTGTATAACGCTTCTGATGGCACTGTACCGGCTGACGATTGGTTTTCCTCCGTTGAAGTACAAACATCAGGTGCTTCAGTTACATTGACACCAGCAGAGGCCACAATTGTTACATCAGGTTCTGGAGCAACTGGCCGTAAAGAATGGAGATACTTCTCTAGTGACTTTACAGCTACTGAGCTGACAAACTTTGCTGCTCAGTGGGATGGTTCAGGTACGTCAACAGTGACTTTTACAGAGTAATTAAATGACTATTACATTAAACTACGACACTCCCGCTGAAGGTCAAGTTAGACTTGCAGGAACTTATGAAGCAGGTGAAATCTCTGGTTCTTTCTCTTGTCCTATCATATACAATGGGTTGAGTCAAGACATAGCTACAACTGAATCAAGAACTAAACTTACTATCCAGGAATCTTTAGATTCTGAAAATACTTAACTTTAAGGAAACAAACATGAAATACTTATTAGCACTAGCAACAGTAGCCCTTATGGGATGTAACACATTTAACGGGGCTATTGATGGATCGCAAGAGATTCTGACCAACACTGTAGACTCAGCACAGACTATGGTTACTGATACTGCTAAGGGCGTAGCCGCAGGTTCTGCCACTGCTGTAGAAGGTATTGCTAAAGACATTCGTTCAGTATCTGAGTGAATAGAAGGGCTTCTGAATGATCGACCCGATAACAGCGATTAGTATAGCGACCAATGCTTTTGGCACTATACAGCGCATGGTTAAAGCTGGGAAGGGAGTAGAAGATACTCTCTCTCAGCTGGGTCGGTGGTACGGAGCCGTTGCTGATCTCAATGAGCATAAGCGCAGGGCAGAAAACCCGCCTCTCTTCAAACGAATTATTGCTTCTAAAAGTGTTGAGCAAGAAGCAATGGAGATATACGCGCACGAAAAAAAGATCAAGCAACAGGAATCAGAACTCAGAGAACTGCTGATGTACACCTATGGCCCAGAGGGTTATAAAGAACTGGTGGCACTCAGACGCAAGATTAAAGACCAAAGGGAACGTACTGTGTATTTACAGGCTAGGAAGCGCAAGGCATTCTTTTGGAATAGCATTCAGGTAGTAGCTATTGTATGTTTAATAGCAGCTACTTATAGTATATATAACATAATTGTAGGTCTTACTCATGGATAGTGCAACTAAGGATACAATAGATATAATGGCGGCTTCAACTACTTTAATGGCATTAGTTGCATGGCTACCTCCAACAGCTTCTTTGTTTACTATTGTGTGGCTGGGTATTAGAATATATGAATCAGATACTGTGCAAAAAATAGTGCATGGTAATAAACAACTTGACAAACAAGACTAAATAGTGTATACTATATGAGTATTTTAACTACTTTAATATCTCCTCTAGCTGGTTTAGCTAAGACCTATCTATCTAACAAAGCTGACCAGGCGAAAGCAAAGCATGAAGCCAAGATGAATGTTATCCAGAATGATGCTGACTGGGAAACTAAGATGGCTGAGGCTTCTGCATCAAGTTGGAAAGACGAGTTCTGGACAATTGTGTTGTCTGTCCCCATCTTCATGGTTGGATATGCTATTGTTGTTGGTGATATGACAGTAGTTGATAGAGTTCAAGAAGCATTTGTAGCGTTAGGCAGTCTCCCAGAGTGGTATCAATACCTGTTGTTTATAGCCATCAGTGCCAGCTTTGGTATTAAAGGCGTAGACAAGTTAATGAACATGAGGAAGTAGCCGTGGGTAGTGGTTCATACAGCACAAACAATCGCGTTAATGCAGTAGCAGCGGCACAAGCAGCGGCTCGTGCAGAAGCTCTTGCAGAAGAAGAGACTGTTTCTTTAGCTAGTCCTTTTGAAGCTGAAGACCCGTTTGTATCTACTGTTGATCAAGAAGAAAATCGTCCTACGCTTGAATCAGCAGTTGCACCAACCTTGGCAGATGTTCCTGAGTACAGCACCTTTGAAGAGTCTTTAAACAACTTGCCAGCCTTTGTAGAACAACAGATAGGACAAGGCAATGCTTTAAGCGCATCAGCTATAGAGTCTGGTGACTATAGTGATATTAAAAACGAAGACATAAACGAGCTACGCCAAGACCCCAGCAATGTTAGAGACTACTATACAGAATCTGTAGATACAAACATTGTTAACTTTGTTGAAGACAACGAAATACCTCTATTTAAAGAAGTAGACGGTTATAAGCTGTACTTAAACACAGGCACTAGAGGCTCTCTTGCTGGCATAGCCAAAGAAGGTAGCGATGTTGTTTATCAGTCTTACGGCCCTGTAGGTACTTACTCTACAATAGCTGTTCCTAAAGATAGAAGCATTGCAGCAGCTTTCCCGCGTCCTCTAAGAATAGCACTGGCCATATTTTCTGGAGGCGTTTCAGAAGCAGTTTTGTCAGCAGCAAATGCGTTAGCGGGCAGAACTTTAACTACAGAAGACTGGTTCAACTTAGCAGCGGGTGCATCTCAGTTACCTAGTAATTCACCCTCTACATCATCAGGTAATATTTTTGGTGGGACTACAGCTCCTAGAACATTAGCAGAAATGGCAGAAGCAGGTGATATAATATCTTTAGGGCTTGAGGGTTCTAGCACAGTAGGTGCTCTCTCTGATATATATAATGATCTAACAGACGAAGAAGCCGCTAGAGCAGCAGCAGCAGAGGCCGCTACAGTAATAGCAGAGCTAATTGACAGAGATGCTGAAGAAGCAGAGACACAAACAGAAGAAGCAGCGGCAGTAGCAGAAGCTCAAGCAGAAGCAGAAAGACTTGCTGAAGAAGTAGCACAAACAGAAGAAGTAGACACTTCCGTTACAGACCCAGTCACTGGCGAAGAAGTTATAGCTACACAGCCAGAACAGGTACAAACTGAGCAAGAACTACCCGCTGGCCCTGAAGATGAACAAGAGCCTATAGTAGCTGATCCCTTTGATCCTGTTGAAGATGAAGAAGGAGACACTGGTGGTGGAGGCAGTGAAGCTCAAGCAGCAGCTCAAGCCGAAGCAGCAGCAGAAGCTCAATTATCGGAAGAAGAACAAGCAGCCGTAGAAGCACAAGCAGCAGCAATAGCCGAAGCAGCCGCAGCAGCTCAAGCACAAGCTGAAGCTCAAGCAGCAGCAGAAGCTCAAGCAGCAGCTGATATTAGCGAAGTTGAGGAGATTGCAGCAGAAGAAAATAACTGGGAGTATCTAGGTAATGGTGTATTTAGGCATATTGAAACTGGAACAACTAGGATACAAGAAATAACAGGAGAAGACCCCTATATTGTAGGAGATATTTATAGTGGGCCAGATCCTGAAGGTATTACTGAAACAGAAGAAGATACTACTGTTATAGATATTCTAAGCGACATCACTGAAGACACTACTGATCCTGTTATAGACACCACTGATACTGAAGACACTACTGATCCTGTTATAGATATTCTAAGCGACATCACTGAAGATACTACTGATCCTGTTGTAGATCCTGTAGATACTACTGATACTGTAGATACTACTGATACTGTAGATACTACTGATACTGTAGATACTACTGATCCTGTAGATACTACCACTACTACTGATCCTGTAGATACTACTACTACTGATCCTATAGATACTACTGATCCTGTTACTGATCCTGTTACTGATCCTGTAGATACTACCACCACTACTGATCCTATAGATACTACTGATCCTGTTACTGGTACTGGTGATGGTACTGGTGACGGTACTGGCGATGGCACAGGTGACGGTACTGGCACAGGTGACGGTACTGGTGATGGTGACGGTACTGGCACAGGTAATGGCTCAGGTATTGGCTCAGGTATTGGAAGTCCCACACGCACCACAGATTCTTTGTTTAAAGACATGTTACAACTAGAAACACAGATAGGCTCTACACAGGAACTTCTACCTTTTGGTGTAATGCCTACTCCTACAAGACCTGTTTATAATGCACCACAAGTCAACCCTATACAGCAGTTTTTACAACAACAAGAAGCACAACGGTTACGCAATATGCCTCAGAGAATGCTAACCAACAATCAACGTTTAAAAAGGTTTGAATAATAATGACATACTTACAATTAGTTAACAGCGTATTGCGAAGACTGCGGGAGGATGAAGTAACCACTGTTGGTCAGAACTCATACTCTAAACTTATAGGTGAGTTTGTCAACGATGCTAAACGATCAGTAGAAGACGCTTACGATTGGACTGCTTTGCGTACTACTATTACAGTTACTACTTCTGACTCTTCTTATAACTATTCTTTAACTGGCTCACAGAATAAAACAAAACTGTTGTCTGTTAATAACGATACACAAAAAACTGAGATGCAGTACCGTGGCACTGCTTGGATGAATAATGCTTATTTAATTGCCACACCACCTACAGGAGTCCCGCAGTTCTACAACTTTAAAGGAGTAGATACTAACGGAGATACTACTGTTGATGTGTATCCTAAACCCAACGGTGTGTATAATTTAGACTTTAATGTTGTTCAACGTACAGCAGACTTTACAGAAGATTCAACATCTTTAGTTATTCCTTCGTCACCTGTTATACAAATAGCCACTGCATTAGGCGCGAGAGAGCGTGGAGAGACTGGTGGCACATCAGCAGCAGAACTGTTTGCACTGGCAGATAATACACTAGCTGATGCTATTGCTATGGACGCTGCTCAACATCCTGAAGAAACTATCTGGTATTCTTAAATGGCACAAAAACTACAGAACATTACCGTAGCAGCCCCAGGATTTTTTGGGCTGAACACTATGGATTCTCCTATAGGACTTAACCCGTCCTTTGCAGCTATTGCTGACAACTGTGTTATTGACCAGTACGGTAGAGTAGGCGCTCGTAAGGGCTGGTCTGCTGTATCCTCTAATGGGTCTTCTGTACTAGGAAGCAGTAGAGGCATAGAGGCTGTACATGAGTTTGTTGCCAGAGATGGCACTAAAACAATATTCTCTGCTGGGAACAATAAGATATTTACAGGGACTACTACACTTGTTGAAGTAACCCTGCCTGTTGGTTACACTGTCACAGCTAATAACTGGAAGATAGTTACTTTTAACAATGATGTTTACTTTTCTCAGCGAGAACACGTTACATTAAAGAGTGTTGCGGGAAGTACAACACTTATAGAATCAAAAGACGGAACTCACTATGCGCCACAAGCTAATGAGGTTTTAGCTGCTTATGGTCGTTTATGGGCTGCTGACTTATCAAATAATAACTATACTGTATATTGGTCTGATCTTTTAGACGGAAGCAACTGGCATGGTGGTAGCTCAGGATCGTTAGACTTAACATTAGTATGGCCTACAGGTTTTGATCAAATAGTTTCTTTAGCGGGTCATAACGGATTCTTAATTATTTTTGGTAAGAAATCTATAGTCATATACTCAGGTGCTGATACACCTAGTTCAGACACTGCTACGTTTAAACTACAAGATACTGTAGAAGGTGTAGGTTGTGTAGCTCGTGACTCAGTACAGCATACAGGCACGGACATTATATTTTTATCAGACTCTGGTGTACGTAGTTTTGGTAGGACTGTACAAGAAAAGTCTATGCCTATGCGTGACATTAGTAAAAATGTTCGCAACGATATTACCAATGCTATACTTGCTCAGACAAGCCCTATCAAGTCTGCTTACAGCGAAGACGAGGCGTTTTATCTTTTAGCTTTTAGTGAAAGTAATCTTGTGTATTGCTTTGATATGCGTGGCCCTCTTGATGAGTCAGGAGCGCATCGTGTTACTACGTGGACAGCTGTTGATCCTTTGTCTTTTGCTGTGTTAGAAGATAAAAGCATTTACATAGGTAAAGACTCAGGCATTGTTAAATATACAGGATACTTAGACGGTACAGCTTCTTATCAGTTAAGTTACTTTAGTAATCCTTTAGACTTTGGAAGTGCGGCTAACTTAAAGTTTTTAAAAAAGTTTAACTTGACGTTAATTAGTAGCCCTACTACAGCAGTTACACTAAACTGGGGATATGACTACACAGATTCTTATACTAAACAAGCATTTAATTTTTCAGGCACAGTAGCCAATATTGCGGAGTATGGAACAAGTGAGTATAACACTACTGCTGAATATACAAAAGGCACTTTAATACAAACCCCCAAAGTAAATTCTTCTGGTAGTGGTGAAGTAGTCACTATTGGTATCGAAGCTCAAATAAACAGTTCAGAATTTTCTATTCAAAAAATTGACATACACGCTCTATTAGGGAGACTTATCTAATGTCCAACTATACAAAAACCATTACTAAAGCTACTGCTGCTGACGATGCGCTAACGGCTGACACAATTACTGGAGGATTCTGCTAATGAGTCAACAACAAAATGAAGCAGGCGGGTTTTTTGACTACCTAACTTCAGGAGGCGGTATAAGTGATCTGCTTCGTGCTGGCGGTGAATACTATCTAGGTCAGGAAAACATCCAAGACCTTAGACAGCTTGGTAAAGAGTTGCAAACAGGTCTGGGGACGTTAGGAACAGAAGCTCGTGAGGGACTAGAGTTCTTACCCTACACTGTTACCAGTGGGTTAGCCAACGTAGGTACTACGGCTGAAGGTGGTTTTGACATCAACCTGTCTCCAGAGCAACAGGCTCTACAGACGCAGCTACAGGGTCAAGCAGGTGCTTTATTCGGTCAGGTAGGTGCAGACCCTGCTTCAGCACAAGCGGCACTATACGAGCAAATGAGAGCCGTACAGCGTCCTGAAGAGGAACGTCAGCGTTTACGGTTAGAAGAGCGTATGCTGTCACAAGGGCGCTCAGGACTAGGCTCTTCTCTTTACGGTGGTTCTTCTCCTGAGTTACTGGCTCAAGAAACTGCACGACAGGAAGCTATGGCACGTGCTAACTTAGGTGCGCGTCAGCAGTCAATGGCTGAACAATCACAAGCTGCTCAACTGGGTGGTATGCTACAGGCCGCAGGTTATCAACCACAACAACAAGCGTTGTCTATGTTGGAAGCTAGTAGAATACCTGCTGGATTTGCAGACATTGGTCGTAGAACAGGTACTGAATTACAGTCTCAGCTGAACAGAGCTGGTTTAGAAAGTAGATTACAGTCTGAAGACTTAGCCAATCAGTTACGATTATCTCAACAACAAGCCTTGATAGGCGGTCTACTAGGTCAACAGCCTACGTATGCAGAGAGGTTACAGGCTGGTCAACTAGGTATTGACTTACAAGGCGCAGGCGGCATTTTAGGCGGCTTGTTCGGTGGCTTGTTCGATGGAGGAGGAGAATAATGGCTAGACAAGATATTGCAGGATTATTAACAGGCATTAGCAGCACACAGCAGCCTGTACAACCTATTCCAGGTACTCCAGGCTTTCGTGGACAGTTTGGTGCAGCTAGGGCGCAAGGCTTAGGAGCTGGCATAGGTGGTCTGATGCGTGGTGGCGCGCCTTCTACGCAGGAGAAGATACAGGGTGCTATAAGTCAATTAGATTTAAACAACCCAGACGATTTAAAAAAACTAGCTCAAGTACAACAAGCTCGTGGTGACTTGGCAGGTGCTGCTCAGACTGCGGCCAGGATTAAGCAGATGGAGGAGCAGGTAAAACAGAAAGAGTTAAAACAAAAAGAAGCTGAAAGAGCAGGTTTAAGGGCTTCTTCAATGTCTCAAGCATTAAAAACAGCGGGACATGCAGACTTGGCTAAACAGGTTGAGCTAGGAGACACTGACGCTTACAAAAGAGGATTAGAGTTAATTTCTCCAGAAAAAGCAAAAACATCTGTTGAAGACATAGTAGACCCGACAACAGGAGTTACTCACAAGGTTCTATTAAATACTGATGGAACAATATTACGCACTATCGGTGTCAGTAAAGTGCCTAAATTAAAAAGCGTGACTCTACCAAATGGTCAAATTGTTTGGGAAAACGAAGCCACAGGGACAAGAGGCGAGCCTCAAGACACCCCAGAAGCTGCGGATCAAGAAAAAGACAGAGTAGACAAACTATATTCTGATTTAGCGGCTGTAGATAATGTTCTGGTTACTGTGTCAGAAGCTAAAAAACTAGCTGAAGACGAGACTATGACTACAGGTGTTTTTTATAACTTAGCTTCTATGCCTTTTTCTACAGATGCTAGAACTTTGCAAACAAAAATAACAACACTACAGTCTACACTAGCATTTGATAGGCTACAGAAGATGCGTGACGAGTCTAAAACAGGCGGTGCTTTAGGTCAAGTTAGTAACATTGAACTACAGCTATTACAATCTTCTTTGACTGCTTTAGACCCTATAGTTGGAGAAGAAGAGTTTATAAAACAGTTAGAAAAAGTACAAAAGCACTACACTAACTTTAAAAAGGCTTTGCTAGGAGAGCCTCTTGATATTGATTGGTCAAGACCTGAATATAAAGGTAAGACAGCTGTTGTGGACGGAATTAGATACATGATAGATCCCGCAGACCCTACAAAAGTATTTGCCATAGGTAAAGAAGAATGAGTGCATACACAGCCGTAACTGATCCTGAAATCTTAGCTAAAGTTCAGAAAAGTCTTGTTTCCGGACAGGCTGACTTAACTAAATCAACTGAGGTTACAGACCCTGTATTGTTTCAACAAATACAAGACCAGTTAAAAAAAGACTTGGAAACACAAGAAGAAGTTGAGTTAGTTACTGAAGAAGTAACAGAAGCTGGGGCTTTCGGACAGTTTGCTGAAGGTATTGGAGAACGTTTAGGCGGTCGTCTTGAGACAATGCAGGAAATATCTAAAAAAGCTGGAGGATTTTCTGTAGGCGCTGACGGCAAACCTGTTTATAACCCGCCTGAACAGCTTGGTTTCATTACAGATATACAGTCTGCTGGTCAAGTTGCAGGAGGTGTGTGGGACGCTTTAGGCGAAACTCTTGTATTAGGCGCTAAGGGTATTTCTTTTATTACTCCAGAGTTTATCAAAGGGCCAGTTAAGCAAGGTTGGCAATCTGGTGTAGACCTTATAATGAATAGCGAAAAAGGCGTAGAGGCTCTTCAAGCTGTTGAAAAAGGTGCTGAATCTTATTCGTCTTGGAAAGAAGACAATCCTGAATCTGCCTTGTCTTTAGAAAGTGTAGTTAATATCGCTTTGTTAGTTTCTCCAGTTAAAGGAGGCAGAGCTACTAAAGGAAATCCTGAGTTTGTCGGCCCTACTAAGCCTCCTGTAGTTGAAAGAGCAGGACAAGCTATGATAGATGCTTCAGGCAAGCAAGTAACAGACAGAAGCACTAAGAAGGCTATTGATCTAATAGTACCTAAAGCGGGAGTACCTGAGCAAACTAGAGAAGTTTCTAGGCTAGGTTTTAAGTACAATGTAGTAACTCCTACAGCACAGGAACAAAGAATAGTAGATACTGTTGCTAAGTTGAAGATACCTCAGACTGCTTCTAATCAAAGAAGTTTAAATCTTATTGACGATGCGATTGAAACAGAAGCTAAGATACTAGAAAAGCAAGTAGCGGCATCTAAAGAAGCTATACCATTAACAGAGTCTTTTAAGCTATTAGACGATGTAGCCGCTAACACTAAAGCTACAGATGCTTTTGTTGCTACTAACCAACTTGGTAAAATGGTAGATGATGTTGTTTCTAAAGCTAAGTCTTTATTACAGAGCAACCCACAAACGCCATTAGGGGTTTTAAAGACCAGGAAAGAATTAGACGCTTATGTTAAGTCTTATAAAGCTAACAAAAGTGCTTTCCCTAACCAAGACAATGTAGAAACAGCCTTGTCTATTGCTTTAAGGGATGTCAGAACTGCTTTAAACACTAAGGTTGCTGAGACAGCCCCTAAAGCTAATGTACTGGCTAGGCTTGAAAAACAAAGTAATCTCTACAGAGCAAGAGTCCCTGTAATAGAGAAAGCTAAAGCAGACGCTTCTAACTCTCTAGGCAGACTCTGGCAAAACACTACAGGTGTAACAGGAGTTCGTATGCCTTCTACTCCCTTAGCTATTGGTGTTACTGGCGCTGCTCTTGCAGGTTGGCTTCCCGCAATCGTAGGAGGCGTGGGTGTAGGAATAGCAGGTAGAGGCGTTTACAGAGGGGCTATTTCACCAGAACTTAAAAAGTTTCTAGGACAGTCTTTAATAGCTTCTTCTAAAGCGTTAAAGCAAGCTAAAAACCCAGAAACAATAAAGCAACTAAGAGCAGACAGAGCAGTAATAATAGAGTTATTGAAAAACACTAAAGTAGTAGAAGAAGAACAGCAGTAACAAAAAAGCCCTGTGCAGTCATCTACACAGGGCTTTTTAGTACCTACAACATCTACACTATCTCACACGCACCGCCTACACAGGCTAATTCCTGGCTACCTGTGGTGTTATCTTCCTGCTCAAAGTTACCTAAGTCTTCCCAATTAACCCCAACAGGCATGGCCGCTAGTAACTCCTCGTACTTCTCAGCGTCTATCTCTTCATAAGGAGCTTGCTGATATACATGATCACTATAAGGCAACAGACTAATCCCACTACAAAGATCGAAGTTTTCCCATATCCACTGTGCTACTTGCAGGAATTCACTATCTGTATAATATACAGTGATGCTTGGTTTATGCTCGCACCAATGGTTCTGATAAGCCTTCCAAAGCTGTAGCTGCTGCATAGCCCCTACCTGCTTAACAGTGGTGCACTTCTCTGGTGACTTCACAGGGAAGCTGAACACTGCTGACGAGGGTGACATCACATCCTGCTCTACTGGGAATCCTGCTGACTCCATAAAGACTGCAAGCGGGTCTTTTTTGTCGCTACGAACTCTGCGAATGTAATGCTTAGAGAAGCGAGGATGGATACCACTAGCAGAATCGACAAGTTGAGATACAGTACCGCTAGGCTTAACGCATGTAATAGCAGCAGACTGGTTAATGCCAAGCTTTGTAGCCCACTTCTCGTTAGTCTTAACAGCAACATCGCGTATTTCTTCAAGCCACTTCTCCAAGTCTGTGGAGTCACCTTTACTCAGCAGGTAGTGATCCATTATGCCTGTCATGCTAACGCCCAATAGCGCCTCTTCCTCCGTGTTCTTCTTCCAGCAGTTACGCAGGTAACGGAAGTCTGTCAGTGTAGCCTGTAACGTGCCAATGATGGCTGCTACTTCTGCTTTCTTCTTTAGCGTGTCTAGGTCATCTTCAGGACGAACTACAATCTCTGACAAGTTACAGAACTGGTTACTACGTAGGATAATCTCAGAGCATGGGTTAGTACCAAAGTCCTGATCACTGTCACGCCTACCGTTACGCGCTGCAATCTTCTGTGCTGCTACACGGCTAAAGATACCACGCTCACCTGCCTTGCTCTCGTACATGTTCTGCATCTCTGACAGGAATGATTCAAAGTCTGGCTTCTCAGTGTACGCTACGCTGTTGTTAGCAAGCCTACGATGCCCTTCATGTCGCCACCAGTCTCCTGACTTAGCCTTAGCC
>Ga0213869_10001302_pt1 | contig 18882 bp, 17 predicted proteins | sample PICome_10_FD_160083 | JGI IMG/M metagenome (GOLD analysis project Ga0213869, IMG submission 160083) | Coastal seawater microbial communities near Pivers Island, North Carolina, United States - PICO132 | ecosystem: Environmental > Aquatic > Marine > Coastal | place: USA: North Carolina...
AGTCGACAACTTCACTTTAGAGACCTGCTGACCGGTCATGGCCGCCTTGATGAAGTCTGCGGGCGCTACGCGCCCTTGCCTCCATCAAGGCAATCCGGCCTTCAACAGGCCGCTTCCCAATGTGCTACGGAAGCGAATTTATCGCGACCGCCGTCCAGAAATGGCTGGGGCAGATCGGCGTGACGACGCTCTACATCACGCCGGGATCACCATGGGAGAATGGCTATAACGAAAGCTTCAATGGATCGCTTCGCGACGAACTGCTCAACGGCGAGATCTTCTACAGCCTCGCTGAGGCCAAGGTGCTGATCGAGGCATGGCGGCGGCATTACAACACCGTTCGCCCTCACAGCAGCTTGGGCTACCGACCGCCGGCACCGGAAACGGCGACACCGCCATATCCGGCCTCCGGTTCCGCTTCGCTCCACCTCCGTCCGAATATGGCGGCGATGGGCTTAATCCACTAACAAACCAATCGGTCCACTCGGTGGGGGCAGATCAGGCTGTGCGGATCGTTTTGTCCGCACATAATATCTCGATCTCGCAAGCATCGATTTCCGATATGCCCTCGGCGCGCGCGAGCCATAGATCATTCCAAAGTCGGCGGGTTTCTTTCCTATGATGTTCACGCGGATAGGCACCGTCGATCCAGTCGTCGACAGTTGGGAATGCCCCTTCCGGATAACCGAAGGTTTTCGTGAATGCCCGGTTGAGAAATCTGATCTCTCCCTCGGGCAAGGTAGCCCAGGAAAGGGGGATCGGTAGAGCATCGAGAATGATATGCAAGTCACGAAACGACAATGCACCTGCCTTCGCCGCACGTTCGAGAAACTCCTTCATGGCTCACCTATTCTGTTCGGCGCATGCGCGCTCTCATAGCTCTAAAGCAGGAATAGCACAGTTGACCTTTAGATTTTATTCCACTGTGCCTGGCACCTAATTGATGACTGGAAAATTGATACGAGGCCGCATTTTTCCCAGTCACATCATGAGGTTGATCCTGCAGCGTCACTCAGCGACCTGCATTTTGTCGTGATCGGTCAGCTGAGTTCGTCGATCTGCGTGGCCCTCAAAAGGCGGAAAAGCAGACCTCGACGCTGGCCGAGCGGCCCGGCGCAACCTTACCAGCCGCCCCCCAGCGCACGATAGAGCTGAACGGTTGCCGTTCCTTGTGCGATGCGGGTCTGTTCCATCTTGTCCTCGTCCGAGAGCGCATCCAATCGGGCCTGCAACACATCGCCCAACTGCGTGCGTCCGGCATCGTACAATATCGCCAGCTGGTCGGCGCGTCGGCGGGCCATGTCGGATGTACGGATAAGCCCGGCCAGGCGTTCGTCCAGCCCCGCCCGAAAACCATAAGCGGATTCAACTTCCTCGAGCGCCGACAGCATGGCCTGGTCATAATTGGCGAGAGCAGCCTCAAGTTCGGCATCGCCCGCCTTGACACTGGCCTGCAACCTTCCGGCATTGAAAAGCGGCATCGATGCGGAAAGGCCGACCAGACCTCCGGTTCCGCCATAGCCCGGCAGGCCGCCCAGTTCGATATGCCCGTTCTGCCCCAGAAAATGGATGGCGAAGCGCGGAAGCAGATCGGCCTTCAGGCTCTTGAGGCGCGCCGCACGCGCGTTCACCAGCCATGATCGCGCCGCGACATCAGGCCGGCGATCAAGAATGTCGGAAGGAAGTTGCCCGGTGGGCGCATCTGGCGTCTCAAAAGTGGCGGAGGCGACCATATCCGGCGCCTGTTCGGGGACGTCGCCCGCCAGCACGGCCAGTCGCCGCTTGCGCGCATCGACGAGGGATGTGAGGGCCGGGCGGGAGGCGCGCAGCGCCTCCAGTCCATTGCGGGCGCGGGTGACATCGGCCGCTGTCGCGGCGCCCGTCCGCTGCCGGGCGGCCGCATAATCGACAAGGCGACTGGCCGTAGCCTCGCTGCGATCGAGGACATCGAGGCGCCGCCTCAGCCCCTGCAGCTGCTGATAATTTTCGACGACATCGGCGGCGACCATGAGCCTGACGCCATCGGCCGTTCGTGCGGTGCTTTCGGAAAGCGCGCGCGCCATTTCGGCGTCGGCATGGCGTCCACCGAACAGGTCAGCCTCCCAGGTGGCTCCAAGACCCACCAGATATCCACTGCCGCTGTTTCCGGACAGCGACGGCAGCATGGCCTGCCACTTGTCATCGATCCCGGCATCGCTCTGACTGGCCCACGCTGTGCCATTTGCGGCAACGGTAGGATAAAGCGCCGATTCCGCGACAGTGACTAGCGCACGCGCGGCGGCGACATGGGCCTTTGCAGCGCGGATATCGGCGTTTGCTTCGAGCGATTTCTCGACCAGCGCATCAAGAGCGGGATCGCCCCACGCCGTCCACCAGCGGTCTGTCCCGGTTATTGCCGCGTCGTTCGCCGCCGCCGCATCCAGGCGATTGGGCGGAGTGATGCGTGGCGCGTGCGCGGGCGTGTTCGGGACGCTGGCGCAAGCGGTGAGCAGCAGCGCGAGCGATGGAGGAAGCAATTGGCTATGCATTCTGATTTTCCTGGGTGATGTCATCTATGACCTTTAGCCCTGCCTTGAGAGCATCGAACGGAAGCGGCTGACGGCCATCGCCACGAAGAACACGCCCGAGCCGCAGATGATCGCGAGTTCCGGCAGGATCGTTCGCACGCCCGCGCCGCGATAGAGGATCGCCTGGGAGAGGCTGACGAACTGGGTGGTCGGCAGACATAGCGCAATCGTCCGGATCGCCGAGGGCATGCTCTCGAGCGGCGTTGCCGCTCCCGAGAGCAGATAAGCGATGGCGTAGACGGGCACTGCGAAGAGCCCGAACTGCGGCATGGATGGCGCGAGCGTTGCCATCCACATGCCGAGCGAGGTGACCGAGAAGAGGTAGAGAAACATCGCGGCAGTGAAGAGCAGGAGAGATCCGGTCAGCGGCACGCCCAGAACGCCATGAACGACGAACCAGAGGGACGCGATCGAGGCCAGCAGGATGACGAGGCCGTTGGCAAGGATCTTGGCGAAGGCGATCTCGCTGGCGCGCACGGGCATCACCAGCAGATGCTCGATCGTGCTATGCTCACGCTCACGGATCACCGCCGCGCCGACGAGGATGATCGAGAGCACCGTCACGTTGGTGACGATCTGCATGACCGAGGTATACCAGGCCGACTGGGCGTTGGGATTGAAATGCATCCGGCTTTCGACCTGGACCGGCAGCGCCTCCAGGAGGCCCCGGGCATGGAGGAAGTCGAGCGTTTCCTGCGCGAATATCTGCTGGAAATAGGCAGCGCCCAGACCTGCCTGCGTCATGGCGGTCGCGTCGACGAGGATCTGGACGGAAGGCGACCGGCCCGCGAGCGTATCGGCTTCGAAGCGGGGCGGGATTTCGATGACGAAGATATATTTTCCGCTGTTCATCGCAGGGCCGATCGCGGATCGCTCGATGTCCTCGGGTGGTTTGAAATAGGGCTGCTGGATGGCATCGCGCAGCCGGCGCGACAGTTCGGAATGATCCTCGTCCATGATCGCGACCGAAGCGTTCATGACCTCTGCGCGTACCCCGTTCGCAACAAGCTGGATCGCCACGGTGAAAGCGAAGAGGATAAGCGCCATCAGCGTCACATCCTTCATGACACTGCGCAGTTCCTTGCCGCTCAGAAGCGCAACGTTGAGAATCCAGCGCGTCATTTCTCCTGCTTTCCCAGCATCAGGCGTGCGCCGCCCACGAAGAGGAATGCGAGCGCCATCAGGGCCAGATAGGCCTGGCCGAAACTGGCCATGCCCAGACCCTTGGTGAATGTGCCGAGACTGACGATCTGGAACCAGGAGGAGGGGAAGGTCAGCCCGATGATATGGCTCGGGCCTGTCAGGGTGGAAACGGGGTAAAGGAGCCCGGAGAAGTTCACCGACGGAATAAGACAGATGAGGGATGTCGCGAAGATGGCGGCGACCTGCGAGCGCACAAAGGCCGAGATCATCAGCCCCAGCCCGGTGACAGACAGAATGAAGAGGAACCCGCCGATCAGAAGGGCCGGCAAGGACCCCTTGAGCGGTACTCCCAAAATGAAGACAGTCACCAGGATCAGCGTCACGAAACTGATCATCGCAAGAAGGGCATAGGGCATCTGCTTGCCGACCAGGAATGCGCCCAGGCTCGCCGGCGAAGCGTAGAGATTGGTGATCGAGCCGATTTCCTTTTCGCGCACGACCCCAAGGGCCGTCAGCATCGCGGGAATGAGGATCATGCAGAGCATCAGGACGCCCGGCGCCATGGCGTAGATGCTGCGAAACTCCTGATTGTAGATGAAGCGCGGTTCGATTGTGGACGAGAGATCAGGCACAGCGAAGGGCTGCGCGGACCGCAACTGGTCCATTGCGTAGCGAAGGAGAACAGCCTCGGCATAAGCGCGGGCGTTCGACGCGGGGAAAGGACTCGCGCCGTCGATCCGCACGTCGACCGCGGGCCGCCGCCCTGCGGTCAGATCGCGTCCGAAGCCGGGGGGTATGTCCAGCACCATCTTGGTCGATGCCTCGCGCAGCGCCTGATCGGCGGCCGCGTCGCTCGCAAGTTCGGGCTCAACCCGGAAATAGCGTGACCCTTCAAAATAAAGTTGCAGGTCACGGCTGGCGGCACTGCGGTCATGATCGAGAACGGCAAGGCGGATATTCTGGACGTCGAAGGAAATGCTGTAGGCTGCAATGCACAGCAGGATGATCGGGCCGATCAGCGCGAAGGCGAGCCGGATGCGATCGCGCATGAGTTCGGTCGCTTCGCGCCGGGCAAAGGCCCAGGCGAAGCCCGGCCAGCTGCCGGCAGCGGTTGGTAATCGCGGCCGGCCGGGAGCCGTCGATCGCGCACCGGCGGCAGGAGTGGACGAAGCGACCGAAGCATCGACCGGCAGATGGGCGGAAGCAGTCGGCGCTTCGTCATTATCCTTCTCGAGGACAGCGATAAAAGCATCCTCGAGCCGCTGCGCATCATATCGCTGTGTGAGTTCCGTCGGCGCGCCGACCGCCAGAACCCGCCCGCGATGCATCAGCGATATGCGGTCGCACCGTTCCGCCTCGTTCATGAAGTGGGTGGAGACGAAGATCGTTACCCCTTCATCGCGCGAGAGGCGGATCAGATGGCGCCAGAACATGTCGCGCGCCGCCGGATCGACGCCGGACGTGGGCTCGTCCAGGATCAGGATCTCGGGTCGATGGAGGCAGGCGGCGGCGAGTTGCAGGCGTTGCCGTATGCCGAGCGGCAGAGCGGCGGGAACGGCATCGGCATGGGCTTCGAGCTCGAACTGGGCAAGCGCGGCCGAAACCAGTTCGCCTGCCTGCTGGCGTGGCACGCGATAGAGCCGCGCATGAAGGACCAGGTTCTGGCGAACCGAAAGCTCTTCATAGAGCGAGAAGGTCTGCGACATATAGCCCACGCGCATGCGCGTCTCCATGTCTCCGGGGGCGATCGGCCGCCCGAAAAGGCTGGCCGTTCCGTCCGTCGCATCGAGCAGGCCGGTCAGCATCTTCATGGTCGTGGTCTTGCCGCAGCCGTTCGAGCCCAGAAAACCGAATATCTCGCCGCGTCCGATGCGAAAGCTCACATGATCGACCGCTACGAAATCACCAAAGCGCCGCGTCAGATCATGCGCCTCGATTGCCGGCGCTTCGCCCTTGTCCTGCCAGGCCGGCACGACCAGCGCGTCGCCCGATGGCCGCTTGTCTTGCGGAAGCAGGCGAACATAGGCGGCTTCGAGCGTATCCGCGCCCGCGTCACGCATGATCTCGCGCGTATCCCCTTGCGCGATCACCTTGCCATCGTCCATCGCCACGAGGTGGCCAAAGCGCTCTGCCTCTTCCATGTAAGCCGTGGAGACCAGCACGGTCATGTCCGGCCGCTCCGCGCACATCGCATCCACCAGTTCCCAGAACTGCCGTCGTGAAAGAGGGTCTACCCCCGTGGTGGGTTCGTCGAGGATGAGCAGATCCGGATCGTGCACCAGCGAGCAACACAGGCCCAGCTTCTGCTTCATGCCGCCCGAAAGTTTGCCGGCGGGCCGGTCCGGAAAGGGTGCAAGCCCCGTCGCGTCCAGCAAGCGCCGCATATGCGCTTCCCGCTCGACTGCAGACAGTCCGAAGAGGCGACCAAAGAAGTCGATATTCTCGCGGACGGAAAGCGTCGGGTAGAGATTGCGACCAAGCCCCTGGGGCATATAGGCGACGCGGGAAAGGAACTCCTCCCGCTTGCGACGCTCGGTGCGATCGAAGCCGAGAACCGAAAGACGTCCCGTTTGCAGCTTTTTCACGCCGGATATGAGGCCGAGCAGCGTCGACTTGCCTACGCCATCGGGCCCGACCAGCGCGGTGGTCTTCCCCTTGGGCAGGGAGAGCGAAACCTCGTTCAGGGCGATGATACCGCCATATCGATGCGAAAGGCTTTCGATCCGTATCGCCTCTTCGGGGAGGATCTGAGCGGGCGGGATCATTTGTCGATCTTGGTGAGGTCGGGCCAGGGCTGGCGCGTATCGGTGCGCACGAACCCGTCCGCCGTCATGCCGGCTTTCAGCCTTCCGTCCAGGCCACGGGCGAGATCAGGCGCGATCTGCAGCTTCACCCGGTAGGACAGGTTCTCGCGTTCGCTGGCCGTCTCGACGAATTTTGGCGTGAACTGCGCATCGGGCGCCACGAAGCTGACGCGCGCGGGAATGGCGTCGCCAAAACCCTGCGGAAGAATGCGTGCCTCGTCGCCGATCCTGATCTTGCCGGCGACCGAAGCGGGCAGGAAGATGGTGAGCCAGACATCCTCGGCATTGACCAGCGACACGATCTTGCCGCCCGGTGGCAACATGGTTCCAGGCTCGACGATCCGATATTCGACGCGCCCGGGCGTCGGTGCGATGATCCGCAGGTCGGCAAGGCCGGCTCTGGTTTGCGCGATCAGGGCGTTGGCCTGGGCAATGGCCGAGCGTGCCTCGCCGACACCGCCGCCCGCCGCCTGGGCGCCACCTTGCGCAGCACCCAAGGCCAGGCGACGCTGCTCCAGCTCGACGTTCGAGACCATGTCACGCTCCCGCAGCTTGCCGGTCTCGACCCAGTCGATGCGGGCGAGCTGAGCCTGACTGTCCCGCGCGGCGAGCTCCCCTTGCGCGCGCATGAGGGCGGATACTGCCTGTTCGCGCTTGGCAAGCGCTCCGGCGAGTTGGGTTTTGAGGTCTACATCATCCTGCCGGGCGATGACCTGACCCGCCCCGACGAGATCACCTTCATGGACGTCAAGCGACATCAGGCGGCCAGGATATTTGGCGGCAATATCGGTGCGCGTCATCTCGAGACGGCCGTTGCCGCGCACGATGGTATCGGGGAGCTTGTCGGTGCGTCCAAACATCCACCACAGCCCGAAAGCCAGGGCGATGAGGACGACGGCCAGAATGGGAATGACGATAGGGCCCCGCAGCTTCACGCTATACCTCCTTGAGCGTTCATCGCACGAGCGCCACGCCGATCCGCAGGCGCGTCACGTGCTTGTTATAGTCGAGCAGATTTTCGCCATAGCCGGTGAAGCCCTGGCCGAAGAGATAGAAGTCCGGGCCTCCGCCCAGGATACGCCGGAACGGGTAGGAGAGCTCGGCGGTCAGAGCTCCCTTGCCGCTACCCAGGTTGAGACGGGTAGAAGCCGAGACGCGCAGCCCATCATCCTCGCTGGCCTCAATGAAAAGCCCGCTATTGCCGCGATATCGGCGAATGTCAGGATTGTCCGAAAGGTTTCCGAGATAGAGCCACAGCCGCGGCGCGATCGTCAGCCTTCGGTCCTCGCCGAGCGAGAAGCCGGCCATCGGGGCCAGATAGAGCATGTTGAGGCTGCGCGAGGCTGCGCCATCGCGTCCATTGGACTCATGGCGAAGGCCGATCTGGCCGCTGATCGTTGCCTTATCTGACACGGGCAGGGCAGGCGAGAGATAGAAGAGCTCGGGTTGATAATCGATATTGCGGAAGGGCGAGGATTTCGCCGCCACGTCCCAGAACATGCGCTGGGTATAGGCGAAATAGAGGCCGTCGATCAGCGAGGGAAAGCGGTCCATCCGCGCTCGATTTCCGAACAGCTGATATTTGAAACTGATCTGGATGCGTGCGTCGGTGTTGGTGCCGGGGCCATAGACCGCATAGATCGGTTCGTAGACCGAGAGATTGGGGATGAAAGCATTGCCCCGGGTTCGGTCTGTCGGCGATGGTGTGACGGAGTCTGGCGATATCTGCGGAGAGGTCGGAGGCGTGAGCGAGGGCGCGGCAGTCAGGGCGACCGGGGCAGAGCGGTCGGCCTCAGGATCGACGCCGATCGTCAGGAGGATTTGCTGCGTTGACCAGGAGGGAATGGACAAGGCCGCGCCGTCCATGACGTCCTGAAAGTCGATCCGGTAGCGCGCCGCCGCAAAGCCATTGGCCCGGATCGTCAGAACCGCAGCCTGTTTTTCGCCTCGTTGCAGCCAGACCTTTCGATACGTGCCGTTGCTGACCAGATCGGCCGCAACCTCGTCGGGAAGGCGAACCTCCTGCGCGGCCGCCCCGGCATTGAGAACGCGCACATCGACAAGGATATGTCCGCTCTGATCGCGGTTGCCTGCGCGCTGGACGACATACTCCAGAGCAGCTTGCGCGTGCGCCTGCGACGCCAGTACAGCGCTGGCTGCGAGGGCAAGAGGGGCAGCCCGAACGATCACGCGAAAAGATGCTGCCCGTTATCGACCGGAATGATCGTGCCGGTGATCCGCTTCGCGGCATCGCTGACGAGGAAGGCGGCCAGCGCGCCGACGTCGCTTACGTCAACCAATTTTCCTGCGGGAACCTGCGCGGCAGCCCGATCGAGCAACTCGTCGAACCGGTCGATTCCGCTTGCGGCGCGGGTGGCAATCGGCCCTGGTGAAATAGCGTGTGCCCGAATGGCTTTGGCGCCCAGTTCCGCGGCGACATAGCGCGTTGCGCTTTCCAGGGCCGCCTTGACGGGACCCATCAGGTTATAGTGTTCGACCACCCGCTCCGAACCATAGAAGGTCACGCAAAGCAGGCATCCGCCCGTTGCCATCAGCGGTTCGGCGAGCTTCGCCATGCGAAGGAAACTGTGGCAGGACACGTCCATCGCCGTCGAGAAGCCTTGCGCACTGCTGTCGACCACCCGACCGTGGAGATCCTCCTTCGGCGCGAAGGCGATCGAGTGCAGCAGGAAATCGAGGCCACCCCAGCGTTCTTGCACCTGGCCGAAAAGCGCCTCGAGTTCGCCGGGGATGCGTACATCGCACGGCGCAGTCCATTCGACGCCGAGCTGGTCGACGACAGGCTGGACCCAGTCCTTTGCCTTTTCGTTGAGATAGGTGGCGGCAAGCCGGGCGCCGCACCGGGCAAATGCCTCCGCGCATCCTGCCGCGATGCTATGTTCGTTTGCGATCCCGATGACGAGGCCGCGCTTGCCGGTCAGATCTACAAGCGGTGTCATTGGGCGGTCTCCTGCAGCAGGCTGAGCGTGTGAATTGCGATCATGCGTTCCTCGTCGGTGGGGATGACGAGGGCCTTGATCCGGCTCTCGGGGGCGCTGATCAGCGTCTCACCTGCAGCATTGGCGCGATCATCGATCTCAAGGCCCAGCCATTGGAGCCGGCGACCAATAAGACTGCGCATGCCCGCGTCATTTTCGCCGATGCCAGCAGTAAAGATGATCCCGTCCACACCCTCCAGCGAAGCGGCAAGGGCGCCGGTGTCACGGGCTACCCGCCAGGCGAAGAGATCAATCGCTTCTTTCGCTTCGGGTGCGTCGCTCGCGGCAAGCGTGCGCATGTCGCTGGAAATGCCCGACACGCCCAGAAGGCCCGATTGCCTGTAAAGCATATCCTCTATCGTCTTTGCGCCCATGCCCATCTGCGTCATGAGATGCAGCACGACACCGGGGTCGAGACTGCCCGAGCGGGAGCCCATCATCAAACCGTCGAGCGCGGTGAACCCCATGGTCGTGTCGACGCTTTGCCCCGCCGCCATGGCGCAAAGGCTCGCGCCATTGCCCAAATGTGCGGCGATGACCTTGCCCGAGGCCAGCGCCGGGTCGATCGCGGCGAGGCGCCGGGCGATATATTCATAGGAAAGGCCGTGAAAACCGTAGCGACGGATGCCCTGGTCGTGAAGCGCACGGGGGATTGCGAAACGAGAGGCGAGGGCTGGCTTGTCATGATGGAAAGCGGTGTCGAAGCAGGCGACCTGAGGCAGGTCGGGATCAAGCTTGGTGATCGCCCGGACGGCAGCCAGGTTATGGGGCTGATGCAGGGGCGCCAGCGGACAAAGTGCTTCCAGCTTGTCGATCAATTCAGAATCGATGCGCCGCGGGACGGAAAATTCTGTGCCGCCATGGACGATGCGGTGTCCGATGGCGGCGATCTCATAGCCTTCAAGTGGATGCTGCATCGCCCAGGAAAAAAGATCGGCCAGCAAGTCGGCGTGGGTAAGGCCTGCGCCATCCGGCCAGGTGCGATCGAGCAGGATCGTACCGTCCGTCCTTCGGGCCTTCAGCGCTGGCACTATCCCGATTTTCTCGATCTTTCCGCCGGCCGCGAGTTGGAGGCTGCCTCCCGGCTCCATGGCGAAGAGAGAGAATTTGATGCTCGACGAGCCGGAATTGAGGCTGACGACCGCCTTCATGCACTCTTGCCCCCGGGCAATCCAGGGGCTGCCGGCGTCACGGCGCGCGCCATCAGCACCGCCACTGCGCAGGACGCGAGACGCGTGCGCAGGCTGTCGGCACGGCTCGTCAGGATGATCGGCACGCGCGCGCCAAGCACGATACCGGCCGCGTCGGCGCCGCCCAGGAATGTGAGCTGCTTGGCCAGCATGTTCCCGGCTTCGAGGTTGGGCACGACCAGAATTTCCGCATGGCCCGCAACTTCGGAAACGATACCCTTTTCCCTGGCCGCGGCCTCGCTGACCGCATTGTCGAAGGCGAGGGGTCCATCGAGAATGCCGCCGCTGATCTGCCCGCGATCCGCCATCTTGCAGAGCGCCGCCGCATCCAGCGTCGAAGGCATTGCCGGGTTGACGGTTTCGACCGCAGCGAGGATCGCGACTTTGGGCGCCTCCATGCCGATCACATGCGCGAGATCGATGGCGTTGCGGATGATGTCGGCCTTTTCCTCGAGGGAGGGGGCGATGTTGATAGCGGCATCGGTAATGATGAGCGGTGTCGGCCGGCCAGGCACGTCCATGACATAGGCATGGCTGATCCGTCGTTCGGTGCGAAGGCCTGTAGCGGAAGAGACTACCGCGCCCATCAGTTCATCCGTGTGCAGTGATCCCTTCATGACGAGCTGCGCTTCGCCCGTGCGCACCAGTTCCACCGCCTTGGCCGCTGCGGCATGACTGTGCGCCACCGGCACGATCCGGAAACCGTCGATCGCGCGCGAGGCCGCAGTGGCTGCGGCCTTGATCTTCGCATCGGGCCCGATGAGGATCGGGGCGATCAATCCGGCTTGCGCCGCATCGAGCGCCGCAGTGATGGCGGCTTCGCTGCAAGGATGCACGATCGCCGTCGGGACCGGATCGCTACCACCGGCAAGCTCCATCAGCCGGCGATATTTGTCATGATCGTTGAGGCGAACGTCCGGCAGCTCCGCGCGCGGGCGCAGCACCTTTTCGCCGGGCGCGATCACCTGGGCCTGGCCAGTGATGACATCCTCGCCATGCTGGTTGGCGCAGCGGCAGTCGAGGATCAGGATTTTCTTCTCCGCACGCTTCTCGACGACGGTGACCGAGGCGGTGATCGTGTCGCCCGGTGCGACGGGGCGGCGGAAGCGCAACGACTGGTCCAGATAGATGGTGCCAGGACCGGGTAGTTGCGTTCCGAGGACGGCGGAGATGAGGCCGCCGCCCCACATGCCGTGGGCAATGACGTGGCGGAACATGTCGGTCGCGGCATATTGCGCGTCGAGGTGAGCCGGATTGACGTCGCCAGACACCAGGGCGAAAAGCTGAATGTCTTCCGGCTCGAGCGTTCGTGTGACCGATGCGGTGTCGCCAACTTCGATTTCATCGAAGGTGCGGTTTTCGATCATCGCTGGACCGGCCATCGCTCAACGCTCCTTCACATAGTGGCCAGGTGCCGGATAGAGCGCGGGATATCCCTTGTCGGGCGATCCCATCGGGGGAGGCGGGACGGGCTCGCTCGAATGGTCGACCAGCCATTCGCCCCAGGCGGTCCACCAGCTTCCCTCATGCGGCTCGGCGCGCGAAAGCCATTCCTCCGCGTCGAGCACGGGGCCGTCTTCCACACGATCGAGCACGCTGTAGCGACGCCCCCTGTGGCCCGGCTCCGATACAATGCCGGCATTGTGACCGCCGCTTGTCAGCACGAAGCGGATGGAGGCCGGGGAGAGCATGTGGATCTTGTGGACCGACTTCCACGGCGCGACATGGTCGCGTTCGGTTCCTACGATGAACATCGGTTTGCGCAGCGCCGACAGGGAAATAGCCCGGCCGTCGACCTTGTATTTGCCTTCGGCCAGATCATCATCGAGAAACAGACGGCGCAGATACTGGCTGTGCATGGCATAAGGCATGCGCGTGCCGTCGGCGTTCCACGCCATGAGATCGTTCATGGGCGCACGCTCGCCCATCAGATATTCGGTGAGGATCCGCGACCAGACGAGATCGTTCGAACGCAGAATCTCGAACGCACCGCCCATCTGGCTGCTGTCGAGATAGCCCCGGCTCCACATCATGTTCTCGAGCAGATTGAGCTGGGACTCATCGATGAAAAGGCCAAGTTCTCCGGGTTCGCTGAACTCGGTCTGGGCCGCGAGCAGGGTGACGCTCGCCAGCCTGTCGTCGCCATCGCGCGCCATTGCGGCTGCGGCGATGGACAGCAATGTGCCCCCGAGACAATAACCCAGCGCGTGGATATGCGCGTCGCCGCAGATCGCGTGGATGGCATCGATCGCTGCCATCGCGCCCAGCCGTCGATAGGCGTCCATGTCGAGGTTGCGGTCGGCGCTGCCCGGATTGTGCCAGGAGATGGCGAAGACCGTGTAACCCTGGCCCACCAGCCAGCGGACCAGCGAATTGTCCGGCGAAAGATCGAGAATATAATATTTCATGATCCAGGCGGGCACGATCAGCACCGGCTCCGGATGGACCATCCCGCTCGTCGGTTCATACTGGATCAGTTCGATCAGTTCGTTGCGATAGACGACCTTTCCTGGCGTCGCGGCAACAGTCTCGCCAACCGGGAACGCCTCAACTCCCGCCGGTGATTCCCCTCGTGCAAGGCGGCTCATGTCCTCGAAAAGATGCTCGATGCCGTCGATGAGGCAGCGCCCGCCTGTTTCGACGATCCGCTTCTGGAGCACGGGATTCGCCGCGATAATGTTCGTCGGCGCGACGATGTCGAGGATTTGGCGGGCCGCGAACGCAACCATGTCTTCATGATGACGGTCCACGCCCTTTATGCCCGTCGTGGCGGCGTGCCACCATTGCTGGGTCAGCAGAAATGCCTGCACGAGAAGATCATAGGGCTGTTCCCGCCAGGCAGGGTCGTCGAAGCGGCGGTCCTGGGGCAGCGGCTCGATTGCGGGAAGGGTGTCGGGATCGCCGGCGCGCCGGGCTGCATAATCAGCCAGTCGCATATATTTGCGACCCAGCTTGGTAGCCAGTTGCAACTGCCTGCCCGGAGAGATGGCGAGATGGAGCGCCCAGTCCGACCATGCCTGTACAAGCGTTGCGGGAGACAGGCCATGCGTTGCCTGAGCCACCATCGCAGCCGCTGCGTGATCGAGCGTCTCGGCGAGGCCGTCGAGGGGGTCGGTTTGGTGTTCATCGATCGACATGCTCAATCTCCTGCGGCGGCAGAGCGGCAACGCCTGCGAGCAGGCGAGTCCCTCTGCTGTGTTTCTTTGCGCAGGCGCTCGGCAGCCTGCAGAAAGGTTAAGAACCTCCCCTTTGAGGTTCACCGCGGCGGAGCGCATGGCTCGCCGTGGAGCAAAGTCTCGACGATGGTCTCTGCGATGAGAATTCGGGCGGCGTCCTCAGGGATCTCGGGAGCAAGCGATCGCAGGACAGTAGGAAAGCTGGCGGGTTGATTGGCAGCGGCGCTCAGCAACGCGAAAAAGAGCGCAGGGTGACTGGCCCTGATTATGCCCTGAGCGATTCCGGCCTCGTAAAGCGTCCGACAACTTTCATAGGCAGGATGGATCAGTTGTTCCGTAACCAATGTCGACCGCTCAGACCTATCCGCTGCGTGCCGAACGACAAAATCCCTCACATAGGGATGGTCCGAATAAAAATAGATTATGCGCGTAATCGCGTCGCAAAGTCGGTCATGAACCGAACGGCTATCGTCTGAGGCAATCTTGGAAATTTCCGCGATTATTCCGGTCGTGCTCTGTGTTATCGCTTCCAGGCAGGCTTTCCAGAGTTGAGCTTTGCTTCCGAAATGCACGCGGATGAGGTTTTGACTGACGCCAGCGGCCGATGCGATTCCTCTCAGATCTGCGCGCTCGAACCCGTCATGCGAAAATGCGCAGATGGCAGCCGCCAGCAATTCCTGTCTGCCACCAACCATATCCTTCTGCCTGCGGCCTCGGGGCGACGGGAGAGGATGAATGGCGACCTCTGTCGGCATGTAGACTCCATGATATGTTCAATTGAGCATATATTATGGGTTGCACTTGCACAATGCCTGTTCGGCCGAAAAATCGAACGATCAGCAGAGGATGGGCGAAGCGCCTCTGAAAATACGGCAGTCCCGCTGGTGAGTGATCGCGACGCCTGGCGTCGATCAGACACCTTTACCACGCAGTGCTCGCTCCCATCACAACCGGGCCGCCGGGGCGACGAGTTCATAACCGAACTGCAGCGCCTCGCGGCTCCGCATTGAGCGCGATCTCAAGAATATGGAACAGAGTGGAGAGGCTGCGGAAGCTGAAGCCCGCACGCCCCGAGCTTCGCCTCGCTCGAAGAGGTAACGCAGCGGCCGAGGTCATCGGGCTATCCCTTCATCCTCGCGGCGACCGGGCGAACCCAAGCCCAGCGAAACTAGCCGACTCTCGTCCGTCTCGGGAGGCGCCACGGTCGCTGCTTCCCGCTGAGGATGTCGCACGGAAACCGAGTATCCATACTTGAACGATCGTTCCCGAATCGCTATACATGACCTATGGCAAGACCTCGGGAATTCGACACGGATGCTGCCCTGGACGGTGCGATCACCGTGTTCAGCGAGCATGGATATGAGGGCAGTTCGGCGCAGATGCTCGTGGACGCCATGGGCATTGGGCGGCAGAGCCTCTACGCGGCCTTCGGCGACAAGTGGCAGCTCTATTGCGCGGCGGTGCGGCGCTACGGCATGGGCGAATGCGCGGCGCATTTCGAGGCGCTTCGCAGCGGCGCGCGCGCCATTGACGGGATCGGGGCCATGCTGCGGCGCGTCGTGGAGACAGCAGCCACGCCCTGTCTCGGCGTCGGCTCGACCTGCGAGTTCGGCGCATCGCGGCCGGACCTTGTCGATATCCATGCAGCACTGGGCAGGACATTGCACATGGCCATCGCCTCGCGCATGCGCGACGCGCAGCGTGAGGGCGATGTTGCAGCCAGCCTCGATCCCGAGGCTCTCGCGCAATTCCTGATCGCCAATATCGCCGGGATCCGCGTCGCCGGGCGTGGCGGCGCCGACCGATCAACCCTGGCTGCCCTGCAGGAGATGGTCATGCGCGCGCTGCGCTGACCCCTTTTTTGACCAATTACTGAACGATCATTCAAGATAGGAGAAAGACATGCGAGCAGTGGTGATGACCGCGACCGGTGGCCGCGAGGTGCTGGAGCAGATCGAGCGACCGGAGCCTGTCGCCGGGCCGGGCGAGGCGCTGGTCGAGATCGCGGTTGCCGGGGTCAACTTCATGGATATCGGCGTGCGTCAGGGGATTGCCTGGACTGACATGCCCAATCCCAAGATCCTGGGCGTCGAAGGCGTCGGTCGAGTTCTGGCAGTCGGCGAAGGCGTCGAGGCTGTTCAGCCCGGCCAGCGTGTCGCCTGGGTCTATGCGCCCGGCAGTTATGCTGAGCGGGTCGCGATCCCGGCAACGTCGCTGGTGCCGGTTCCCGATGCGGTCGACGATCGAACGGCGGCCTCGATCATGATGCAGGGGCTGACCGCCAGCCATTTCGCGACCGACTTCTATCCGGTCCTGCCCGGTGATATCGCCTTCGTTCACGCTGCGGCAGGAGGTCTTGGCCTGCTCCTGACCCAGATCATCAAGTTGCGCGGCGGCCAGGTGATCGGTCGGGTCTCATCTGAAGAAAAGGTCGCCACCGCCCGGGAGGCGGGCGCCGACCACGTCATTGTCGATACGGAAGGGCGATTTGCCGAAGAGGCCCTGCGCCTGACCGATGGAGAGGGCGTCCATGTCGTCTATGATGGATCGGGACCGACAACGTTTCAGGGTTCACTCGACGTCCTGCGCCGGTCGGGCACCTTCTGCTGGTATGGCCCGGTGCTGGGTGGGCCAGGGCCACTCGATATCATGAGCCTGCCCAGGAGCATCAAGATCGGCTACGCCGTCTTCTTCGACCATATCCATACCCCGGAACTGCTTCGCAAGCATGCCGCGCAGCTCTTCCAGTGGGTCGCGGACGGCAGGCTCAAGGTCCGGATCGGCGGCGAATATGCCCTTGCGGATGCGGCGAAGGCCCACGCGGATATGGAGAGCCGCAGGACCACCGGAAAGTTGGTGCTGATCCCGTGAGCGCTCGGGTCGCCATGGTGTTCGGGGGATCGCGTGGCATTGGCGCCGCCATCGCAAACCGGCTCGCCGGAGATGGTTTCGATCTGGCGCTGACCTATGTCTCGCAACCTGATCGCGCCGCTGAGGTTGTCCAAGCGATCAACGGCCTGGGACGCAGCGCCATCGCGATTCAGGCTGATAGCGCCGATGCCGATGCTATCACCGCATCAGTGGCGCATGCGGTCGATCGGTTGGGCATGCTCGAGTTAGCGTCCGCGCTCGTGGTGTAATTTCCGGTGTAGATTGAGGCGATCGCATGGGTGGGGCATGCCCCACCCATGCGAATTCGATCTCGGTGGCCACCGGGCTCATCGGTAAGGTGGAGTTACCACACTTCACACGCCCACCGAGGAGTTGATCCCGATGACCGACGATAGATTACCGCTTGCCGAGCTGATGGCGAAGACCGGAGATGGAGATTTCCTGCGCACGATCGCCGAGAACGTATTACAGATCATCATGGAGGCCGACGTCGATGGCCTGGTCGGCGCCGGCCGGCACGAGCGTTCCGGCGATCGCACGACCTGGCGCAATGGCTACCGCGACCGCAGTCTCGACACCCGGCTCGGCACGCTCAATCTCAAGATCCCCAAACTGCGGACCGGCGCCTACTTTCCCGGCTTTCTGGAGCCAAGGAAGACCGTCGAGAAGGCGCTGGTCGCGGTGATCGAGGAAGCATGGATCGCCGGCGTCAGCACCCGGCGCGTCGATGAACTGGTGCAGGCGATGGGCATGACTGGCATCTCCAAGTCCTCGGTATCCAAGCTGTGCAAGGACATCGACGAGCGGGTCCACGCCTTCCTCAAGCGGCCGCTCGCCGGCGACTGGCCCTACCTCTGGCTCGATGCTACCTATCTCAAGGTGCGCGAGGGCGGGCGGATCGTCAGTGTCGCCGCGATAATCGCTGTGGCCGTCAACACCGAGGGCAAGCGCGAGATCGTCGGCCTGCACATCGGTCCTTCCGAAGCCGAGCCGTTCTGGTCGAGCTTCCTCAAGGACCTCGTCCGGCGCGGCCTGACCGGCGTGAAGCTGGTCATCTCCGATGCCCACGAGGGGCTCAAGGCGGCGATTACCCGCGTCATGGGCGCGACCTGGCAGCGCTGCCGCGTCCACTTCATGCGCAACGCCCTCGCCTATGTGCCCAAGGGCCAGAATACCGTCGTTGCCGCTGCAATCCGTCAGGTCTTCCTTCAGCCCGACCATGCCGCTGCGACGCAGGTCTGGCGGCAGGTCGCTGATCAGTTGCGCGCCCGCTGGCCAAAGCTCGGCGCTTGCATGGACGATGCCGAGCACGACGTGCTCGCCTACATGACCTTCCCCGAGCAGCACCGGGGCAAGCTCCACAGCACCAATCCGCTGGAACGCCTGAACAAGGAAGTGAAGCGCCGCGCCGATGTGGTCGGCATCTTCCCGAACGAGGACAGCATCATCCGCCTCGTCGGCGCCGTCCTGCTCGAGCAGAATGACGAATACCAGCTCCAGCACCGCTACATGCAGATCGAGGGCATGGCCGCCCTTGCCACACCAATGATCGAGGAGGCACAGCCGCTACAGATTACACCCAAGGCCGCCTGAAAATGCAGCCCAGTGGCCACACCCGATTTTACACCACATAGCGTCAATCGCGGGTGGGCTTCCCCTGCCGGGACATGCCCTCCACACTGACAATGGCCTGCGGGCCGAAGCTGTGAGGAGAACCGCCATGAAGCATTATGCCGGGCTTGACGTCAGCCAACAAACGACGTCGATTTGCATCGTCGATGAGGATGGGCGCATCGTCGCCGAGCGCAAGGCCGTAACTTGTCCCCAAGCGATCGCCACTGCAATCGAGCCATTCCATGTTGCACGAGCCGGCTTGGAGACGGGGCCGTTGTCAGTTTGGCTGTGGAATGGTCTGAACGCGGCCGGCGTGCCAGTCATCTGTATGGATGCGCGGCATGCCAATGCAGCATTATCGATGATGCCGGCTAAGAGCCCGATCCAAAAGTTGTTGAGCAATACCAGCATGTTATGATTCACGCCGTCCTTGCGAGAAATGGAGTGATCAATGGCATGGACTGGCATTGCTCGAGATGAGCATAGCCGCAAAGGAC
>Ga0213869_10001306_pt1 | contig 18847 bp, 26 predicted proteins | sample PICome_10_FD_160083 | JGI IMG/M metagenome (GOLD analysis project Ga0213869, IMG submission 160083) | Coastal seawater microbial communities near Pivers Island, North Carolina, United States - PICO132 | ecosystem: Environmental > Aquatic > Marine > Coastal | place: USA: North Carolina...
CTTTGCCAAACCAAGCACGAAGATTTTCCTCTATTGCTATTGGTGTAAAATCTTGCATCACATCTTCTATAGAACCTTCACCAGCATCAACTATTTTACCCTGTGGATCTAATAATACCCAAGCATTGTCGTCATCGTTATAGCCTTCTTCTCTGGCATTTATAACAAAACCATTAGTGAGTTCGATAGGTGTATCGCCATATTCCCATGAACTTATAGCATCTAATACTTCTTGATGTGGTAGTTGAGGATATATGACTCCACCAAAGTTGCCCTTTGTTACATCTTCATTCTTAACGCAATTAGGCACACGTTTTCCGAACATGGTTTTCATGCCCTTCTTCTTGTAGCCTTTCCAGCAACGGGTTCCTTCTGTGATTTCTTTGATAAGCATAATTACTTATCCTTGTTGCCCCAATTCTTAGCACCTACTTTACGACACTTAACTAAGGCTCCACTGGCGTATGCACTAGGCCATACTTTATATCTGGATTTGACTTTGTGATAGCAGGCATCTTTTTCACCTGCCGCTTCGTCGAATTGTTCTTCTGTAATTTGATCACCTGTATTTTCTTTGGAATCAGTTAAGTCAACACCAGTTTGATTTGCAAATTTACTTACCAACATGTCAAATGTTTGTTGATTTTGGATATCCTTTATTTGATTGAACCCTGCTTTTAGAGCAAAATCTAAAAACTTTTGCATTTTAAAATAGGTTTGATTTTGTTTCGGATTATACATTCCTGTATCTTGATCTTCACTATACTTACTACCAACTAACATTCCTGTATATGGATGTTTTTGTTCTCTGCCTGTTGTTGGCTTACTAAGTTTTGGTTTAGGATCAGAGGTCCTAACCACCTTATTAGTAACCTCAGTGATTTTCATTTTAGTCTATAGTACCACTATAGTAAACATAGACATCAGCCGTTCCTGCTGATGCACTTCCTGTAGTAACTATTATGTTAATAGCAGTATCAGAACCATATGTATGGTCTGCATCATGTTTATGTTGTCCACCTGCTGGTTCAAACCCTGAAAATAGTCTATCAACATCACCTGAATCACCTACAGTAATTTCCGTAGTTGCATCAGCATCAGTCCAATTACCAGCAGATTTTTCTACTGTTACAAATTGAATTGTTGTATTAGCACTTGCTGTACCAATTGATGTTGTGCCTGAGTTGTATGCGACATTAGTTTTAATGTACTGTAATTTTTGAGAAGAACTTGCATCTAATTGACTTTTATTTACAGCATGACTACTTGCTGTACCGTTTCCTAAGGCAACACTTTCTAATGCACCGTCTTTGTCTTTTAAACTAATTACTGAGCTACTTGAAGCATCAATTACTGCACCTTGTTTACCAAGTTCAATAGTTGTACTTGCTCCTGCTATACCATAGTTTTTTACTGAGTCTACCATTTGCTAACTCCTATTAGGAAATATTACCTAAGTCGCTGTTACTGTTTTGTGATTGGTTAATTGAACCGTAATCAGATACACTTACACTATCACTTGCTAATACAACACTAACTGTGGCTGTACCGGCATTTGCGGCACCATTTGTTACTTCAACTGTAAGCACTGATTCTGCTGAATATTCGTATTGGTATTGAGAATGATATTGACCTACTTTAGTAACATCAATATCTCCACTTCTAATAAATCTTGAACCATTAGAAGTATCACCTACTTCAATATAGTCTCCTGCACCACCGCTTGTCCAAGCACTTGGTATATCAACTGTTACTGAAAGAATTCTACTACCTGCCGCTATTGTGGCAATGTTACTTGCACCGGTATCATTATAGTCAACATCTAAGGTAACATGTTGTACAAGATCACCTGCTAGTGCATCTAACTGTGCCTTTGTTACTGCTTCTGTAGACGCTGTTGCATTTGCTATTGCAATTTTTTGTAAAGCATCACCTGAAGTATAGAATCCGATTGCATCTGCGTTACCAGTAATATAGGAACCTTGTTTACCAAGTTCTAAACTAGTGCTAACACCTGCTAAATTATATTTTTTAACTGTAGCCATTTATATCTCCGGATATGAAAAATTGTAAATTACACATGTATTTATCTTATCTTGACTTTTTCATCATACTATATTATAATAGTGTAATGTCAAGCGAATACAGAGTAATACGAACTAATAATACAGAAGTATCATTTTCTATACACGAAGTATTTAAAGATGGCAACGGTATTATTACTCACATGGACGAAAATCCTATTGATTTAACCAGTAATAACTTGACAACATTAACACAAAAACTTATACTATTAATAAGTTCTTTAACAAAAGATGTGATTGATAAAGAAAGTTTTAATACAGACTTTAGCAAATCACAACAAGAGGCCATGGATATATTTAAAAATGTTTGATCAATCAGTAAAACGTATTGGATTTTGTTGTAAATATTTAGAAGCAGACCAATCCCTGCCTAAAAAAGTGTTAGAAGAATCACAACGTCCTTTCAATACTAAATCCACAACTATTACTTGGCTTAATAGGCAAGAGAAAGATGTTGCTGAACAAAGACTATGGGACCTTATGGTACATAACATACAAAGTTTCTACAACCTAGTTGAATATACAGGCAATCTTATACCTCAACGAAGAATGGTAAGACTAGGTAGTGATTGCCTACCAGCATTTACAGAAAAGGATTGGTCTTATTACTGGCAAAAGCCTGATGTACAAGCATATTGTGAGAAAGAATTTATTAAAGTAGGTGATCTTGCTAGGCAACTAGATGTAAAACTAAGTTTCCATCCTGGACAGTTCTGTGTTCTTGCAAGTGACAATCCTGATATAGTTGAACGGTCAATAGAAGAATTCGAATACCATGTAAGTATGGCACGTTGGATGGGATATGGTAAAGAGTTTCAAGACTTTAAGTGTAATGTACATATCTCAGGCAGACAAGGTTATCAAGGAATTATAAACGTATTACCTAAACTTACACCTGAAGCAAGAAACATTATTACTATAGAAAACGATGAGATGTGCCACGGACTAGATGCTTCTTTAGAATTAGAAAACCATGTAGCCTTAGTATTAGACATACATCATCACTGGATACGAGACGAAGAATACATACAAGCAGATGATGATCGTGTTAAAAGAGTAATTGATAGTTGGCGTGGTGTTAGGCCTACTTTACATTACAGTTACAGCAGGGACGAATGGTTAGATCAATCTACACAAATTAGTGAGGGTACAAGACATAGTAGTTTACATGAGATTCCTATACTATTAGAGTCAGGTGCTAAGAAGCAAAAACTAAGAGCACACTCTGACTTCTATCCTAACCACAAAGCAAACGAATGGGCATTAAGTTTTTGGGACAACTTTGATATCCAGTGTGAGGCTAAGGCTAAAAATTTGGCTAGTGAGCAACTGTACATACAGGCATTGGATTTAAAATTATGTCAAACCACGTAAAGAATGAGTATAGAGATTCCTTATTGCCTGATGTAAAATTTAAAGGTAAAAAGGTTTGTGTACTAACAAATTATAGAACTGGAAGTACCTTTTTTATTAGAGAAACATTCTTAACAAATAGAATTTTACCTATGGAAGAATGGGAACATTTTAATAACACAAAGAAAAGTTTTGAAGAATTATTACAAGAGATAAAGTCTAAACGAGAGTTTGTATTTAAATTAATGCCGGATCAAATAGATTTTGATACAAAAAAGTATGATAAAATATTACAAGAATGCGAAGAAGTAATATACCTTTACAGGCGAGACTTTACAGCACAGGCAAAAGGTTGGATAGCATGGAATATTGCTGGAGATCATGAGCATCATTATGGTGATGTAAAGCAGTACGATGTCAAAGTTACACAAGATCTTGCTAATTGGCATATAGATGAACTTATAGGTAACTATAAATTTATGAAGCAGGCCTTTAAACAAAGACCAGGTAGTGTTTACTGTTTAGAGGACTTCCCTATTCAAGTTCCGTACGCAAGATTATACAATTGGCAGAACGAAATTTCTATACCTGTTTATAATACACACAAAGAAGTTTTTGGGTAAATAGCATTATGAAGGTATTAATTATTGGTGGCTGTGGCTATGTAGGATCAGCAATTGGTAAACATCTAGCAGACAAACACGAGATTACCAATGTAGATTTAGAATGGTTTGGCAATCATTCATATGCTCATACTATAAATATGGACTACAACGATTTAACACCTAAGTTTTTAGAGCAGTTTAATGTTGTTGTACTTACAGCAGGTCACAGTAGTGTCAAAATGTGTGACACAGACTTACAAAGCAGTTTCAACAACAATGTAAGAAACTTTGTAAACCTCACAAACAAATTAACAACACAGAAATTTATATATGCCAGTAGTGCCAGTGTATATGGTAATACATCTGATACAGATTTAGCAGAGGATAATGTAAACTTTAGTCCTATTAACTATTATGATATGACTAAGTTACATATAGATCACATTATGCATTTAAGTCCGTTAGACTATTATGGTTTGAGATTTGGTACAGTAAATGGACCGGCACCCAGTATAAGAACTGATGTGATGATTAATGCTATGGTGAATACTGCTATGCAAAAAGGTGAAATACATGTGTTTAATGCTGACACTCGCAGAAGTATATTAGGCATTAATGATTTATGTAGAGCAGTAGAATCAATTATAGATGATAATAAAAAATCAAACAGAGGTGTATACAATACAGCAAGTTTTACTAATACAGCAGGAGAGATTGCAGAAGCAGTAGGCAAACATGCTAACGTACCTGTAATTGATAAAGATCCTCCTAGTGTTATCTTTAATGAAAAACTTCAAAACAAAACATATGACTTTGGCATTAGTACAGCAAAGTTTGAAAACACATTTAATTTTAAATTTACAGACACATTAGACAGTATCACACAGGAGATGGTCGAGCATTATGCAAAATGCAATAAAGGACATAGAGCAGAAGTCGTACACTACACTTGATAAATGTGTAGCATGTGGCGGCTCTAACTTACAACAGTTTTTAGATCTGGCTGAACAGCCTTTAGCAAATAACTATCACGACGGTAGTGGTGCAGGAGACTCTTATCAACTTGGTCTTAACTTATGTACTGATTGCTATCATACTCAACTGCCTGTAAGTGTAGACCCAACAGCAATGTTTGATCATTACTTATATGTAACAGGCACAAGTCAAACACTCAGAGACTATTGTGATTGGTTTGCCCAATTTGTTACAGACAGAGAACAACTTACACACGGCAACGTATTAGACATAGCATGTAATGATGGAACACAATTAGATAGTTTTAGGAAACTGGGTTGGAAAACATTTGGTGTAGACCCTGCTAAAAATTTATTTGAAATAGCATTAGAGAAAGGACACATGGTGCGTAATGCATATTGGCCTATAAGTTATCCGCAGATGGATGTGATCACAGCACAGAATGTATGTGCCCATACTCCTAATCCATTAGAGTTTTTAAAAGGTGTAAAGACATCATTAACAGCAGATGGTACAGCATACATACAAACAAGTCAAAGCCAAATGTATCAACGTAACGAATTTGATACAACATACCATGAGCATATAAGTTTCTTTAGTGCAAACAGTATGAAGACACTAGCCGAACGAGCAGGCTTAGTACTTACAGATATACACATTACTCCTATACACGGAGACAGTTATGTGTTTGTACTTAAACATCAAGGTGCTAATGTACAAAGTTCAGTTACAGAAACAATAAGAAAAGAGGGTAAAGAAGGAAGACACAATCCTAACTTCTATCAAATGTTTGGTAATAACGCCAGAAGCATTGTTGAGAAATTAAAAGACTTAGTTACCAAGTGTCAAGCAGAAGGAACACCAGTAGTAGGTTATGGTGCGGCGGCTAAAGGTATGACAGTATTGAATGCAAACAATATACAGTTGGACTGGATTGTAGATGATAACGAACTTAAACAAGGATTACTTACTCCAGGTACTAGCATACCTATCAAAGACAGAAGCAGTCTAGATATAGACGAACACATAGTTGTTATTCCACTTGCTTGGAACTTCTTTGATGAGATAAAATCTAATGTAGAAGAAATCAGAAAAGATAAGTCTACAGAATATGTACAATACTTTCCTCAAGTGAGATTTGTTTAATGAAAAATTATTTAATAAGAAGTTTATATAAAATTAAGTCACCAATGTGGTTTGAAGATCGTAGTGCAGAGGGAGATTTATACGACTGGTATATGAAAATGCACGACATAAGTTTGCGTTCTTTTGAAAAACATTTACAAGGTGATTGGGAATTTATATTCTTTAATAAAGAAGTAGATAACATACAAGAAGTATTTAAAGATCATTTCTTTGAAATATATGATATATGGAAACAGGGAGACACGAATATTTTATATTGTGGACCTGATAATATTATGATGAAGCCTACTAAGTTCTTTGGTGAGTATAATGACTTTAGAATGTTTAACTACACAGATCCTAAAACTAGTATTGAACCTAATCATTATGACATACAACATAAACATTTCTTTAATGCAGACGTAAGATACTATCCTAGTACTATGAGTCAAGATATTTGGGACATGGGACTAGAAATGGCAAACAACTGGGATTTCAATAGTTGGAATACAGAACAATTTATATTAAATAAAATGTTATGGGATCAAGAAGGCAGGACAATTAAAAATACATTACAACCTACAGTAGCATACCAAGGGCATCAACTCTTTTTAGAAGATTGGGAGCAAAGAAAATTATATTCAAACGAATGGAACGATTGCGAGTTAAAAGATGCACAAATTATCCACCTACACGGAAGTAGGAATGCACCTCGGAAGTTCGCTCTAATGGAAAAATTAGAGGAACTATCCTAACTAATTGTAATGCTGGGTGGCCACCTTGCATATATCAAATGTTGGAACAGTCATTTGCAGTTTCTCCTGCTATTCTAGGCTTTACTACGAGGGAGCCGATTTTTTATTACTGTTAGACTGAAATCTATTCTGCCCAACAAATATATTTAACAAAAAAGTAACAAAACAGTTAAATTAGCGGTAAAATGATCAAAAAAGAACCCTGTTCCCAGGGCTCTTTAGTTTTGTGTTATGTTTACTTCTTGTTAAAGATATGGTACAAGACCCAAATACCTACTAAACCTAGTAGACCTTCGTTGCTTAATCCGTTTAAGATACCCATAATATTTGCTACTACAGTCATATCTCCTAGGAAAGGAACAGCACCTTTAAATAATACTTCTAGTACTACTCCAAGTGCTATCACACTCATACCGACATCTGTAAGTTGTTTGGCCCATCCGCCAACACTCTTAAGAATATCCATATCAACCTCCATTGTGAATACAACAAAATTGTTGTTTCAAAGTTTATTTACGAGCCGAAAGTAAGAAGATAACTAATTACTTAATGTTAAATATAGTTTTAATATACACTAAACCGGTACTAAGCAAATGTTAATGGAAAAACCAATAGCGAAGAATGATGTAGTAACTGTAAAGATAATTACAGGCGAAGAGATTATAGCAAGATACGAAGGTGAAGATGATTCTTCTATTCAAGTATCCAAAGCAAGTATAGTTGCACCAAATCCAGAAGGCGGATTAGGTCTTGTACCTTGGATGATGAGCTCTATTCCAAATAAAATCAGCATAAATAAAGTAACAGTCGTAGCGATGAGTCCTACAGTAGAACAAATTGCTGATAAATTTACAGAAGCAACATCAGACATTCAGATAGTCAAATAGACACTTGACATAAACACTAGAAATGTTATAATAATAGTATAACTTTTAGGAGATCTTTATGATTGAATCAAGTGTTATCACAGCAAAAGCATTGTTAATGACGATGTTAATGTCAACAGGCCCAGTGTCTGACGATAGGTTGAATGAAACATATTGTATGGCTCAAAACATTTACTACGAAGCACGTGGCGAAAGTTTAAAAGGCAAACAAGCAGTAGGTAATGTTGTACTTAATAGAGTAGATCATCATAAGTATCCAGACACAGTATGTGGTGTTGTTTACGAAGCAAGACTATGGAACGGCAAAGTGATTAGAGACATGTGCCAGTTTGCTTGGTATTGCGATGGCCTTAAAGACGACCCTCAATTATATTATAAAGTAGAACCTAGAAGAGGTAAAGTCATAGAACCCAATATGAGAGATTGGGTAACGTCAATGCAAGTTGCTATCAAATTAATGGAACGAAACATGTGGTATCGTGATCCTACAAGAGGTGCAACACATTATTATAATCATAATATTTCAACACCCAGTTGGAGTACTGTATATCCTGTAACAATAGTAGTCGAGAACCATACGTTTTTATTTAGAACAGACTAAATAAAAGTATGTTTTTAATCAACGAAGTTACTAAACAACTTATATACAGCCATGGTAAAAATGGTACAACTTCAGTTGCAGATCCATTACAGAAAAAAGATACTAATTGGCAAATTGTAGACCATACACAATATCAAATACCTCCTTATAATAAATTAAAAAAATATACTGCATATATACTTTTTAGAAACCCACATGATAGATACATAAGTGGTCTTCTAGAAGATATCAGTATGTTTATGTTGCCAGATCAATCAGGTTTAAAATACAGTAGACAAGTTATAAGTCTTAATAATGATGCACAAATAGTAAGTCATAAACAAATATCAGATGAAAGAGCGGCAGTCTTACTTGTGGAAAAGAATAGAAAGTATTTTGAACATATGATTATACAACTTTTCAAATACAATGGAAATGACTATTCTTTAGCAAATAGTTATCATGTTGCTAATTGGTTATGGGAGGCATTTGCAATACACAGTTTAGTTGATACTACATTCTGGATAGACTTACCAAACTTAGATTTCTTTTTTAAAAAGCATTTTGATATAGACCTACCTCGTATGAATGTCAAAAGTAATAAAGATAAAAGTACATTAAAATTGGCTCTACAAAATTCTTTTCATAATGATAATGTAAACGATTATATTAATTCTGAATTTAGTATGTATTCTATAATTATGAAAAATAGAAATGAAGACTATACTTTAATAGATCTGTCAGAAAACACAGAACTTCCAAACTTAATTTCACATGCTGTATTGGATAACTATCATAGGCAGAAAAATGAAAGATTATCAGAACAAATGATTGAAACATTTATAAATGTTATCTTTAGAAAGCATTGGGATAGAAAGTAATTAAATAACGATAAATATATACTGTTATAATACACACAATTAGGAGTAACAGTATGTATGAATATAAATGTAACGTCGTGAAAGTAGTGGACGGCGACACGGTAGACGTGGATATAGATTTAGGATTTGGTGTTTGGTTAAAAGACGAAAGAGTTAGAATGATGGGCATTGATACGCCTGAAAGCAGAACATCAGACAAGGTAGAAAAGTTATTTGGATTAGCGGCCAAACAAAAATTAAAAAGCCTATTAGGTAAAAGTCCAATATTAAAGACACAGGTAAACAAAGATGGCGAAGACATGAAAGGTAAGTTTGGTAGAATACTAGGCGACTTTGATGTATATGATGCAGAAAAAGATGCATGGCGTCCAGCAACTGATGTACTTATTGAAACAGGTAATGCAGTAGCATATTTTGGTGGAAGTAAAGAAGAAGTACAAGCAAAACATATGGTCAATAGAGAAAAATTATTAAGAGAAAATGTTGTCACTCAGAAAGACTTTGATAAAGCAACTGCTATTATGGAAAAAAAGAAAAAGTAATGAATAAATTGTTTTTAAGTTTATCTCTTCTACTGTTTTCTACATTTAGTTTTGGATGGTGGAACACAGGACATGCAACTGTATGTCAGATTGCAGAAAATCATTTAACACCAGAAGTAAAAGCAGAAGTAGATAGACTATTAGACAATAAAAGTTTTGCAGAAAGTTGTAATTGGCCAGACTATGTTAGACCAAACAGGAATAATACTTTTCCATGGCATTATGTAAACATACCTAAATCCAAATTAAAGGTTGAGGCAAGTGATTGCCCGCCAGAATCCTGTGTACTTGAAGCGATACAAATGCATATCAGATTACTTAGGAATAAAAAGTTACCTGATTTAGATAGAGCAGAAAGTTTAATGTTTTTAGGACACTTTGTAGGTGACGTTCATCAACCATTGCATGTAGGTGAGAAAGAAGACAGGGGCGGTAGTGGACATGAGGTTAATATAGATCAAGCAACGCAAGATGCTCTTAACTATCAAGGCTATAACGAATGGCTTAAATTAAATAAATTACAAGTACACCAGTTAGCATTAAGGGAACCTAAATATCCACCACACATAAAGAAATCAAATATGCATAGTATTTGGGATGGTGCTGTACTACAACATAAACTGATCAAAGACGATATTGCATGGTATGATTATGCAGATGATTTAGCAGAACGTAAACCCACAGTACTGTTAGGAAATCCTGTGATGTGGGCACAAGAAAGCAAAGATGTATTAGGATTACACAGTTTCGGATACAATGTAGAGATTGAAACCATTGATGCGGAATACTTAGAACATCATTTACCAATAGCAGAGCAACGCCTAGTTCAAGCAGGATACAGACTTGCTACAATACTGAACCAGATTATACTATAAACTACTTGACATTGCCTAAATAGAGTATATAATATACAATATATTAGAGGTACAAGTATGAAACGTTTTTATTCCGGTAAAACATATACACATGCAACTGGTCACAGTTGTGCATTTAGACAATGGAGAGCTGACAGTCATTGTAATCTAATACATGGATACGCTCTACAATTTGAATTTACTTTTGGTTGTGATGAACTAGATGAACGCAACTGGGCAGTAGACTTTGGTGGTTTGAAACCACTTAAAGAATGGTTAAAAGAAATGTTTGACCATACTTACTTAGTAGCCAAAGATGATCCTGAAATGGAAACAGTACAAATGTTACAAGACAAAGGTCTTATTGACATGAGAATTGTTGACGCAACAGGATGTGAAAGGTTTGCTGAAATGGCCTTTGACCAAGCAGATAAAATTGTTAATGATATCAGCAATGGTAGATGTTGGGTACAAAAGGTTACTGTTAAGGAACATGATGCCAATAGTGCAACTTGTGAATTAGCAGACACTCAGAAAATTAGATTCGCTGGACAACAATCCGGAATCTAACTGAGATAACGAAGAAAGATAAATGATGATCGAATAGTTTTGAGCGAGGGCAAGAGTGATATCTACTTGCCCTTTTTATTCTGGTATGTTTATTAAACTAAGTATAAACTTTTTATCATGTACCAAGTTAAAATTGTGTCTAGCAACACTTTCATTATACTCTAAATCTATAGGTTTTTGTAAGAAGTCTACTATTGCAAATATTCTTTCGTCCCAGGCTAAATGATCAAAGTCACCTATTGTTTTAAACCCTAGTGATTTTAACCAAGTATTAAATCCTGCACTTGCAAGAGTAATTACAGGTAGGCCTAAACCCATTCCTCTCCAAGTTTTTTCAGTAGCATGAATTGAACCCTCTAATGCTGGTTCAGTTGCAATATAATAATTATAAGAACCTAACCAAGATGCATTATTAAATCTACAATCTGCTACAGAGTTGTTAGGAATTTCCTCAAATACTTTAGGTAATTCTTTTCTGTATCTATTGAAAAAGTTTTTTATATAAGGTTCATCGCTTGTTTCCATTAAATTAAATCTTTTATGACTAAGTGCAGGACTTGTAAAAAACTCTCCAACTTCTCCGTCCTCATTAAAATTTATTACTAGGCTCCAGTCGCAATCATCTAATAATTTTTTATCATATATTTTTGCAAGTAATTTTACACGACTACTCCTGGCCTTTCTTGCAGGTATGAGAGCAAGTTTTTTTGGATTAAAATTAAATTCAATATCTAGTGGAATTTCTGAATATTGTTGTATCAACCACAAAGGAAAAAATCCTGATTTTATATTAAGTTCTTTGACTTCTTCATTATCGCCACTAGTAGTTGATAAAATTACATTACGTGGTAAGATATTAAGACTTCTTATAAATTCTACAGGAGTAATAGACATATTAAACCACCAAGAACCTTCAACATAATCATGTATAATTACATTGTAATTTTGTAAAAAGTATTTTATTTTGTTTTTAGGTAAACTCTGTAAAGTTTTAGGACATATTTCATAGTAAATATCAGAAGGTTGAGAACAAACTAAATCTATACTTACACCTTTAGAGCCATATAATGTTCCTAGTGTAAATAATTGTTGTATTTCATTTGCAAAATGTTTATGTATATTAGGAAAAAATTCTGTATATACAAGTGACTTATCAGATGACTGTTCGTCTAAAAATAAATCAACTAGACCAGGTATATGCTCTCCTGCACTCAGTTTATTATCTATTTTCTCTATATGCATTCCTATATTTATAACATGTTATTATCCAAAACGTTGTTAATGGAACACAAAAAAGCGATAAATACTACATTATGTGGTTCGGACTACTAACATTATTCACCGCTTTGGCAATTGCCGGCGTAGCCGCTTGGTTCAGTATTGCTGGACTTATGATATTCTTTGGAGGCATGCCTCTAAGTATAGCCATAATGGCTGGTGTATTAGAAGTAGGTAAACTACTTACAGCAAGTTGGTTGTATCGTTATTGGAACGAAACTTCCTTCGCCTTAAAAACTTACCTTAGTAGTGCCGTAATTGTCCTTATGTTAATTACATCTGCTGGTATCTACGGTTATCTTTCCAAAGCCGCTTCTGACGTATCCAGTGATGGTGCTGTAGCATTTGCAGAAGTAGATAGATTAAACGGACAGATAGCCAGAGAAGAAAATAAGATAGATATTATAGAAGATAGAATACTTAGTATAGGCGGAAGTGTTGATGTAAGTGAAAGTATAATACAGCAAGAAACAATCAGAGATGGCGCATGGCAAAGAGTACAAGGCGATATAGATTATGCACAAGGACAAATAGACAGACTTAGAGACCAACTAGCAGTATTAGATAAAGCAGTAAACGATTTAAGAAACAAAGGCGTAGAGATTGTAACCACAGACGAAGGCGGATTGTTTACAGGCGACACAACTGAAAAGATAGACTATGTTGCACAGGCTAATGAGTTGTACACACAACAAGAACAGCAACGTGCAGATATTAAAGTAGACATAGACAAGCAACAAGCAAATATAGATTCATATAGACTACAAGCACAAAAGACTATAGACGATGCTAATGCAGAAATAAACAGATTAAGAAACAGTAGTCAGTCAGCACAAGACGATAACTTAATTAAGATAGACGATTTTAATAATCAGATAGATGGCATATATGATGTCATTGCATTATTAAAAGATGAGAAGTTTGAAGCAGAAAGCAAAGTAAGAGACTTAGAGCGAGAAGTAGGCCCAATTAAATATGTGGCAGAATTACTTTATGGTGCATCAGATCAATCAGTAATGGATAAAGCGATACGAATATTTATATTGCTATTTGTTTTTGTATTTGATCCATTAGCAGTTATGTTATTGATTGCCGCAAACCAGACATTACTTAGGTACGGTATTAATTTAGAAAGTACAGGACCTGAAAAACCAGATCCAAATCTTGACCCTAATGATCCAGACGATAGGCAAGAAATACTGGATACACTAAATCCTGACAAGTTACCTGATGTAGAAGACTTAAAAGCATTTAAAGAAATGCAAAAAGAACAAGCAAGTGCGGCTGAAGACGCCGCCAAAGCAATGGCCGAGAGCGCCTCCCAAAAAAAAAGAGCGGACGAAATAGAAAAGGCCTTATCGTTATTGGAAAAGAAATACAAAAAAACATTAAAGGCTCTTGACGACAAGCCTAAAGAAGTTATAATAGAAAAAGAAGTTGAGAAGATAGTAGAAGTTCCGGTTGAAGTAATTAAAGAAGTGGTAGTTGAAAGGGAGGTGCCAGTTGAAAAGATCGTTGAAGTTGAGGTCCCAAAGGAGATTGAGGTCATCAAAGAGGTTGAACGCATTGTCGAAAAGGAAGTCCCAGGACCAGAGCGAATCGTTGAAGTCCCAGGACCAGAGCGAATCGTTGAAGTCCCAAGTAAACAAAGAGTAGTTAAAGTAGAAAACACAGATAAGGTAAACGAATTATTAATTGAAATATCTGCTTTACGTCAAGAGAATACTAATCTTAAAATGACTCCACCGCAGGTCATAGAAAAGGAAGTACCGGTTGAAGTAGAAAAAGCCGCAACTGGAGACTTAAAGGAAGCCGCAAGATTAATGGCTAACAGTGAACTTAATAAAGAAGACCTAACAGAAAAGGAAATATTAGAACTCTTACAAAAATCCTCTGAAGAAGAGGTCAGAAAGAAGATAGGATTCTGGGCCACGCCTTTACCAAAGTCAGATGAAGAACCAGACATAAATAAAACTTACATAACTAAAAATAAATGACAGACAACACACAACAAAAACTAAATTGTAACTTCTGTGGTAAGCATAGAGAGGAAGTTGAAAAACTCATAGCAGGTCCTAATGTTTATATCTGTGATGAATGTATAAAATTAAGTTATGATATTGTAAAGGAAGACAGTAATTTAAGTTTCGATACTTTAGACTTCTCTTCTCTTCCAAACCCAATAGAAATTAAATCCTTTTTAGACGAATATATAATGGCACAAGATCATGCTAAAGAGATATTGTCTGTAAATGCATACAATCATTACAAACGAATTACTAATCAAGTAAAAGATGTTGAATTAGAAAAAACAAATATACTACTAATGGGTTCAACTGGAACAGGTAAAACACTACTTGCTAGGACACTTGCTAAGAAACTTAACGTACCTTTTGCTATTGCAGATGCTACAACATTAACTGAAGCAGGTTATGTTGGTGAGGACGTAGAAAGTGTTTTAGAAAGACTTTTAAGTTTAGCAGATTACGATATAGAAGTAGCACAAAGAGGTATTGTTTTTATAGATGAGGTTGATAAGAAGGCCAGGAAGTCGGAAAGTAATACAAGTACAAGAGATGTAAGCGGAGAAGGTGTACAACAGGCTTTGTTAAGACTTATAGAAGGAACTAAAACAAAAATTAAAGTAGGTACAGGTAAAAAATTTACAGACGAATATGTAGAATTTGATACTAGTGATGTATTGTTTATATTGAGTGGAGCATTTGTAGGTATAGAATCTGAAATAGAAAAACGATTAAAAAAGAAAAGCAATATGGGATTCAATAGTAAACTTATAGATACCAAGGTAAGAGAAGAATTACTTGAATCGGTTACACCACAAGACGTAATACAGTTTGGACTTATACCTGAACTTGTAGGTAGACTTCCAGTAATTGCAACATTAGAAAAATTAAACGAATCACATTTAATAAGCATATTAGGTAGTATAAAGAATAATGTTTTATCACAAACGAAAGCACTTTTAAAAATAGATAATTTAGATATACAATTTGAAGACGAATACTTATCTAATGTAGCCAGACTTGCAGATCAAAGTAAAGTAGGTGCAAGATCTTTAAAATCTTTTGTTGAAAATAGTGTTACATCTATAATGTTTAGAGCAAGTGAGCTCAATAAAAAAGGTGTTGTAGGAGTTCGTTACGATAAATATCCAGCAAAGGAAATTAAACCTATCCTAATTTTTAACGATAATAGAGAGGAGATAGATGAGGACTACAAACTTTACAGAGGCATAGATGGCATTTAATAAAAACAAATACACAAAAAGGGACAGCAAACCTAAAAAGAAAGAACATTACTTAGATAAATTCAAAGGTCGAAATATAGAAGTAAGATATGATGATGTTAATGGTGCTATAAGACGTCTTAAAAAAGTTTTAGAGAAAATGGATTTCCAAAAAGAACTATCAAAAAGAGAACACTACGAAAAGCCTTCAGTAAAACGTAAACGTATGAAGGATCAAGCAAAGAAAAGATCAAAAAAAGAACAAGATAACATGATAGCCAAAGGAGAGTACATGCCAACTCCTGTATCAGGACAAAAATATCTTAAAGGTAAAAGAGAAAAACGCAAGGCATGGGTGGCTAAAGAACGAATTCGCAGGTTGCGTGATCGTGGTCATTAAAGATAAACAGACTGTAGTAGTTGTAAGTGGAGGCTTTGATCCTTTACATTCAGGACATTTAAAATTATTTAGAGAAGCAAAACAATTAGGTGATAAACTATGTGTCATCGTAAACTCTGATGAATGGTTGGCTAAAAAGAAAGGGAGACCTTTCATGCCATTTGAGGAACGAGCAGATATCATATCACAACTACAAGATGTAGATAATGTATTTGGCGGAGGAGATGAAGACGGTTCTGTATGCAGAACTTTAGAAGGTATTAAAAATGCATACGAAGGATATAATATGATCTTTTGCAACGGAGGTGATAGAACAAAAGACAATATTCCAGAGATGGCTGTAGAAGGTTACACATTTGAATTTGGTGTAGGTGGAAACAACAAGTCCAACAGTAGTAGTTGGATATTAAAAGAATGGAAGTATCCTACGGAAAGAAGGGTCTGGGGCGAGTTTAGTGATTTGTTCCAGGACTCCGCAGTCAAAGTAAAGGAGTTGATAATAGAGTCTGGTAAAGGCATAAGTTATCAGCGACACTTTAAAAGAGATGAAATATGGTTTGTAAGTAAAGGACAATGCCATATAAAGTTTGGTAAAGACACAGACAAACCAGAAGAGTTTATTGAAAGTATATTACATACAGACGAATCGTTCACTGTTAGAGCAGGCGAATGGCATCAAATAGTAAATAGAGATGCAGAACCTTGTCATATTATTGAGATACAATATGGTGAAGAAACAACTGAAGATGATATAGAACGTCTTGAATATTACGACGGAGAGTAATGAAAGAATTAGGAATGGCATTATTAGGAACACTAGCAATAGCGGTGTTCTTTGGATTTAAAGTATACCCAGATTTAGAATACACAGGATATTCAAGTCAGGGGTCGTGTACAGGAGAATGCTACGAAGAGTATGTAGCACTTAACGGTACAGTTGTTGAAATAGAACAACGCAAAAAGGCATTAGCAAGTGCTGACGAGTTCAGTAGCATTAGAAGTTTATGGGCAGGTTGTGCCGCATGTCATGGACAAGCAGGTGAAGGTATGGCAGTATTTCCAGCATTAGCAGGTAGAGACAAATCATATATTGTAAACAGACTCGTACAATATAAAAACAAAGAGCAAGTTGGTGCAATGAGTAGCACTATGTGGGCACAGGCAGGAATGCTTAGTGATAAAGACATGGAAACAATTGGTGCTTTTATTGAAGCAGGACTTCCGGGTAAATGATGAAAAAATTAAATACAAAAAAAGTATGTGAGTTGCTTAACGAAATAGTTGAATTAGAGATGGCTGGAGTTGTACGTTATGCTCACAGTTCACTAATGGTAACAGGACCTAATAGGATTCCTATTGTGGCTTTTTTACAAGAACAGGCAACAGAAAGTTTACAACATGCCTTGATTGCAGGTGAGTATATTACAGGCTTTGACGGACACCCTAGTCAACAAATATCACCTATAGAAGAATCACATGATCATAGTGTTATTCAAATACTAACTGAAAGTTTAGAACATGAAGTTAGAGCAGTAAACAAATATAAAGAATTATTAGAAGAAGTACAAGATGCAAGTATTATGTTGGAAGAATATGCCAGAGGACAAATTGGTATGGAAGAACAACACGCATTAGAAATAACAAAAATGTTAAAAGATTACAGTTAAATAGTACAAAATGTACTATATATAGTATTAAAAGGTTGACAAAGACACAAGATATGCTATTATAAGAGAGTAAGAAATTAATCTTACACTTATTAGGAATAACATATGAAAACATTTATAAACACATTAATAGGATTAGGCTCATTTACATTACTTGCTGGTGTAATATTTGGTATTAAGTACATAGGTACAAATGCTGGACTTACAGGAGAGCAAATAGGTAACGGATTGCTTTTAATTGCTATACTAATTCTTGCACCAATATACGGTGACTTAACTAAATCAGTATATAAAAATCTTACAAAATAGTTGACAAACTAATACAACCTGTTATAATAGATGTATGACTATGCATTTAGATAACAGGTTTTCCACGATCAATACTAAAAAGTATAAAGCAAAGATCACTAAAGGTAAACTAAAGGAACTAGAGCTCAGATGGCGAGAGCATAACAAACGTATGAAACAAAATCATATGCATCATATGAGATATGATACGTTACAAGATTATGTTGACTACTGCTATGGCAAAGCATATAAAAAACCAGACCCAAGAGACTACAGGAATTTTACAAAGTTACAGCCTGATATCAATTGGAGAGTAAAACATGATGCAGATCATAGAGAAAAGTATCCTAGTCTCATGGAACAGCAAATGAAAGCAGGTACATTCAATAGTGAGGGTATGAGTCAGGGTACTAAGAAAGAACCTATGAAGTACACAGGCGACCTTATACAAGGTATTGCAACTATGCACAAAAGTAATGCAGTACCTGTTATGAAAGGCACAGATCAAGCAAAAGACATTGCAAGAATGAGAAGAGGATAGTGGAATACGAACATATAGTAATTCCACAAGGATTTGAGATACCTACCTGTACTCATCCAATAGAAAAATGGTGCAGTAATTGTGATTTTGATTACAAAACATATGAAAGGATACCACACTTTAGAAAGTATAAGGAAATTTATATATGGACAGAAGAAGAATTTGAAAGGGAAATGAAAAATGCCAAATAAACAAGAGTTTCATCCAGATGAAAT
>Ga0213869_10001309_pt1 | contig 18841 bp, 17 predicted proteins | sample PICome_10_FD_160083 | JGI IMG/M metagenome (GOLD analysis project Ga0213869, IMG submission 160083) | Coastal seawater microbial communities near Pivers Island, North Carolina, United States - PICO132 | ecosystem: Environmental > Aquatic > Marine > Coastal | place: USA: North Carolina...
AAAGGCAAAAGTGCTTGCCAATTCATATCCTGTTAAATTAGCTATAGAGCCAGGTGCATATAGCCCATAAAAACCAAAGCCTAAGTGCTCTACGGCCAGTAAACTTAAAATAATTTTATCTGCTTTACCCATGCTTATCTCCTTTGCATTTTTTACTACAGAACTTAACTTCGTTCCAGCTTCTTTCCCATTTTTTTCTCCATGAAAAAGGCTTGTTGCAATTAGAACAAATTTTTTCTGGAAGATGCAGTTTATTATGCGCCATATTTAAGAGCCTCTGTCACTTTTTCAAAACTAAAGCCTCGCATGATGACCTCTTCGGGGCTTAAACCTTCTTGAATAAGCTCCAATATTCTTTCTATTGCTGGTATATCAACTCTTTCATGAACTCCTTCCATAGAGGCTTTTCCTTCATCAAAAGTAGCAATGCCTTGATAATTAGAATGTCGGATCAATCTAAGGATATGATCCCATGAAGTGATGACCTCTTCTTTTGTTTTCGACTGCCTCCACACCCTACCCCAGAAAAGAATTTCTGCTGCAGTTCTTATCTCTAAATCTTTGTTCTCATCAGCCATGATTACAGAGACTTCTTTAAAGGAAGTTAGAAAACCCCTTGAAGTCAATGTAGCCAATGCTTGCGCCTCCCAGGAATTGAGAAGTTTTCTTGGATTTTTATGATAAGTAAGATCTTTCAATTTTTAAATTTTCTTTATTTTATAATCTATTAAATAATTTTTGAATTTTAACTCTATACGGGCAATAGATTTAAGTTATATTTATACCAAGGGGAAAAAATGAAAAGTATATTAATTACCGGTGCGAGTGGCGGAATAGGATCTGAAATCGCAATTCAAACTGCCGCAGATGGTTACAAGGTTGGACTCATTGACTTAAATGAAGAAAAACTTAATGAATTACAATCAAAAATTCCAAATTCCATAGCGCTTCCTACTGATGTTACCGACGAGGATTCTGTTAACGAGTCCATCAAGAAGTTTGGTGATACACCTTCTGCACTTGTAAATTGTGCAGGTATAGTAAGATTTGGAAGTTTATTGGAACAAGATATCCAAGACTTCAAGGATGTCATTGAAGTTAATCTTCTGAGTAGTTTTATTGTTTCTTGTGCCACGGCAAAACTGATGAAAGAAAAGGGGACAGGAAATATTATCAACATCAGCTCTATTAGCGGAGGAAAACATCCGGCAATCCACTCAGGTGCCTATGCAGCTGCCAAGGCGGGTTTGGTGATGCTCAGTGAGCAAATGTCTTTAGAATGGGGAAAGCTTGGAATAAGAGTTAATGCAGTTTCACCGGGCTTTATAGATGCCGGCATGTCTGCGTCTCACTATCAAGATGCCGAAGAAAGAAAGAAAAGAGAGGTAATGGTTCCAATTCAAAGAATAGGAACAGCTGATGATATAGCAAAAGTTGTCATGTTTTTACTATCAGAAGATTCATCCTATATACATGGAGAAAATATATTAGTAGACGGTGGCGTAATGAATAGCGTACTTGCTAATATCGGAAGAAGTTAAAGATCTAACTGATTCGTAATAGCTTCTTTGCATTACCTGATAGAAAATCAGGTGTTTCTTTAAGTGAATCTCTTTTGGGCTGATCCCAACCTAAAAAGTTAGTGCCAAGCACTTGTCTGTCAGATCCAACAAGACTATCGAGTAAGTCTAAGGACTCTTTTTGATGTACATGATTATCAAACCAAATAAGCTTGAGCTGTCTTAAGAATTCACCCTTTTCTCTTATCCAATCAGGAGATGTGTGACGATTCTCTGCTGCTAGAGCCATTCTTCCTGCTAAAAATGCAATATTGCCACCGCCATGGCTAATGCAAATATCAAGATCTGGATTCTTATGTAAGACACCACCAAATATAATATTGCCTAGAGCTGCAGTTTCGTCATTCGCAAAACCTACAGTCAAGTCTAGGCTGTAATTATCTAATCTATCATCAGAGTAAGGACCATTTATTCCCTGAGGTGCAGGGTGAATAAATAAAGGAACATCTAATTGAACAAATGTTTTATAAAGTTCATCCATTGATTGATGGCTGATGCCTGATGGAAAATCAGTTCCTATATAAGCCCCTTTTAATCCTAAATCTTGAGTACATCTTTCTAATTCTTTTGACGCTTCATGTGGATCTTGCATGGGCAGTGTGGCAAAACCTCCTAAAGAATCTTCATGTCCGAGGATAGCTTTGGCCATAGTGTCATTATGCATTTTGCAATAATCTATCGCCAAATGCTTATCAATAAAGTGGAAATAAGTGATGGGGTTTGGTGACAGAACCTGATAATCAACACCCAAATTATTCATGGCCTCAAGCCTTAAACCGAGATCCATAAAAGGGGTATTCCTATAACGAACTCCTTCTAATTTATAATCCCCTACTCTAAACCATGGATTATTTTCATCGCCGCCTATTTCGGGACCTTCTTTATCAAGAAAATTTAGAGTTTCTTCAAAAACGATATGTGCATGAACATCAATAACTTTCATAGAAGCTAGGACCTACCAATCAGTTCCGTTCTTGGACATAAAGTCTTTTATCCAGGCATGGTAGTTTTGAACGGCAGGTTCATTTTTTCCATAAACAAAATTATTTGACCCCAGGTGTGAAATATTAGATTGAATTTCAAGTCCAATTTTATAGTCTTCATCAACAACAGCTTGTCTAACCATTTCACTGAACTCATTAGTATTTGCTATTTCTTCTGGGGTTTTGGGTTCTTTTGCCGATAAGATTGTTTGCCTGGTAATAGTTCTATCGGGTGAAGCAGTCGGGAAAATTTGACTCACCAAACAGTGATCTCCTAATACGCCAGATATAGAAAGGTTTGGAAACCCTGAATGAATAAGCCTGATATTTTCTAATGGTGAATCCCACTCTGACTCTGGCTTACCAATCAAATCCTTCAAAGATTTTCTACCGAAAGTTAAGCGCTGGTGAGGGCCATAGGTGTCCAATACCAATAGATTTCCAACTGTATGCTTCCCAACGGTATCTCCATGCAGTTGATTGTGATGATAGGCTTCTAGATATCCATCTAAAGCGACCTTCCATCCAGGTCCCACCAATTCTCTCTGCTCATGAATATGCCAATCTTTAAGATTTAAAGTCTCTAGCTCGTATGTAAAGTCTCCAAGCCACTGATCTATATCAAATGTTTCTCCCGGAGAAAGCATTACCCACACTAATCCTGATCTTTCCGTGCACTCCAGCTCGATTAAACCAAATTCTTCTTTTTTTATATCACCAAAAGTTTTTTCACCATACATACCAACAAGCTTTCCTTGATGATCATAAGTCCAAGCATGATAAGGACAGATAAAATTTCTTTTTACTCCGGAACCTTCTTCACAAACCTTTGATCCCCTATGCCTGCAAACATTTAAGAAAGCTCTAATGTTGTGATCCTTGTCTCTTGTGATCAAAACAGGTGTGTCGATTACATTCATCGACCTGTAAGAGTTTTCTTCTGGAAGTTCACTGCTTAGACATAAGGCCAATGGTAGATGTTTAAATATTCTCTCTACTTCTTCTTTATATCGAGTTTCATTTACGTAAGCATCTATTGAATTAGGCATCACTTCAGAAGCCTGATCTGTTGTTTTGTTTTCGTAATGCGCTAAAGCTCTTCTTACCAGAGTTAACATTTCATCAGAATGAGGGCTATTCTTAATCAACTTTTTGTTCGTTTCTTTTGAAATTCTGCCCAAGAAGGTATGGATTCAGGTATATCTGCTGCTATTTTATTTTCTCCCATGTTGACTCTCATTGGATCATTTAAGCTATCTAAATAATCTTCTGATTTGACGTAATAGAAGAAATTAATGGTTCTTTTGAAAAACTTCCAAGTGCCTTCTTTCTTCGAATATAAATCATCGTATCGCATTGCTGCTAAGCTTGCGATTCCATCTCTTGTAGTCTCGGCATGACTATACACAGTTCCTTCTGCAAGGTGATTATCGTCTGAATTTATAGAGATAGTTACATCATGAGTCCAATGAAATGAAGGTCCACGAGACAGAAAAACTTCGTGATACATATCTAATATATTTTGACGCCCTTTGCTTTGCAGTGAACCGTTAGGAGAATCAAAAGAAGCATCAATAGTGAATATTTTTTCAAGTGCCACTAAATCTTGCCTATCGCAAGATTCCGCATAATTAGAGACAAGCTCTCTAATTTCATCCTTAGCTTCTAAAACTTCGAGTCTTTTTAGTATGTCTTCACTCATGCTCATTTAATTTAAAATTGAGAAGAACTTCTAGCAGACAAAATTTCTATCCAATAGCCATCCGGATCTTTAATGAAAGCCAAGCCCTTCATAGAACCATCATCAGGTTTCTTAACAAACTCTATATCCTGTTCTTCAAAACGTTTTGAGGCTGCATAAACATCGGGAACAGTAATACCTATATGACCAAAACCTCTAGGATCTGAATTGCCGTCATGATAAGAAAATGATTCATCTGTTTCAGTACCCCAGTTATGGGTCAACTCCAGCATTGCTTTTTGACTAAAAGCATACTCTGCTCTTTTCACAGGGTCATTAGGCACCTCTTCATCGAAGTCTCTTAGGTAACCTAAAAAGAAAAGACTAAACTCCATTTCTGGGAAGTCTAATTGTTTTATAAGCGTCATGCCTAACTTGTTGACATAGAAATCCAATGAAATCTCTGGATCTTTGATCCTGAGCATCGTTTGATTAAAAATAAAACCCTCTGTGCCCAACGCATTTGGTTTTGTTAGTTCATCCATATTGTTTACCCCTACACTTATTATAGACAGCATATTCAAGAAAAATGACAAAAAATTTATCTTTCACCAATGTCGACGCAGGGTAGGAAGAGAAAAAAAAGGGGTTAATTGTTGTTAATTAGTCAAATTTATTGGTAAATTAGGCGCACAACGTCATATAAATGACGTCAAAACAATTAATTGGGGAGAATTATGAATTTTAAAAGCAAATATCTTTGCGCGTCATTGGTTATTTCATTCCTTTCATTTCCTGCATTTTCAGACGAATCAACTGAAAATAGTGCAACTACTTTGGATGAAATTATTGTCACTGCAAGAAAAAGAGAAGAATCTCTGCTAGATATCTCAGAATCTGTTTCTGCTATATCTGGTGCAGACATCGATGCTCGCAACATCAAAGGACTTGATAAAATTGGTTTACTTATTCCAAATCTTAACCTAGCTAAAAGAGCTGACGGTTTTCCTAACGTCTCTATGAGAGGTATAGGTGCATTTGGATTAACACAAGGTGTAGGTTTCTATTTAGACGATGTTCAGCTTTTTAGTGATGCTTCTTCTAGATTTGGTGATCTTGAGAGAATAGAAGTCCTAAAAGGACCTCAAGGTATCTTGTATGGTGGAAGTAACATTGGTGGTGCAATTAAATTCGTAAGTAAAAGACCAAGTGCAGATGAAGGTTTTACTGGAAGGATTAAATACCAGACAGGACAACAAGGTATAAATGATGCTGAAGTGTCTGCCAATATCCCTCTTCAAGGTGATTGGGCTATGAGAGTATTTAGTTATACAAGAGATGATGATGGTTTTATAACAAATCCTAATTCTGATGGTGTTGATAATCAGCCTGTAAATATTGATAAGTATTCTGAAGATGGAACTAGAATTTCAATAGCAGGATCTTTATCAGATAATCTTTCTCTTTATGCTTCCGTGAGAAGAAATGAATATGAAGGACCTGTAAATACATGGGCTAGAGAGCTTGGACAACCTGGTTCTTTTTTCTATCCGAAGCAACTCGATACAGGAACAAATTCTAGCAGAAATGCAGAAACAACTGCGGCTACTTTAGAACTTAATTGGTCTCTAGATGGTTTTGATATCACAACAATCACTTCTCAAACAGATACTGAAAGCACAAGAATAACTGATGTTGATTTAACGCAATTCTGGTACTTCAATACTACGAGACCAGAAGAAATGGATGTGCTAACACAAGAAATACGCTTTACCTCAACAACTGATAGTAATCTTCAGTGGATATTTGGCGGTTACGTGTCAGATTATGAAAGGACAATGGATTCATTTTTAACTTTTGGTCCTGATGCGATTGGACTTGGGTTTGTGTTTGCTATGCCTTTCGAAAAAATTGTAGAAGAAAATACACATAATGCCCTATTTGGAAATATATCTTATGAAGTTGATCAATGGAGATACGACTTTGGTCTTAGATATGACAAGTGGGAAGAAACAGAACTTAACTTAGATTCGGAAACTAATGGAGCAGTTCATGGTGGAAAAGTTGATGATACAGAAACACTACCTAGAGTTTCCATCACAAGAAGCTTCGATAATGGTTCTATTGCCTACTTCACAACCTCACAAGGTTATGAACCTGGTGGATTAAATAATGGAGTCCCTTACACGGATGCTGCAGGAAATAAATTGCTAGGACAATTTGGTAAAGAAGAAGCTTTACAGAATGAATTAGGTTGGAAAGGGACAATGAACGAAGGAAGAACGTCTGTTTCATTAGCATATTTTGATATTGAATATAAAGATCGTGCTTTCCAAGTTGTGGCGCCTAATCCAGGAGGTCCTGGACTTATTGAATATGTAACAAATATAGGTGACAGTGACCAAAATGGTCTTGAACTTGAAGTTACTACGCAGGCCACAGATAATCTTGTGTTATCTTTTGCAGCTGGTTTTGTTAATTCAGATTTTGCTGATGGAACTATCCTTGCAGATGGAACAGATTTAAGTGGTGTTACTCCTCCCGCTACGATAGACAAGAGTTTCTTGGTTGCAGCAGATTATTCGAGTACTTTATCTAATGGCACTGAAATGACACTAGGAGCTCAATGGAGCTTTACAGGTCAAGGTGTTGGAATGCCTGTTGTTGGAGCCTTAAAAAATCCTAGCTACAAAGTTCTGAATCTCCAAGCTGCATTTGTTACTGGACCTTGGGATTTCACGTTGACTTTAGATAATGCAATGAATGAAGACTACTATACAGATATGGAAGTTTTTCCTAATTTATCCAATGACCAAGCAACAATTGGGGACACATTCATAATTGGAACATACGGTGTTCAAAAGCTTTTCCAAGCTAGCTTAAGCTATAACTTTTAGAGGAAAATTATGAGTGAAGTACCAAATCCTGAATATAACCCATCTGGAGTTGCTGACTGTATTGATACAAATAAGCTGCCCTGGATGCCTCTCCCTAACGTTCCTGGAATGTCTATAAAACCAGCCAGAGCGTCAGGCGAAAGTGGTATTTTTAGTTTAATCTTTAAACTTGAAGCAGGCAGTTCTTTGCCTGCTTCTGTTTATCTTGGCAGTATGGATATGCTGATCCTCTCAGGAAAGGCAGAATATACTCAAGAAGATGTAACGAGTGTGTTGAATCCTGGTACCTGGGGTTTTGTATCCGCAAATTCTAGAGTTAATTCTTTCCATGCAATTGAAGAAACAGAAGTCTTGGCTAACTTTTATAGCGGAGTTGCATTTTTAAATGATGACGGTTCTTTAAATTCATTATTTACCGCTCTTGATGTCCTACAGATGGCTAAAGATTCCAAAATTACTTTGGTGCCTAACTCATTGTCTGCATGCATGGATTTAGAGCCAGAAGCTTATAATGGTAATGGTGAGCCGCTTGCAATTACTTCGGGAAATGCTGGAAAATTAGTAAATGATGTAGCCGATGCATCTACCACCAGTGAACTCACTCATCCACACTTTGTAGATACAAAAGCAGTACCTTGGCTGGTCTTACCAGGCATGGAAGATGTAGGTCTTAAAATACTAAGAGTCAGTGAAGAAACTGGCTATGTATCTTTAATAGTGAGACATAATGGTGTAGCTGACCCTCATACACATATAGGTGCAAGTGATTTCCTAGTGCTTCAAGGTAGATTAGGAGTAAGAAACGGTCCTCCTGAAGGTTATGGTCCTGGAATATGGTTCTATGAACCAGCTGGTGCAAGACACAATGCCACTCAGAGAGTGACTGATGAAGATCTAATATATACAGCTAACTTATATGGGCCAGTTATGTTTGACTCAGGTCCAGGTACTCAGATTGAATCACTTCTTTCATGGGTAGAGTACAAAGGTATGGCTGAAGCAAACGGTATTAAATTAGTACCGAGCACCAAACCTGAAGATTCAAGTTTACTTGCCTGGGCTCCATTAAAGTCTTGATTTAATCTTTCAGAATAGGCCTAATTACTTAGGTGGGTAATTCTATTCTTCTTAAAAATGCATCAATCATAGATGGAAGCGGATCTGTCCCCTATTCGGGACATATACAAATCATAGATGACAAGATTGTTTCTGTATCTAAGGAAGAAATAAAGCCCGAGAAAGAAAATACCGAAACTATTAATTTAGAAGGTAAATTTATCATGCCAGGGCTAATCGATGCCCACTGTCATATAAGCTTTGATGAACCTAAGTCTAATGATGAACTTTTTTTTCACAGAAGAGAGGGCTTAGCAGCAATCATTGCTGGAACCAACGCACTGAAAGTACTTCAGTCAGGAGTAACAAGCTTTTTTGACGCAGATAGTCTCTATAGCGTGGGTGTTGATCTAAGAGATGCAATTGAAAGCGGAATTATCCAAGGGCCTAAGATGGCAGTTGGAGGAAATGCACTGATTACTTCGGCCGGAGGCACTGCGGGGAGATTGATACCTGATGAAGGAAAAAGAGGCTACGGAGCTGTTGTAACCAGTAAGGATGAGATTGTCCTAGAAATCAGAAGACAAATTAAAATGGGCGTGGATTGGATAAAAATTCATGTTTCCGGAATGGTTCCAAGACAAACTTCAGAAGGAGAATTACAAGCTTGGAGTTTGGATGAACTCAAACTTGCCTGCGATACCGCACATGAATTAGGCATTCCTGTTGTAGGCCACTGCAGAGGTGCAGGAAGTGTTAAAGATTCGTTGCTTGCCGGTATGGATATGATCTTACATGGCACTTATATGGATGAAGAAGGTCTTGAACTAATGATTGATAAAAACATACCTCTAGTCCCTACTTTTACATTCCAAGCTAACTTGATTGACTATGCAGAAAGGATGGATGCCTCAAAAGACTACAAAGATATCTTTGAGAAAGAGATACAAGATAACGTTCCCATGTTTAGGAAGGCCTTTGAAGCTGGAGTTCCTTTTTTATGTGGAAGTGAAACAGGATTCTCAGTAACACCTTATGGTGACTGGCATTACAAAGAGCTAGAGGTCTTTGTTGATAAACTTGGCTTAACGCCATTAGAGGCAATTACATGTGGAACAAAGAATGCCTCACAAGCCATGAGAAGAGATGACATAGGTGTAATAGCTGAGGGTAAAGTGGCTGATCTTTTAGTACTCAGCGAAGATCCCTCTAAAGATGTCTCTGTATTAGGAAATAAAGAACTAATAGAAAAAGTTTTTCTCAGTGGTAAAGAAGTTGATCTAAATCCAGCACCAAAAAGAATCAAAGATCCATCTGGGTGGAGAATCTCATCTTACTCAAACAAAATTTTAGAAAAATAATTTCCTAAATGACCATAATCCAAGATATTGAATCGGTTGTAGGCGAAAAAGGTTTAATAACCGGAAAAGACGTATTCAATAGAAAGGCAGGTATCTGGATAGATGATGGAATAAGGGCAGATGCAATAGTCAGGCCAAAAGATACACTTGAGCTATCTAAAGTTTTAGCCATTTGTAATAAAAACAAACAAGCTGTCATTCCTCATGGAGGACTGACTGGATTGGCAGAAGGTGCCATCACTCAACAAGGCCAAATAGCAATTTCTTCTGAAAGATTAACGGCCATTGAAGAGGTTGACGAAATAGGAAGAACGATGACCCTTCAGGCAGGAGTGCCTTTGGAGAAGGCTCAGGAAGAGGCCGAAAAATACAATTTAATGCTTCCAGTGGATCTTGGAGCCAGAGGTTCTTGTACTGTGGGTGGGAATATTTCTACTAATGCTGGCGGTAACATGGTTATTAAATATGGAATGATGAGAGATTCAGTCTTAGGATTAGAGGCAGTATTAGCAGATGGTCAAGTCATGACATCTATGAATCAAATGCTCAAGAATAATTCAGGTTATGATCTTAAACAGTTGTTTATAGGCACCGAAGGAACGCTTGGATATGTTTCTAAAGCCGTGTTAAGGCTTAGGGAAAAACCAAAAAGTACCAATACTGCTTTATTGGCCATTGATTCCTTTGAAGATGTTATTCAGTTTCTTAAATTTATAGACAAAGGACTTGGGGGCAGTCTCAGTGCATATGAGGTAATGTGGAAAAACTTCTATGAGCTCATTACTATAACCGGATCAAACCATAACCCTCCCCTGCCCTGTAAGCATAATTACTATGTACTAATTGAAACTTCCGGAGCAGATCAGGAAAAGGATACAGATCATTTTGAGCAGCTATTAGAACAAGGTCTAAGCAATAAAATAATTAAAGATGCGATAATTGCTCAGTCAGAATCTGAAAGATCACGCCTATGGGCTATAAGAGACGATGTTGAACAACATTATCAAGAAGGACCCGTTAAGATGTTTGATGTCAGTATGCCTATCTCAGAAATGGAAAATTATGTGCAAGAAGTTAACAAGCGGTTTGCGGCTAACTGGGATGATTACAAATGTGTTGTATTTGGTCATGTTGGAGACGGTAATCTTCATGTGATAGGAGGCATAGGTAGCGATAACCAAAAAGAAATAAAGATTATGGAATCTTGTATATATGAACCTTTAAAACCTATCAATGGGGCTGTCTCTGCAGAGCATGGAATAGGACTAGAGAAAAAAAATTATCTTCATATTTCTAGGTCTGAAACTGAAATAAATTTAATGAAATCTCTTAAGAAAGCTTTAGATCCGAATAATATTCTCAATCCAGGAAAGGTATTCGATTAATTCAATCCTGTAGGTTACTTGGCAACTTCTTTCCAAACAAAAAACTTCGTAGCCACAAAGAAGGCTATTAAAACCCATATCAAAACTCCAAACGTTGGATAGCTAAAGGAGAAGAAACTTGCTCCATCATTAGCAATATCTCTTAAAGCAGATGCTAAGGAGCTCAATGGAAGTGAATAGACAATGGGTTGTATATATTCGGGCATGGAGCTAATGGGGAAAAAGACCCCAGATAGAATAATCTGAGGAAAGGTAACAAGACCAACAATAGGCCTAATACCTTCTTGGGTTTTTGCTAGGCTACCTAAAGCAAAACCTATACAAAGAAAAATAAAGGTTCCCAAAATAACAGCTAAATAGAATGAAAAGTAACTACCTATTAATCTGATATCAAGTGCGAATAATGCAATGGAAAGAACTACCGAAAGCTGAACCAGTACGATTAGCATTCTTGCTAGTACAATTGAAACTATAAAATCTCGCGGTCTAATGGGCGTCACAAAAAGTCTTTTAAGGATTCCTCTTCTTCTGTACTCAACTACATTAAAACCTGAACCAGCAATACTTAAATTCATGATCATAAAAGCTAGCAATCCAGGAAGAAGAAAATCTATATACCTTTGAGGTCTTGCCTTAACATCCTTTAATTCAATATTAAATAGTGGTGACGTATTTCTGATCTTTCTTTCTATAGAGATTAAAGATGAATCAATAGCCTTTTGAATAACACTAACTTGTCTTGTTTGAGAAGCATCCACATAAAACTCTAGTGCTCCAAGCTCTTCCAGTGATACAAAATTTTGGGGAATTAAAATCAAACCTTCTAAATCTCCAGCTAATAACTTTGATTCAAGATCAGAAAAATTTCCTTCAAGGACTGTAAATAAGTCCTCTTCTTCCAGGCTTTGAATAAACTCGCTAGATATTGAAGATTTTGATTGATCTGCCACTCCAATTAAGAAAGGATCTCTTTCTCCACCTGAGAATGAAAATGCTCCTATAAATATCAAAGGAAAGAAAAGACTAAATAAAATTGCTTGTCTATTTCTTAAAAAAATCTTTAAAAAGACACCAGCTAGATGCATTTGCAATGAAGTAAACATTTAGTCCCTTAAGTCCCGCCCAGTAAGAGAAAGAAAAACAGTTTCTAGGTTCTCTTTTTTTCCGCTCTTTGTTTCAATATCGTGAATTAAATCGAGGGGTTTTCCTTCAATAATAATCTTACCTTTATCCATAATTGCTACTTTATGACATAGAGTTTCAGCCTCCTCCATGTTGTGAGTGGTTAATATGATTGTCATTCCTGAATCATTTAATTCTTTTATCAGTTGCCATAAATTATGTTTTGCTTGCGGATCAAGCCCTGTAGTTGGCTCATCCAAAAACAATACTGTAGGCTCATTTACTAGGGCGCACGCTATAGAAAACCTCTGCTTCTGCCCTCCAGACAACTCTTCAGGTTTTGCATTTATTTTTTCTGATAAATCTACCTTACCAAGAAGGTCTTTGGCATCGATATTATTTTGATATAGTTTTCCGAACAAAATTAAGAGCTCTTCAAGGCTTAAAGAATCAAAGTATTCATTTGATTGTAGTTGAACTCCTATTATCTCTTTTACTTGAAAGGGGTTATTAGCAACATTGATACCTTTGACGCATGCTGAACCTCCATCAATATCTGTAAGCCCTTCTATCATCTCAAGTGTTGTTGTCTTACCAGCGCCATTTGGTCCCAGAATTCCAAAAATCTGAACTTCATCAAGTAAAAATGAAACGCCATCAACGGCTTGGAAGTTATTTTTGGTCTGCGGATCTAAGTAAGATTTTTGTAAATCTATTACCTCAACAATGCTCAAGACTATGCCTCTTCGAGAGGTAAAGATTGAAGGCCCAAAGCCTGTCTGTAAGTATTATGATAGTGGTGAAGAGCGGGTTCATTTTTTCCGAAGGTAAGATAATCTAAAGTTCCTGTTCTAAGACCCCTGTGCGAGGATGCTGCAACAACATAATCTTCATCTCTGATAACAGAAGCGAAGCCACCATATTGCTCTTCGAGCAGTTCTTTTCCATTAATACCTGTTTTTTCTAGTTCTTTTATACGTTCTAAAACATGAGGATAAAAATAAAATGAAATTTTAGAAAAACTTTTATGAGGTGAGTTTTCAGCAGGATACTCTTTCACCAAAAAAGCACCCTCAGGAGTTGGCATAAATATGATGTTCGGAAATAAATAATAAACGGGTAGAGATCCAGAGCAAATATCCCAATCCGATTCCGGTAATTTTCTCATTTCATCAATGGTTCTTTTACATAGAATTAATCTTCCATTTCGGTTGAAACTATCAAACATTTGGCAGTTACCATGAAAGCTTTGGAACAGAGAGTCTTTATGGAGCACCGAGAAATGATAAGTTTCTCCAAATGTATCTATTGCTAGTTTCCAATTCATTTCTGTTTGGTACTCTTCTTCATTGGCAAAAGTAAGATCTTCAAAGTTCCAAGTGCTAAACTCTTCCATAAGATCTTTACCTAGCAGATCATCTAGCTCAATTTTTCCATCTTGAGAAGGATGAACCCAAAGAAATCCAAATTTCTCAAGAGCCGGTAATTCTTTTAATCCGTAACAATCTTTATCGATTTTGCCAAATTGATCACTTTTGGGATAGCCTATCAAGGCACCTTCATTGTTATAAGTCCAGCCATGGAATGGACAAGAAAATTTAGATTTCTCTCCTCTTTTGACATCTTCCACTATGACACCACGATGTGAACAGACGTTTGCATATGCCTTAAATTCACCTGAGCTATTCCTAGTTGCTAAAACCGGTACACCGAAGTCCTCTGTTGTCATGAATGTATCTGGTTTAGGAAGATCACCCGACATACCAATTATTTGTGGATGATCCAAAAAGAAAGTATCCCATTCCTTTTCAAATCTCTCACTAGAGGTATAGGTGTCAGCTGGCGTCCTAAGAATCCCTCCGGCGTCTATATTAGTTTTTGCATCCAGGTGATGAATGAGACCTTTAAGCAATCTTAACTGTTCTTCTTTACGCATGAATTGATTTTAGCATTGATGATAAAAAATAGAAAAATGGAATGTATCATCTATCTTTTATTTCTATCGGTTATTATAAAAAACATTATTAAATCTAAAGATACTAATTATGGAGAATAATCTTTTTATCATTCTTGGAAATCAACTCTTTGATCCCAACTTATTGAAGTCTAAAAATTGTACTGAGGTTTTCATGGCAGAAGACTTTGGTCTTTGCACTTATCAGAAACATCACAAGCTTAAGTTGTATTTATTCTTGGTGGCGATGAGGGAATATAAAGATGAACTAGAAGCTAGTGGAATCAAGGTTTACTACCACGAACTTAATAAAAGGAATAAAAAGGAATCCTACGTAGATTGCCTGACTAATTTTTTAAAAAAAAATAAGATAACGAATATCAATTATTTTGAAATTGAAGATAAATCATTTGAAGAAGAATTTAAAAATTTAGAGACAAGCCAAATAGAATTAATAGAGCATCAAAACCCAATGTTCCTATTTTCAAGAAAAGAATTTCATGAATTTCATGAAGGTAAAAAAGTTTTTAGAATGGCCTCTTTTTATAAATATGCTAGAAAGAAATTGAATATTCTTATGGATAAACAAGATAATCCTCTAGGCGAAAAGTGGTCTTTTGATGAAGAAAATAGAAAAAAAATACCAAAAGGAAAAGAAATACCGACACTTCCAGAATGCGAACTCTCTAAACATCATGTTCCTGTATGCACTCTGATTAATGAGCATTTTAGCGATCATCCTGGACTATTAATAAATTTTTGGTTCCCTGTATCAAGGGAACAAGCCAAGGAATGTTTAAGAATTTTTCTTAAAGATAGAATACATGAGTTTGGTATCTATGAAGATGCAATGCTCACTGAAAAGAACTTCTTATATCACAGCACGCTTAGTCCTGTTTTGAATATAGGGTTATTAACTCCCGCGGAAGTGATTAGTGAAACAATCAAAGTATTTGAAAAAAATAATATCCCTTTAAATTCAACAGAGGGCTTTATTAGACAGATAATTGGATGGAGGGAATTCATAAGAGGCATTTATCAAGAGCAAGGTAAGTTTCAAATGAGTCAAAACTACTGGAAACATAAAAACAAACTCAGTGATAGTTGGTACGAAGGTACTACCGGAATCATACCTCTGGATGATTGCATTAAAAGTACCATCAATGATGGATATCATCATCACATACCAAGATTAATGGTAATAAGTAATTTAATGAATATGTGCGAAGTAGATCCAAATGAAATCTATAAATGGTTTATGGAGATGTATATTGATTCCTCTGATTGGGTGATGGTTCCAAATGTTTATGGAATGGCTACCTATGCAGATGGAGGTCTGATGTCCACTAAACCTTATACATGCGGATCAAATTATATTCTGAAGATGAGCAACTATTCCAAAGGTGAATGGTGTAATACGGTTGATGGCCTCTATTGGCGTTTTACAGAAATTCACAGGCCTTTTTACGAAAAAAATGCACGAATGAGTTTCTTAACTCGCACACTTGATAGGCTTGATCCAGAAAGGAAAAAAATGATTTTTGAAAAAGCAGAAGAATTTATTGAAACCAATACCAAGTAAGATTCTTACCTGACTCGACTCAATAGAAGCCATATATACCTAAGAGATAAAAAGCTCGTTAAAGCACCTACAACATAGGTAAAAGCCGCAGCCTTAAGGACGTTCTTACATTGAGCATGATACTCGGAAGGAATTTTTTCTTTCAGGATAGGCATAGCCCTATTGAAACTGGCATCTATTTCTACATCCAGTGTAATCATGTGTATAAACACTCCAAGAAGGACTGATAGCAATACCAGAATAAGACAAATTTTTATAAGGCCAAAAGATCCTGTTGCTAAAATTAAAGGCAATCCGCTATATAGAAAAACTCCACCTATTTTTGATAGCCATTGAGTTCTTTCAACAATATTCGTGCGTTTAACTAGAGGTGCATATTCTTCTTTGTGTTGAATAGCATGACCTATTTCATGGCAAACGATTGCTAGAGAAGTAAGACTTTTTTTAGATAGCCTACCGGTTTGTACTCTTACGGTTCTTTCAGTCAAATCATAATGATCTACAAGACTGGTTTCTTCTATTCTTACTCCCTCTAAGTTGTTTTCTTTTAAAATTAATTGACCAAACTCGCCTGCATTAAAGGGCATATTTTCAAGCTCTTTATCATTGCTCTTCATGGCAGAATTTAACCAGAACTTAGGCAAGACAAAGACAGCTAAGAAGAAGAAAAGAAATATAAGCATATAGCTATATAACTATTAATTTAATATCTATGGACCTTAACAGGCAGCTCTGTAATCCCTCTTATAAAACTTGAAGAAAGAAATTTCTGCTCTCCAGTGACCTCGATATGAGAGAACTTATTTAATATCTCCTCCCAAAGTATCTTGAGCTGGAGATCGGCAAGTCTATTGCCTAAACATCTATGAATTCCAAAACCAAAAGATAAATGCTGACGAACGTCTTTTCTATCAATGATCAAATCATTAGCATTCGGAAACATTGAAGTATCTCTATTTCCAGACGCATACCAAATAGCTACCTTATCCCATTTCTTGATCAGCTTTCCTCCTACTTCTACATCTTCCATTGCAGTTCTACACATATGAGCAACGGGTGATTGCCATCTAATTATTTCAGAAACCATACCTGGGAGAAGAGACTTATCAGCCTTAACTCTAGCCAGTTGTTCCGGATATTTATTGAAAGCAGCAATGCCTCCACTCATGGAATTTCTTGTAGTGTCATTACCTGCCACAATTAGAAGAATCACGTTACCAAGGAATTCATTTGGTGACATATTCTTTGTTGCATCTCCTCTTGCCAGCATAGAGATTAAATCACCTCCACCCTGATCATTAGCCTTGCGATCTTCCCATATGGTGTTGAAGTACTCAAAGCATTTCCACAGCTCTTGGAATCCCTCTTCCGGCGTTTCAAAGAAATCAGGGTCTGAGATCCTTTCTACAGTATCAGACCAATGTATAAGCTTGGCCCTATCCTCTTGTGGAACATCAAATAAGGTGGCCAACATTCTGCTAGTCAACTCAATTGAGACTTCCTGAACCCAATTGAAGCTCTCTCCATCAGGCAGATCATCTAGTATTTCTATAGTCCTTGATCTAATTAGCTCTTCAAAAGTTGCTAAATGTGCACCAGTAAACATAGGAGCTACTTCTTTTCTTTGTCCAGTATGTTTGGGTTGATCTTGCATGATGAACATAGGGAGATGAAATATTGCATCGGGTGGCTCATCCATAGGTTGACCACCAAGCCGAATTCCGCCATTCATAATATCGGAGGAAAACCTTTCATGATCCATATCAATTGCCTTAATGTCCTCGTAAGAAGTTACTGACCAATAAGACCCAAACTGACTATCTTCCGTATAATGGACAGGACTCTCTTTTCTGAGGCGTTCAAATACTTCAAATTCCTGATTTCTAGAGAACCAATCATTATTTCCAGGATTTATATTCTCTATAGGAACATTTTGAGGGGTAATATCATCTTTTAATCCCCATTTCTTTTGGGTCTCTGCATTAGATATATTTTCGTATTCAGGCTGATGTGGTGTGTTTTGTTCAGACATAGTTTATTATTTTTTTTGAGTGGCTATTATGCCAACAAGAGATTTATTTTCATAATGTATATTAAAGATCAAAAAATATTTATTGAGAATGATTCTCAATAAAGTAAAATTAAAATTATGAAAAAATTACAACTACTCTTGATATTTTCTCTATTTGGCCACGTGGTCATGACAAATGAAGTTAATGTATATACTTCAAGGCATTATGATTCTGATGATGCTTTATACGAAGAATTTACAAAAGAGACCGGTATTGCAGTCAATATAGTTTCTGGTAAGGGAAGCGCGCTCCTCCAGCGGCTTAAGGCCGAAGGAGTAAACTCTCCTGCCGATATATTCTTCACAGTTGATGCGGGAAATCTTTGGAAAGTTCAGAGAGAAGATTTATTTCAAAGTATTAAATCAGAACAAATACTTAAGGTCGTGCCTGAAAATTTAAGAGGACCAGATAATGAATGGATAGCGATCGCCAAAAGAGCAAGGGTCATTTTCTACAATCCAGATAATGTTAATGAAAAAATGATTAAAGGGATAAGTTATGAAGATCTAGCAAATCCAGAATGGAAGAATAAAATTGTAATTAGAAGCTCTAGTAATATGTATAACCAATCCTTAGTAGCTTCACTGATAGCCTCTTTAGGAGAAGTAAATACTGAAATATGGGCAAAAAAATTAGTTAATAATTTAGCAAGAAAGCCACAAGGTAATGATAGATCTCAAATAATTGCTGTTGCTAATGGAGAGGCAGATATAGCTATAGCCAATAGCTATTATATTGGAATAATGCTCTCTGGTTCGGCCGGGGAAGATCAACTAACAGCAGCAAATAAAGTAAGAATGATTTTTCCCAATCAAGAGAACAGGGGTACGCATATCAATATTAGCGGGGCTGGTATTCTAAAAAACTCCCCGAATCCTAAAAATGCCAATCTATTTCTTGAATTTCTTCTCTCCAAAAGAGTGCAGAAATATATGGTCGATAAATCTTACGAGTACCCCATATTAGACGGGGTTCTACCAAGTAAAGAAATCGCTAGCTTTGGAATAAACTTCAAAGAAGATCAGACCTCGGTTCAGAAATATGGTGAATTAAACCCAGATGCTGTGAGGCTAATGGATAGATCAGGTTGGAAATAGCCATTATCTAGTTTAAGCTTAAATTCATATCTAAGCTTATATTTAAAATTGAATAGACTTACCTTTTGGAG
>Ga0213869_10001312_pt1 | contig 18826 bp, 20 predicted proteins | sample PICome_10_FD_160083 | JGI IMG/M metagenome (GOLD analysis project Ga0213869, IMG submission 160083) | Coastal seawater microbial communities near Pivers Island, North Carolina, United States - PICO132 | ecosystem: Environmental > Aquatic > Marine > Coastal | place: USA: North Carolina...
ATCATTTTTTTAAATCGAATTTAAAAGATACTAAATGGTTTGCCATATTAGATTTAGATGAGTTTTTATATTCTCCTATAGAAAATGATTTGAAAAAAATTTTAAAAAATTATGAAACATATAATTTATTACATATAAATTGGGTTCATTTTGGGTCAAGTAATTTTATTGAACAACCAGATAATGTTGTTTCTAGTTTTCTTTATAGAGGAGAATATAATAGTATAAAAAACGGTCCTAATGGTCGATATAATTCTTATAAATCTATTGTTAAAACAGATGGACATATCAGGTTGGGCATTCATAGTCATCATTATAATAATAACAATGTTGGTAAAAATATATCTTTTGATGAAGAAAATACACCTCTATTGATAAATCATTATGCTATACAATCAAAAGAATATTGGCAAAATATTAAAATGACGCGTGGTGACGTTAATTATTGGTATGATAAACAAGGATGGTCAAGAAATTTAAAATTATTTAATGATATGGATATAAATGATATTAAAGATGAAAGATTAAAAAATCAAAATCTTCATATTAAATAGATAAATTATTATCTAGTTGTTTGATTATCCCAACCAATATGTTTTACAAATCCTTTTTCGTTTAATGTTGTCGCTGCTCGAAAACCAAGTTTATAATAATTATTAGATAATGCCTGTTCTATGCCACCACAATTACACTCTTTTGAATTAATAAATTGAGTATATGGCATTAATAATTTACAATCTTTTAATCTTCGTAATCCTGGATTAAAAGTAAATCCTGACCAAATATTTGTTCTTTCTTGAAATACTCCCATTAATCTATATTTATTATTATAAATATTAGGAATTACTGGATGACCATTTCTGACGACTCTAAAATTAACATATTCTCTTAACCATACAGTAAAAATTTTATCATTTTTTTCTAATATTTCGAGGGATTTTTCAATAAATCCATAATCATAAAATTCCCAGTCATCTTCACAATGAAATATATATTCTGTATCAACAAATGAATATACTTTATCGATTGATGCTATTTGTCCTATATTTTTTTCATTATATATAATTTGATATTCTAATTGTGATGGTATATAGATTAAACATTCATCTATACAACCATTTACTCCCGAATCATCAATTATTATTATTTTCTTTATTGGATATGTATTATATTTAAAAAAAGAAATTAATGTCGCGATTAATTCTTTTTGTCGATTACAAGAGGTTAATACAATAGATATATCTTTGTTACTCATAATAATTAATAATTTATATTTATATTAAATTATTGTTTTTAATATTAAATTATTGTTTTTAATATTAAATTATTGTTTTAATATTAAATTAAATATTTAACATATCATTAATTAACTCATCTAAATTATAATTTCGTTTCCATCCAAGAATATTTTGTGCTTTTGTTGGATCACCTAATAATAAATCTACTTCACATGGTCTAAAATATTTTTCATCAATTTTAATTAATATTTTTCCAGATTCTTTATCTTTACCAATTTCATTTTTTCCCTCACCAATCCATTCAATATTTTTACCTACTTTATTAAAACATTTAACAATAAATTCACGAACACTATACATTTCACCTGTTGCTAAAACATAATCATCAGGCAATTCTTGTTGTAACATTAACCACATACCATAAACATAATCTTTAGAATGTCCCCAATCACGTTTACTATCTATATTGCCTAATCTTAATATATAAGAATCTTCTGAAGGTGTTAAGACATCTGGATTAGATTCTTCTTTTAATAATCTTTTAATCCCATTTATAATTTTCATTGTGACAAAATTCGAACCTCTTCTTGGACTTTCATGATTAAAAAGAATACCATTACAACAATAAATACCATAACCTTCTCTATAATTTTTTACTAAAAAATGACTATATACTTTGGCACACGCATATGGAGATTGAGGATTAAAAGGTGTTGTTTCTTTTTGCGGTGTTTCTAATACCTTTCCATACATTTCACTTGTCCCTGCTTGATAAAATCTTATTTTTTGTTTTATATTTTCTGGTAAACATCTAATAGATTCTAATATTTTTAATGTGCCAACCGCATCTATAATAGTTGTATATTCTGGAATTTCAAATGAAATTTGAACATGACTTTGTGCTGCTAAATTATAAATTTCAAAAACAGAAAAATCACTATTATTTTGTATAATTTTATTAATTATATTTGTTAAAGATGAACCATCGCTCATATCTCCATATTCTAAATTTAATTTATTTTTAATATGATTTAACCTTGTATATGAATATAAAAGTGATGTTCTACGTACAATTCCAAATACCTTATAATTTTTTTCTAATAATAATTCAGCCAAATAAGAACCATCTTGTCCTGTAATACCTGTTATAAATGCTAATTTAGACATATAATAATTATATAATAATTATATAATAATATGTTTAAATCTAAATTTTATAACAATTAAACCATCCTCATTCCACACATACCAACTTTTCAACTACTACACCCCCCATTATTAATCCATCTTTTAGATTCAGGAATATCAACATCTCGTAAAGGCAAACAATTTTTCTTCATTAATCGTGTTCGCATGTATTCTTCGGAACTCATATCATGATTTAAATCTTTGGTATAATGATTTCGTAATATTTTACGACCGCCGATATAGACAGAATGATTACATCCATCAACACAACCGTCTACAACAGCATTCATGATACTTCCAGAACAATCTCTATGAATAATTTTCACTAAATTCTCAATATAAATACCTTGACTTTGATTTTCTGGGGTATAACTTTTCACTGAAATTGTAGGACAATTGCCATCGGGACAAATAGGATAAATAAAAGCAGATGAGATATGCCCTGCGGTATTTTTCGTAGATGATTTAATGACGGATGAATCATTTGAACAACAACTTTTATGGGAACGCATAAGATTCGTTTGTCCCATAATTCCAACAGTCCGGTATCCTCCATTCAATGAAAAAACACCGCTAGAAACTGATTTATTCGCGCCTCGTGATTTTCGTTTCATTGCGACAATAGACATAGTATTATTATTATTATATATAGTATATAGTATTATGGTATTATTATATTTATAAAATTATAAAATTATAAAATTATAAATATTATAAAAATTATTTAATACAAACAAACAAAATAATAAACCAAATCAACTAAAAGTAATCATTTTTCGTCCCATAGGCAATGAAGAAGATCTGCTAATTGAACAACGCCAAAAATGCGGTTCTTCATAAACTATTTTTAATTGGTTACCAGATTCTAATCGTTCGCGAATATGCTGGACTTTTTCATTTAAAGACCAATAATTAATTTGGATAAAAACACGATAAAATTTGGGTTCATTTATATTTTTCACTAAATCTATTTTTCCGATAGATTTTTCGCCCAATAATTTTTCAAATACTTTTTTAATATATGAAGACGTGATATTATCATTTATAATAATACGAGGAATACAAAGACTATCAATAGGTGGTTTAATAGTTATATTCAATACATTTTTTTTAATCTTTTCATTATTTTCTATTTTTTCATTATTTTCTATTTTTTCATTATTTTCAACCTTTTCTCTCTTTTGTATAATATCAATATCTGTTGAAACCATATTTAAAATTTATTAGTAGTGTTAATAATGTAACTATTAAATCTATAAATTTAAAACTCAATTTTAATAATAAATGAAATGAAATGAAATTAAATAAAATCAAAAATTGATTTTAAAATAAATAATTTTATTAAAGCATATAAGTATATAGATAGTGATTTATTAACAAACAAACAATCATCTTTATTCAGTTCTAAATTAGTCTATTAGTGTATTAATAAAAAATGTCGGCGTGGTCAACTTCATCGTCAAAATATGTTCCGCCAACACAACGGAATAAACAAGTAACAAAAACATATGATAAAAATAGCAATACTAATAAGTTTAATAGTAAAAAGGAAAAAACAATTGAGTTAACAAATGAATTTATTGAAGAATCATTTCCCTCAATTGGTGGTAATAGTGATATAATGAACAGCACAGCAGCAAAAGCAATGCCAGTGATAAGTTTCGCATCAGCAATTAAAAAAACACAGGAGACGAATAATAAAAATAGTAAGAATTATAAAAATAATAAAAATAAAAAGTCAAAAGTATTTTTAACCTTTTTAGATAAAGAAAAAGAAATAGAAGAAAGGGAAAAGAAAGAGAAGGAAAGAGAAGCAAAACAAGAGGAACAAGAGGAAGAAAAAGAAGAAAAAGAACAAGATAAAGTTCGACCAGGATGGGTTCTTATTCGTAAACATGATGGTAAAATTCAATATAAATATGGAAAAGAACGAATAAATTGGTATTTAGAAAAATCGTTTATTCGTGAAACCTTTAAACATGATCGACTAATTTTAAAATATAAAATTGCGCGTGAACAATGGGATCGAGACCGTGAAAATGATTATTTGGGTGATTTATCGCCATATTATAATGAACCGACAATTAAAGAAAAGTTAGATTCTGTAAGTCGACGAAAAAGGTATATTAATGTAAGTGGACAAAAACCAGTATCTGGTATAGATTATGATGAGTATAATGATGATAGTAATACTAATAGCGATAGCGATAACGATAGCGATAGTAATAGTGATGAAGTAAATATTAATAGTATCGCTAATAAGGATTTAGAAAAGGTTGAAACAATTAAAACCCTGATACCTGCACTACTAAGTTAATAAAAGGTAAATATAAAAATAAATTAAATAAGTTTGAATCATAATTTTGATAATATAATTATAATTCAATACGATATATTATCAAATTTATTTTTAACATTATTACCTATTTTTTCATATAAAAATGTTAAATAATAATGAGGATGATGATGATATAGAATCAATCGATGAATCATGGGTAAATGAATTCAAAGAAGAAGAAGAAGAGTATAATGATTTTTATAAAGAAAAGGTAGATAATATAACACTTTTTTTTCTATATGTGAATAAAGAGAAAGAATTAGAAAGTATTTCAAAAGAACCGTATTTATTAGAAGAGGAAAATGGATTAATAACAAAAGACCAATTAGTGACAATAATTAAAAAACGGCAAGAAAAACATTTGAATACCACTATTATTAATAATACAAATAATCATTTAAAAAATAATACTAAAAAATATATTTTAATTTCTCTCTATCGATACAATCCGTGCCTTGATTCAGAAGATGTAAATAGTTTTATAGAGAGAAATGATAATGATAATAATAATTTAAATGAAAACGATAATTTTTTTTTTCCAGAAAGGTATTTGAATGATATTGTATTTGATGATACGATTACTATATTCCAAGATTTGAATTCACTTTTTTTTATATATTATGAAAAAGAAATAAAACCTGAAAATAATAATAATAATAATAATAATAATAATAATAATAATAATAATAATAATAATACAAGAAAAATCATAAATGTAAATTTTGATAAAAATAAAAAGAGTAAAAAAAGAAAAACCACGCGAAGAAGATAGATATTAATGATGATGATAATAATAATGAGGAGTGGCAATAATACAGTAAATAAAACTTAAAGATATTTATTTAATTAAAATTAATTATAACTTATCATAACAACTTATTGTAATATAAGATAGTATGGCGCAAACATTTTCAAAAATTCATGAAACAGAAGACCATGGCCAAAATGAACATCAAGAACAAATTAATAATTTTATATCAAAATTAATTTTAAAATCACAATCAACTCATGAAAATGAGAACAATAAATTTGATGATATTAATGATGATAAAATAGAAGGAGAATATCGTGAATTGATTATTAATATAGTATATGGAATTTCGGATATAAAAGAACGTGAATATTATACTTCATTATTGTATCGTCTTATATTGTATACACGTGACAATGTTAATGGGTTAGGTCATCCAAGACTTTCGTATATGATGCTTGGTGTATGGATACACTTAGCAAATGAAAGTTATAATATTATATTTAAAAATGAAACAAACGAAATAATTAAGAAAGCAATTGAATCTTTTATTTATCTAGAAAATTATTATGAACCATATGGAGATTGGAATGATATGAAAGAGTTATGTAATTATATGAGAAATTATATTTTATATGACAATGACGATGACAATGACAATGATAATAGCACTGAATCCATAATTGAATCTCCAATTTTTAAGTATATGATTAACCTTATAAATGATCAACTGTATAAAGAAGAATGTATTTTAGTTAATAATCATGTCCCGAATTCATTATTGTGTAAATGTTTACCGAGAGAAAAATCAAAAAAGTTTGGATGGATAGTGCCATATATTGCTACCTCTTATTATTCTGAATGGATTGCTACAACAAAAAATCATTATTCTTATAAAAAAGCATATCGTAAATGTCTTACTCATTATCGTATTCTTGTTTCATCTGTTTCAAAACAAATTGATCATTTCCATTTAGATCGCGATGAGTCGTTTTTTACGCAAAATGTAAATAAATATATAAATAATAATCATTATGATAAGGATGATAATAAGGATGATAATAATGCAATAACTCAAATTGAATTAATAGATGAATTAATGAAAAATCAGCGGTATTTGTGGTCAGAAAATATAATTCATGATTATACACAAAAAATGAATTATTGTAGTATTAATAGTTTTATTCCAATAAATAAGGAAGAAATTTTTGAAACTGAAGCAGACCCAAGCGAATCTGATGATTTTACAAACCCATCATATGAAGGTGACACAGATGAAGAAGAAGAAGAAGATGAAGAAGAAGATGAAGAAGAAGATGAAGAAGCAATTACCGAAGCAATTACCGAAGCAATTACCGAAGCAATTACCGAAGCAATTCCAGAAAAAGAAGCAAAAGGATGGTTAGGATGGTTAGGATGGAATTAATAGTTTACATTAAAAATAAAAATTCATTAAAAAATATAAATATAAATATTTTTTAATGAATAAGTATAATAGCAAAACCAAAATTAAAATTAATAATGGAACAAGATAATTCAGGAAATGTAAATAATAGATATTTATATATGATGATGTTATGGTATCCCGACTATATTACTAATACTAATACTAATATTAATGTTTCTGATGCTGATACTGAATTAATGAATACAGTTCTTAATATAAGTATGAATGACTATATGTCAAAGTATAAAAATATTATTTCAGAAGAAGGATTGACACAATTAAATCATATTAAATATACATTTAATAAAAAAAATAATTTATATAATAAATCATGTCCAATTATGATGTATGAATTTGAAGAAAATCAGGAAATAATACAACTGCCATGTAATCATTGTTATGATCCAGATGCTATAAAAAAATGGGTAAATGAAGAAAAAGCAGAATGTCCTGTATGTAGGTATAAATTAAAATCAAAAGAAATAAAAATAGAATGTAATAATAATAGTAATAATAGTAATTATTTTGACAATTATACTAATAATGAGTTGGATGAAATAAGAACCTATATAACAGAGTATTTATTAGAAGAGCAACAGTATAGAGATAATATATATAGTTCTCTTGCTCGTATTATATTAGGAGAAGATATTGAAAATGAAGAAGAAGAATATATATATAATTAATGAATTAAATATCATCTACATTAATTTGTTGTTCTTCTTCTTTTAACCAATCAGTATCATAACTTTTATTATTTGTATTTGTATTTGTATTTGTATTTGTTTTGGTTGCCATAATATCCTTTAAACTCTTGGGTTTTGTTAATGTTTCTTTTTCTTTTTCTTTTTCTTTTTCTTTTGTCTTACCATTTTTATTATCGCGTTCTTCATCGTCACTACTAGATAATTCGGTTGTTGGTATATCATTATCATTATCATTATAAGTATCGACATTATTTGAAAAGATTAATTCACTGTTTTTGTCGTCTTTATTAGTATCAACTGCGCTAGTTAAAACTTTAAAACTACACGATTCGACTTGTTGAAGTTTATCTTTTTCCGTTTGTGAATAAACTTCTAACAAATCGCATTTTTGAACACCGTTTGGACGAACTTCCCAAGTGCGAATGCCGACAAGAATCCATACGCCAATACTGAGAATATTATCGCGTTTTCCAAAAGTTTTAAATTTATTGCGGATGACGCAACTGCGTGAAATGCCGTCATTGCACATGACTTGGCAATTAGACCCGCCAAAAATTTTAGTCACGACCGCATAAATTTCACCTTCTTCGGTTGCTTTCCTAACATGCTGGGTTTGTTGTGGAGCAAAACTGCTGCGTGCTTGTTTCTTTGATTTATTACCGCCAGTTATATTTTTAACCATTTTATAGTATTATATAGTATTTTATAATAAATAAGCAATCGAAATGATTGAGTGAGTGATTACAAAGATGTAATATTGTTATTATTAATTAATAATATCTTTTTATTATGATTCAATTTTTATATTAATATGAAAACATAAAAAAATAAAAAATAAAAATTTAGTAAGTAAGTAAGTAAGTAAGTAAGTAAGTAAGTAAGTAAGTAAGTAAGTAAGTAAGTAAGTAAGTAAGTAAGTAAGTAAGTAAGTTATTCGTTTTTACAATTTAAATAAGGGTATTTTTCATATAATTTAAATATTGCTTGTTCTTTCATTTTTGCTTCAATCATAATGTCAATATTAACATTATATTTTTCAGGTATTTCTAATAAATAATCAGGAATGATTTCAATAAAATCACTGTGATGTCCACATTTTCCCGAGCCCTGTTCGCTGACATGAAATTTTGGTTTAATATTCCGGCGTTGCCAGGTTTCTAATATTTTTGCCATATAATAAGCAGGTTCTTCGAATAGTTCAGTTGGATGTAATTTTTTATAACATTCAAAATGGTGAGTATCAAAGACAACTGGAATATTTACTTTTTTTGAAACATCAAGGCAATCTATAATTGAAAAGTTTTTTTCACAATTTTCAAGAACAAGACGATTTCTGATATTTTCTGGCATTGCCAAATAATTTTCGCACCATCGTTCCTTTGTTAATTCTTTATTTTTATACACACCTCCACCGTGAATGACCATAACCGAATTGATATCTAATTCCATAAGGTCAAGGACATCTGCGTGGTATTTTAAATCTTCAATAGTGTGTTGTAAAACATCAGGATTAGGTGAACCAATGACATTAAAATGTCCAGGGTGAAAAGTAATGCGTTGGTTAAACAATTTAGATTTTTCACCGATTTGTTTTAATAAATCAACAGCAAAATCAAAAGTATAATCAGGTGCTTTTGAATTAGATTTATGAGGGAACATTTCGCTGCTTAGACGAAAGACCTTAATCCCATTTTCTTCATTCCAATCCATCATAACCAAAATATCTTTGAGATTTTGTATAATTTTTTCCTTCAAATGTTCAAATCCTTTTGTTTGAAACGTTTTTAAAATAATGGAACGCGATGGGAATACAGGAGGTTTTTTATCTCTTAACTGAGTATTCAGACAACACAATCCCAACTGAACTGATTTGTTAGAACTCATAGTTATTGATTATGTTATTATTTTATGTGGTATATGAATGTATGTATGAAAATTAATTTATAATAGTTGATATGAATTAAGAGTAATAATGTTTATAATAAAAAAGTAAAATACTAATTCAATTTTTTATTATATAAAATAAAATAAATTAACCCCATTAATATGAAAACATGAAATCATTTTCAAAAGGCAATGAATGTAATTGTGAATCCAAAGATGAAGAATTTTCAAAGACATTAAAATACCAGTCTTTCCATGATTTTTTTTCTAAGTCTTGATGACTTAAATTTTGTATATCTTTTGGTTGTTCGTCTAATTCATAACCGTATTCTTCATAAAATAATTCTTCGTTTATATTATTATCATTATCTATATCTTCTTTAAACACGATTTTTCTTTGTTTGTGGTCGATGGTTCCATTAAATTGTTCTAATCGTTTTTTCCATAGGGGCGATCCCATCGCATAATATTCCCAATGAAACCAATTATCCAATTTAAATTTGTTGTTATTTTTTAACTCTGTTTCTGAGTGGGAAAAATGAGGATAAGACCATCGAATTAAATGAAATGATGAAATTAATGGATTTATTGCCAAATTAAATCTTTTAAATTTCAATGTATTATATATTTGGGGTGTTTTATGTTTAGTTAAAGCAATAGGTGTGTTATTGATTTCATCAATCTCATCTAAGTCGTGTGTTGTAGGAACAATATATTTTTGTATAGTTTTTTTATTGCATGTATGTTTGATATCAGTTTTTTTTGTGAACAATACAATAAATGCCAGTAACTGGTGGAAAGAAGAAGGAAGAGAAAGAGGAGAATCATTTAAATTAAAGAATGAAATTAAGGTTTCAAAGATTGTAAGAGGAGAGAAATTCTTTTTAATTAATAAATTTAAATAATAACAAATATTATTATTATTATTTTTTTTAATAGATAATAATAAATTGTGGTAAGCAGGAGGATATTTAGACAACCATTTAATTTTTTGAATGCCGATATAAAGTCTAGTCGGCACCTTAGTAATATTTGCTAATTGACGTAGCATAAAAACAGTTGAAGATGATTTCATAACAAATAAATTTCGTAAAATATACGCGCTGTATTTCATATTGCCATTTTTTTCCCATAATGATTGTTTTTTTTTAATATAAGATTCAAAATGTGGGTTTAGTTCATAATAAAAATCGTAATATATTTTCCAAATTAAGGGAAAGAGATCGAACCCAGAATAATAAATCTCGTATAACCAATAATAGCAGATATGTAAATCAGTTTTTTGTAATAATTCGGTGATTAAAGTAATGACAACTTCGTCATAGGGATATAAATACCGCGTTAAAATAAAAGTGAAGGAGTCATTATCGTAGTGTTCATCATTGCACACATCAACCATTTTATTACAGCAGGATTAACATGAATATATGTTTTTGATAGTATTTTAATATAATAAATTAATTATATAATAAAATAAATCAATTTTATAATTAATTTATTTTATAATTAATTTATTTTATAATTAATTAATTTCTAAGATTATTATATAATAAAAGGATAATAAGAATGACTAAAACGCCTATTACGTGGATTGGATTATTGAAAGAGAAAATAAGTTTGAAAGGGAAAGGAACCTCTATTGGTGATGTAGCACCGGAAGCAAAAAAAGAGTGGGTACAAATTAAAGAAGGAAAACATCCCAAATATACACAAGGAAAAATGACAAAATCTAAATCTAGCACAAAGAAAAAAAGCAAGAAATCGACAAATAAAACAAAAACAAAAAAGAATAATAATGAGTTATTTTCAATGTTGAAAAAGATAAAATTTTGTCCTAAATGTGCTAAGCAGGTAAAAAAATTAATGAAGAAACAAAAAGGCGGAGATGATGATAGTGGTTGTGCTGGCGGTAGCACTGATGCGGCAGATGAAGCATTTAAAAATTCCGAATCAGAGGCAATGACCGGTGGTAGTTGTGAATGTGGAGGAGGCGTTGTTATGACTGGTGGTAGTTGTGGGTGCGGCATGACAGGTGGTAAGAAAAATGGTAAGAAAAATGGTAAGAAAAATAGTAAGAAAAATAAAAATAAGAAGAATAAGAAATCAATCCGTAAAACAAAAAAAAACAAACAACGTGGAGGTGATGAACATTCTGAACAAAGTGAGGACGTGAATGATAATGATAATGGTGATAATGATAATGGTGATAATGATAATGGTGAGGATGTGGAAGTTGAGAATATCGAGGAGTAAATGTAAATAATAAATAAATTTAATTTCGAGTTATCATATAATATCGATTTTTATATGTTTTTTTAATTTTATCAGAAATATCAGTAGTTTTCATTTCATTTTCAGTGACCATTCTATTCACTTCTGTGCGAATAATTGTAGTAAAATTCGCACAGAAGTTATTGAATCCAGAGGCAGGTGAAAAATTATCATTTGTTTCTAGTTGTTTTTTAAGGTGTTCATCCATTGCGTCTAATGTAGTTTGTAACATTGAAATATAATTACGTTTTTTTTGTGGCGTTTTTTCATCGTTTTTATTTTTCAAATCCATCGTATTTGCGTTGCCTGTATTTGCGTTGCCTGTATTTGCGTTGCCTGTATTTGCGTCTTTTCCCTCCTTATCCTCCTTATTCTTTTTAATGTTCTTTTTTCGAAAATAATACCGTCCTGCTTTAAACATTTTGTCATAAACATCGCCTTCATAACCTAAATCAGTCATTCGACGCATTTCCCTTTCCATGATTTCTTTATGTTCTTGAAACCAGATATTCCATCGCTCTTTATATACCTTACGTTCATCATACTGATGAATTAATGAAAATTGTTTAATTAATTCCATCATATCTCCTGAAAATTCAAACCGAAATATTTTATTTTTATTTAATATTTTTTGATCATTATTTTTTACTGGTTCCATTGCTGGTTCCATTGCTGGTTCCATTGCTGGGATAATTTTCATTTCAGTTTCCATTTTATAAGATGTATTAAATCCAAATGCCTCCAAATGAAGAAGAATGTATGATTGAATGTAAGTTTATTGTATTATATGATTATCTAGTGTAAAAGCAATTCAATTTTTGATTTAAATATTAATAATATATAAATAATATATAAAATGGTATTAAAAACCTATGCGATTACTTCCCAAACATATTATGATAATAGATTAACCTGTTATAAAAATATATTAGTAATTAATAATATTCCTGTTGGTGAGTTAACAAAATATGTAAAAAGATTAAATATGCCAAAAGTATCACCATTTAAACAATCTACTGACTGTTGTCCAATTAAATCATGTGAATATGTTATCTATAAAATAGATAATTCACATGAGATAATGACGGTAGATGATATACCTGACTTATTTGGATTTTTAATGGAAAATGGATATACAATAGATACTTCTTTAACAAAAATGATGAATAAATCAGATGTAAAATCTAGTATAAATAAATTAGTATGCTATATTTCTATGAATATTTAAACAATTATAAAACAATAAATTGATTCATGTTTAATTATAATAACTTAATTATAATTAAATAAATAAATACATTAATAATAAAATGGAAAAACATGGTATCGACAAGAATGCCGTCGACAAACATACACTCGACAAGCATATACAAACGTATATCTCGCAATTATCTGATATAGAGAAAAAGGTATTAAGTATAGCAAAAGACCACTTGGAGACCTCTTTCAGTATTGAAAAAAGTTTAGGATTTAAAGAATGGTTAGAAAAACAAACAAACATTAATCCTTGAATAATATTAAAAATAAAATAATCATTTTCATTTTTTATTAAATTTATGACGACATTTTTTTGTTTTGTTATGTCTATTACAGAAATTTTTAATAGTTCGTTTAATTCTTTGAGTAGTTAATTTAATATTTCGTTTCGCATTTTTTGAAGAACCAGCAGTTTGCGTTGAAGGTGTATAATTACTATTAGTAGGAGTTATGGCAGAAATGCCTTTATCTATCATAGCATTTTGTTTTTCTTGTACCTTTTCTTTCATTTTTTGTGATAATTCCTCTTTTTTTGTATCTAAATATGCTTGTGGGTTAGGCAATGCGGTTTTCACGCGTTTACCTAAATTATCTTTTAATCCTTCAAATGATGGTATAGTAGCAAATGAATTTATTGATCCTATTTGTGAATTAATTTTATCAGTAACACCTTTAATGCGTGTTTTAATGTTATTAATGCTATCTAAACTAGTACCAAAGAAGTTAATAAACAATGTACTACTTTTAATCACAAGACCAATCACTGCTTGTATTTGAATAACGACATCATCAATCGCACGGATTGCCTCCATTACTTCACCCGCGCCAGGAATAATGCCAATGGCATCAAGCATATTATCAACCAACCGTTTAATTATTTTATTAGATGCGTCTGCTCCAATATCTATAAATTCATAGACAACCTCTTTTAACGGTTCTTTTAATTCATCTAAAAAGATAATAAAAATTTCACCTAAACTGGTTAAAATCAATCTTAATTGTTCACGTGTTTGTGGGTCTTCTAATGCTTTATTGAATTGTTCTAATATATAATTTAAATCTTTTCCTTCTGTTTCTATTCCTAAAATAGATGATAATTCATGAATTATAAATAATATACCGTACTCAAATATACTAATAAAAAATCCAAATATGGCACTACCGACTCCAATTATACCTGTTTGAGCAGGATAATCTGCGTTTGATTCATTTATAGTATTAGAATTATTCATAATATTATTATAATATGATATTATAATATCGTGACTTTTTTAAAATAAAAAATGAATTAATCATTTTTTTTCTCATACTGATTCATTAAGTCTGATTTAAATGCTGCGTAATCCATTTTAAGAGTTCCGTCACTATTGTGATTATAAACATTATTAGATTGATTACATTTAATATAATCTTCTAATGACCCTTTATAATTAAAACGGTTAGATTTTTCTGGAATAATATTGTTCTTATTGTTATTATTGTTATTATTGTTCTTATTGTTATTATTATTATTGTTCTTATCATTTGTATTATAATTTTTAAATGAAGCAAATACAGATTTTTCTTTTGGTTTATCTATATTTTCTTCCTTCATTCTTTGCTGTTCTTCTAGACGAGCCATTTTTTCTTCATATTTTTTCTCTGCCTTTTCTAATTCTTCCTTAGAATTAACACAAACTGATTTACAATTATAGGTAATTGCAAACAACCGCGCAATTTTATCTAATACTGTGTAATGAACACTTTTATAATCGGTATAATACCAAAAAGTTTCATTATCGCTATTATATGTCATAATAACCTTTCCATTTGACATTTCTTCTTCAATGACATTTAAACGTAAATTTTCTAATTCTTCATTTGATAATGTTCTTTCTTGTAAATCAGATAACTCTTGATAATATTTATCATTTTCATTTTCACCTTCACCTTCACATTCACCTTCACCTTTCCCTTTCGAATCTTGATTATTTTTGTTATTATAATCGAACATATATGACACAATAGCAAATCCTATTGTTGCTCCTGTTAAACTTGACCACATGATTGTAAATAATAAATTTAATAAATTCATAAAAGTAATATTATCATCATTATTATTAACAATATAATCAGTATGATTATGCCTCATGATATAAAAAATAAAATAAGACGAGAAGTTATACTATTACATATTATGATGTAATTATATTTAAGTAATTATTATATAGTTGATTTATGAATTATAATAATTTATAAATAGGATAATTCATTCATTCTTAATTCAAATAATTCTTTAATTTCCTTCTGTAAATCAGGAACAGGAATTAGTTGAAAAGATTTATTTTTATTGTCTGGATGTAAACAGACCAGACATAATTTAGTTACCTTTTTTCCATATTTTTCTTCAATAATTGCTTTATATGTATTTAATTGAAGAGCATAATGCCAATAATTTGTATCAGGAATATGACCAATACAATCAGTCTCTGCGAATTTCATGAAATTATCAGTTTTTTTTATTTCTTTTGACCGTTTCCAATCATAAATCATTAAGGTTCCATCAGGATTTTCGAATACCATATCAACCGATCCTGCTAATCGCAAATTTTCATGATAAATCATCCATTCGGTTCTATAAGGAATAAGATTTGTTTCCGTAAGTTCATTAAATTCTTTAAAATAGGCATATTCGATTGAATCATTATTGGATGTGGGGTTTTTATTATAGTAACATTCAATATCATAGTGCATTTTTGTGCCAGCATCTGCTGCTTCATCGCGATTTTTATCCCATAAAAATTTTATTTCTTCGCGTGTTTTTCCATAATATTTATTTTTTTCCCAATTTTTAGAGTTCATCATAGATGTAATAATTTTATCGGCATCAAAATGACTAAAATGACTATGATTCCATTTGGTAACTGATGTATAATCTTTATTTGTATCTCCATTAATAGTATATTTATGTGGTCCTGCGTCAAATGAAATTGCTGCGTCACGTTCGTGACGATGAAGATTAGAAAGATATGTATTATCATTGTTACTCTTACTGTTATCTTCCCTAATAGGTTCAGAATCATTTAAATAATTCATTCTGATATTAATTAATTTATAGTAATTATAGTAATTAGTATTATTATAATAAAAATAAATCAATTTTATTACTTTTGTTTTCTTTTTGTTTTGGATTTTTTGGATTTTTTGGATTTTTTAGTCTTTTTGGTCTTTTTGGTCTTTTTGGAATTAGATTTAATTTGAAAATCTTTCATTAAACGATCATTTAATGACATTTTGTGTGAAGGTACTGAAATTAAATTCATAATATCATCATTATTAAGATTTTTACTAAAATTTATATCATTATCATGTCCTGTAATTTTCATATGTTTACCATCATATGTTGCATCAAATGATTTATCCGTAATTACATTACCATTTAATGTAGATTTTAATTCACCAGTGGAATGAAGAAATATACTCATTTTATATTATATTTATATTTTATAATTTTATAAAACATAAAAGATAAAATTGAATTACTTTATTTAAAATTAAAATATTTAAACCTAATCATTAAATAAGTTCAAATACCACAATATAAATACATATAAAATGAGTGCCGATGATTCTATTTCTACAATTATTGGTTGTTTTAAAACAAAAGGGATTAAATCCTTAAATACATTATCAGAGAAAACATTAAAAGATATAATAAAAACAGCAAATGAAATGTATTATTCATCGTCATCGTCGTCATCAACCTTATTATTAACAGATAATGAATATGACATTTTGATTAGTTATGTAATTAAAAAATTTCCAACGAATACTATTGCGAAAGAAGGTCATGCGACAATCAACGTGGGTAAACATACATTTGAAAAAAATAAAATAGAACTTCCCTATCAAATGTGGTCAATGGATAAAATTAAACCAGATACAGATGCTCTAATTAAATGGATAAAAAAATATAAAGGTGCTTATATCGTCTCATGTAAACTTGACGGCATTAGCGCTCTTTATAGCAATGAATCTGGTATTCCTAAATTGTATACGCGTGGTAATGGAATTATAGGACAAGACATTAGTCATTTGATTCCTTATTTGGGTCTATCGGATATAAGTAAAAATGTCGCAATTCGTGGAGAAATTATTATGCCTAAACATATTTTCGCTGAAAGGTATGGGAAAAAATTTGCGAATCCTAGAAATTTAGTATCTGGAATAGTTAATATGAAAAAAATAGAGGATGATTCAATATATAAAGATTTATCTTTTGTAGCATATGAAGTTATAACACCGATTTTATCGCCATCGCACCAATTAGAATTTTTATCAAAAATGGATAAGATCGAAACGGTTATGAATTGTATCATAGAAAAAAACATAACAAATCAACTACTTTCAGAATTACTAGTTAAATGGCGAAAAAGTTATCCATACGAAATTGATGGGATTATTTGTATGAATGATAAAATATATTCTCGAAAAGAAGGCAACCCTGACCATGCTTTTGCCTTTAAAATGGTTTTATCTGACCAAATCGCGGAAGCAATTGTGGTTGATGTTATATGGACCCCGAGTAAAGACGGTTATTTAAAACCACGAGTTCAAATTGAACCAATTACGTTAGGCGGTGTTAAAATAGAATATGCGACAGGATTTAATGCCAAATTTATAAAAGATAATTGTATTGGCATTGGGGCAGTAATTTCTATTGTGCGTAGCGGTGATGTAATCCCGCACATTACTGGCATTATACAACCTGCTTCACAGCCACTCTTTCCAAGTGACTCTAAAACTGAGTATGAATGGAATGCGACACAAATTGATATTGTATTGACTAATAAAAATAATGATGAAACTGTGATACAAAAAAATATAACTGGATTCTTTACTGGCATTGAAGTAGAAGGGTTAAGTTCTGGAAATATTAAACGTCTTATTGAAGGAGGATATGATAGTATTCCAAAAATCATTAGAATGACTCTGACAGATTATTTGAAAATAGATGGATTTAAAGAAAAATTGGCGACAAAAATAAAAAATGGAATTGAGACAAAACTCAACAATGCTAGTTTACCAGTATTAATGAATGCGTCAAATTTATTTGGGAGAGGGTTTGGAGTAAAAAAATTAAAACTAATTTTAGATACTTATCCATCATTACTTGTTAAACCAACGAATAAATATCAAAAAACAGAAATCGTTGATATGGTAAAAGAAATTCCAGGTATGGCAGAAAAAACCTCATTAAATTTTGTAGAAAAAATAGATAGATTTGTTGAATTTATGAAAGAAGTTGATCTAGAATATAAACTTTATGAAGAGAATGATATAAAACCACAAAACACAACTGCTGAAACAGAATCAACCATGCATGAACTTCGTGGAAAAAAATATGTAATGACTGGATTTAGAGATAAAGAAACAATCGCAAAATTAGAAAAGATTGGTGCGATTCAAAGTGCTGGTATAAATAAAACAACTTTTGTATTGATTGTCAAAACCAATGAAAGTAAAAACGACAATAGCGTAAAAATAAATGAAGCAAAAAAATTAGCTGTTCCTATAATGACAATAACTGAATTCATTTCAAATTATCATATTTGAATAAATAAATGAATAAATAAATGAATAAATAAATGAATAAATAAATGAATAAATAAATGAATAAATAAATGAATAAATAAATGAATAAAATAAAATCATTTTAAAAACTGAACTCGTATTCAATAATATTTTTCAAATTTGTTTTCAAAT
>Ga0213869_10001313_pt1 | contig 18816 bp, 18 predicted proteins | sample PICome_10_FD_160083 | JGI IMG/M metagenome (GOLD analysis project Ga0213869, IMG submission 160083) | Coastal seawater microbial communities near Pivers Island, North Carolina, United States - PICO132 | ecosystem: Environmental > Aquatic > Marine > Coastal | place: USA: North Carolina...
CTGTCGGTGGGGGCAATGTACTGCAAATGGTCTGTGATGTGACTATCGCAAAAGAAAGTGCCATATTCCGACAGGTCGGTCCGATGATGGGAAGCTTCGACGCAGGCTACGGCACCTGGTACCTCGAAGACCTTGTCGGCAAGAAGCGCGCCAAGGATATGTGGTACCGCAACCCAAAGATCAATGCCCATGAAGCTCTGGATATCGGCCTGATCAACAAAGTCGTGCCGGACGATGAGCTCACAGACGCAACCCTGGAATATGCCATGGAAATTGCATCCAGAGGCGCCTTTGCCCTGGCATCTATCAAGGCCGCCTTCAACGCCAGGCATGGAGGTGTTGGTGGCTTATCGCGCATGGCCCACGATCTTCTTCTACGTGGTTATCTGACGACAGAGGAGTCCAAGGAATTGTCCAGCGCTTTCTCTGAGCGACGCGCCCCGGACACAGACGTCTTCGGGCACTGACATACGGCGCCATATTGATTGCCTGTGAATAAAATCCTCACGCTCACTGATACGCAAACCGCGGAGCAGTATTACGCCGAGAAACTTTGGCAGAGCGAAACACTCTACCTGCTTATGCGGCGAAATGCCGATGTCACACCCAATGCTTTTGCCCTGAGCGATCCGCATAAGCGGATCACTTGGGCTGCAACTGCACAGTGGGTGGATTCAGTCGCTGCGTCGCTAAAAGATGCAGGATTGAGTACCGGCGACCGCGTGTCCATATGGCTGCCGAACCGTATTGAAGCGATTATTGTATTTCTCGCATGTTCGCGTAATGGTTACATCTGTAACACGTCGCTTCATCAGAACTATACAGCGGCTGAAATCGTAACTCTGCTGGAAAGCATAAAAAGCAAAGCCGTCTTTTATCAGGTCGGCTACGGAGCTGATGCCAAATCCGCCGACGTCTTGAAGAAACTGACGCGTGTCGATTCACTGTATCGAATTTACAGTCTGCATCCTCCAAATCAAGTCGCATCATCTTTGCCATATGGCGTACATGAGTTCCCGGACGCCTCAATTGCCACTGAGTTAACGCCGCCAGACGCGAATCCCGATAAAGTGACCTACATCGCCTTTACTTCCGGTACCACAGGCCTTCCGAAGGCGGTTATGCACAGTGATAACACACTTCTAGCCAACGCCAGAGCAATGGTGGAGGACTGGGGTCATGACGAGAAGACAATCTTGTGCACCCTCAGTCCAATCAGTCATCACATTGGGACGGTAGCACTTAATCAGGTGCTGGTGGCCGGTTGTGAGCTCGTTTTGTACGACCCGGACGAGGGATACCATTACATTGACTGGATCGAAAAGTGTGCTGCTACTTATGTAATGGGCGTACCGACTCATGCGATGGATATTCTCGCCGAGTTGCAAAAAAGAGGCAGCGTGCAACTTGGAAAAGTCTCCATTTTCTATATGGCGGGAGCTCCAATACCACACCAGACGGCTGACAGAATGCTGTCGATGGGCATTACGCCGCAGAATGTTTATGGCATGACAGAAAACGGGTCTCACAGCTACACCTTGCCTGGCGATTCTACCGCTGTCATCACAGGCACCTGCGGTAAAAGTAGTCGGGTGTATGAAGTCAAAATATGGAACGAGTCAAATACCGATGAGGAAGCCACACCGGGAGAAATCGGAGAGATCGGCGGCCGCGGAGCAATGCTGATGCTCGGCTATTTTAATAACCAGTTAGCTACAGAGAGCTCATTCAACACTGAAGGCTGGTTCATGAGTGGTGACCTGGGTCTCATTGACCAGGACGGAAACCTGCAGGTTGTCGGGCGGAAAAAGGATCTCATTATTCGCGGTGGCCACAATATCTACCCAGCACGAATAGAAGATCTTGCACTCAGGCACAAGGAGATCATCAAGGTTGCTGCTGTTCCAGTTCGCGATGACCGCCTAGGTGAGCGTGTGTGCCTCGTTGTTAGCGTCAGGGGTAACGCGCCGCAGGGTGAAGAGGTGGTGGACCATCTCCTGGCCCAAGGGCTGTCGAAGTACGACCTGCCTGAGTATTACACTGTCCTAGACACGTTCCCCCTCACGGCGAGTGGGAAGATCCTGAAACGCGTGCTGGTGGATCAGCTAAACGACGGCACTGTCAAGGCGTCGCCTATCAATAGAGAGGGCCAGAAAGGTTCTAGCGTATGAGTATTGACCTGCTGTTCGAAGAAGACTACGCCGTACTGACGATAAACAGGCCGCAAGCGCTGAACGCGCTGAGTTTTGAGATAGTCGGCCAAATCGGTGAGGCACTTGAGCGCGTGTCTGAATCCGAGGCGCGTGTTCTTATCGTAACCGGAGCGGGAGAGAAGGCCTTTTGTGCCGGGGCAGATATACAAGAATTGACAGGGCGCTCACTGGCGCAAGAGAAACGCGGAGTGGAACTCGGGCAGCGCGTCTTTCTAATGCTGGACCGCCTGAAGACCCCTTCGATCGCACTCATTAACGGCTACGCCTTTGGCGGCGGGCTCGAATTGGCCCTTGCCTGTACATTCCGCCTCGCCACACCGCAGGCGAAAATGGGGCTCCCCGAGCTGACGCTGGGCCTGATACCGGGCTACGGCGGGACCCAGAGACTTCCCCGGCTTATTGGTGAGAGCCGGGCCATGGAAATGATTCTTACCGCGCAGACCCTTACAGCTCAAGAAGCCTTTGACTGGGGTGTGATCAACCGGATCGTCGACACTCCATCAGTGGAGGAGGCGCTTTGCTTTGCGCGAAAGTTTACCCGGTTTTCCAGTCTCGCGGTGCAGTTTGCGCGTGAGGCGGTTCAGCGGGCTGCCTCAACTGGTCTGGAGGAAGGTCTTCGTGCGGAAGCAGATCTTTCCACTCTGGCCTATCGCACCGCGGATGCGAACGAGGGTCTCCAGGCCTTTTTGGAGAAACGAAAAGCTAAGTTCAGGGGGCAATAGTGGAAAAACTGGTGGTTGTTACGGGCGCAAGCCGCGGTATCGGGGCTGCAATAGCCCGCCAACTTGCAGCAGACGGGTTTCACGTGGGCTGTATCTCCCGTTCCGGTACATTGCCGACACCCAGGGCCTCCCTGAGCGATGCTGAACGGCTTCTAATCCCGGTTGCAGCGGATGTCGCGCGCCCCGACGAACTGCGTGCCGCGATTGATGAGCTGTGCTCCCGAGGCCTTGAGGTTCGCGGCCTGATCAACAATGCCGGATTGCTTGCTGAAGCGCCATCTGCAGAAATGCCTCTGGAGCAATGGGATGAAACGATGCAGGTTAATGCCCGATCGGTGGTGGTAGGCTGTCAGGCAATCTATCCTTATCTGCAGCAGGGCAACGGTGGACTGATCGTCAACATGGGATCCTTTTTTGACAAAGTAGGATCCAAGAGAAACCTGGCATACAGCGCCTCGAAGGCAGCTGTGGGAGCTATTACCCGAGTACTGGCGGTCGAGTGGGCAAAAGATCGTATAGCGGTGATCAATATTGCGCCGGGGTTTGTGCTCACCGACTTGAACCGTGAGCACTGGGAAAAAGATCGGCTGCGGGGTTATTTTGAGAAAAGAATTCCAGGCGGGACACCAGGACAACCTGCGGACATAGCGGAATTGGCCTCCGCCCTGTTTGCTATGAATAGCACCTTCCTGACCGGTGAAACGATTTATATGGACGGCGCGCAGAGCATCTCACCCTAACCCTGAAAGAGCATTTATGACGATACTGGATAGGCTAGATTCCAACCTAACACTCGATGAAACAGAAACGATGGTTCTGGACAGTGTTTCGTCCATGGCACGTGGCAATCTGATGGATAGGGCAGCAGATCTGGACCGTAGCGGAGATTTCCCCTGGGCCAATGTGCATGCGATCAACGCACTAGGCCTGAACACGATGTTTATTCCGGAGCGATACGGTGGCAACCCCCTGTCCTATTCGTGTTATCTGGCTTGTGTACGGGAAATATCAGCAGCGTGTGCGGCAACCGGCATCGTCTGGGCGACTAACTTTCATGGGCTCAAGCCGATCATAGACTTTGGCACGCAAGAGCAAAAAGAACGCTTTCTGCCGGTTATCGCGGCAGGCGGCCTGGCCTCACTCGCCATCACCGAGTCAGGTGCCGGCTCCGACGCGACCGCGATGACCACGCTGTTCCGTGAGGAAGGCGATGACATTGTCATCACGGGTGGAAAAACCTTTATCACCAATGGCGATGTGGCAGATATCTACCTTCTGTTCGGAAAATGGGAGGGAATTGCGGATCCTAAGAAAGCAATTTCAGCGCTTGTACTGGAAAAGGGCACAGCCGGTCTGTCCATCACGGGGAAAGAGGATAAGTTAGGTGTACGCGCGTCGAGCACAGCCTCGCTGGCATTTGAAGAGTGTCGTATCCCTCGAACCAACCTGGTCGGCGAGCCCGGCGATGGACTGCGCATTCTGTTCGCATCCCTGAACAAATCGCGACCCAGTGTTGCCGCTCATGCGCTCGCCATTGCCCGGGCTGCTTTTACCGATGCTGTCGACTACATTAATGAACGGCAACAGAGTGGAAAGCGGATTCTGGAATTTCAGGGTATCCAGTTCATGCTGGCGGATATGGCTGCAGAGCTTGTTCTTTGCGAGTCCTGGCTTTGGCGGGTGGGCCACATGGTAGATCAGGGAGTTAGCGATATCGGTATCGAGGCATCAATACTCAAGCTGCGCTCGTCAGACCTCGCAATGCGCATTACCACCGACGCCATACAGCTTATGGGCGGCTATGGATACTGCAAGGACTATCGCACTGAGCGACTGATGCGCGACGCAAAAATCACGCAAATCTGGGAGGGCACCAATCAGGTCCACCGACAACTGATTGGCAGACACTTTCTAAAAAAATAGGTGCGAAATGACGATTAAAACTGTTGGCGTTGCCGGCTGCGGAACCATGGGAACCGGTATCGCCATTGTGGCATTGCGTGCCGGCTTCGAAACTCTCGTTTACGACACAAATAGTGAAGCCGTCACAAACGCGCAGCGACAAATTGCGGCGTTTTTGCAAAAGTCGGTAGCGCGGGGGAAGTTAGATGCTGATGCCTTACCCAAGATACTGGAAAATTTTCGGGGTGTTACCAAAAGCGAAGCCATGGCCAACTGCGATATTGTTATCGAAGCGGTCTATGAAGATTTGGGCGCAAAGCACGCATTATTACAGTCGTTACACAGGGTCTGCCCCCCTGAAACAATTTTTGCCTCGAATACATCAACCATCTCGATCACAGAGATCGCGGGGGGGAGTGGTCGACCTGATCGCACAGTGGGCATGCATTTCTGCCTGCCAGCACAACTTATGAAGCTAGTCGAGATGTCATCGGGTCTGACGACCAGCGACGATACATTTATCGAGACGTGGAACTTCTGCGAAGCTCTTGGACAAGAGCCCGTCAAAACGCAGGACACACCGGGTTTTATCCTGAACCACTTCGTCATTCCATTTAATAATGATGCAATTCGTCTTGTAGAGCAGGGAGTTGCAGACGCTGATCAGATCGATAAGGCCGTTGAAGTCGCGCTCGGATATCCCATGGGTCCTTTAAAACTACTGGACCTTATAGGCATGGATACGCAGAAGCTGCTGTCTGAAGCGATGTATGGTCTCACCCATGAGTCAAGAGCTGCCTGTCCCGCCTTAGTCAAACGCATGATCGCGGCGAATCGTCTCGGCAAGAAAACTGGTGACGGATTTCACACCTATGGCGATAGCAAAACCTTTGGAGCGTAGCATGACAGAGTACCGGGTAATCAGAGCAGGCGAGAGCCGATCGTTTCCCCAGGAGCATGTGTTTACCGAATCAGCAAGCGCTGCAGGGGTAAATGTCGTCATCATAGGACGGTACGCGGGATCCGCCCTGCCCTCGCCCGATGATAGCAAGGGAGCATCTTTCGTGGCGATTGAGCTGGAGAATGAATGCCTGGCGGTCCACAGCGGCCTGAACCAGTCTGCGGAGAATGCCAGACACGTGGGTTTCGCGCGGTTTCGCCTGGGCACAGCAGATCCGACCTCACTGGTCGAGTTGGTTCACCTTCCTTGGACTAACCCGGATGCAGTCCAGTCGGCAAAAGAGGCCTTCGAGCAAAGCGGCTTGCAGGTCGCACTATGTGCCGATTTTCCCGGGCGCATAATAAATCGACTTCTCAGACCATACCTCAATGCCGCCCTGCGAAGAATCGACGAGAAACTGGCTTCACCAGAAGATATGGATAAAACACTGCGCATGGGCCTTGGCTACCCTGAAGGACCTTATGAAATGCTACAACGCACAGGCCTGGAAGATCATTTCGAGGTGACACAAAAGTTATACGAAGCTCTCGGGCAGGAGGCCTACGCGCCAGCGCGAGCAGCGATGATAGCGAATCAACGACGCAGCAAAGAATCGTTGGCCTCCCCCAGCGATGGATAGGAGACCTCGCCTTCCGGGCCACGAAACTGATTATCCACCGGCAGCGGAAGCGCTGGCATTGTCTTGTCACCGGCAGCGATAGCGTTGTCGAATAGATTTCGCTCAAGAAAATGAGGATTTCGCAGTGCATCTTTAACAGTAGACACTAGATTGCAGCAGATATCCTGTGATCCGAAAATGTCCTGCCACTCCTGCGCCGTACGTTCGCTCACAATTTCAGCAACACGTGCAATCACTGAGTGCGGATCGATGCTATCGTCCCGATAGCCCTCCTCAAGACCAATTAAGTCACAAAATTTTGCCCAGAATTTTTCTTCCAGCGGCGCTGCTGCAATGAAACGATCGTCTGCAGTTCGATAAATGTTATACCGCGGTGAACCACCAGTCAGCAGTTCGTCTCCCGAGGCAGGCCATCTTTGTGCCGATACACCATTTCCCATCGCCCAGTACATGAAAGGGAAAAGGTTATCCGACATGGAGATATCCAGGTAGCAGCCATCTCCGGTTTGATCGCGCTGTCGCAGGGCGAAAAGAATATTCAATACTGCCGGGTAAGCTCCTCCGGCGATGTCGGCCACCAGTGCTGCCGGCACTGAGGGCGAACCTTCACCATCCGTTACCAGAGAAAGCATGCCGATGTGCGCGCAGTAATTCAGATCGTGGGCTGCGACCTTCGCCAAGGGACCTGTTTGCCCATACCCGGTAATGGATGCATAGATCAAGCTGGGATTGATCTTATTCACTGCTTCGTAGCCAAACCCCAATTTTGCGAGCACACCCGGTCTGAATTGCTCAAGCAACACATCCGCCTCGAGTATAAGGGGAGTAAGCAACTGCAGCGCGTCATCAGCCTTTAGATCAATTGCAATGCTTCTTTTACCACGGTTCAGCAATGCAAAATTGACACTATCAGCTCCGAACTTTGGGATGTAACTGCGCATTTCGTCGCCTCTCCCCGGACGTTCAATTTTAATCACTTGGGCTCCGGCCTCGACCAGCATGAGCGTCGCTAGAGGTCCCGGAAGCAACGTTCCGAAGTCGAGTACGGTAATATCTTCCAATGGTCTCATCAGGGCTTTCTCCGCTTCAAGGTGTTATTAGAGGCCATACAGCTAGTCACGACTTGGATAACCAGCCCTTAAAAAGAACTTCTGATAATGCATCCGGCGGGCTTTCTGAAAGCCAATACGAATTGCAAACTCGCCTTTACGCAACCAGCTGTAGAACTCTCGAACTTGCTCCTCAGTATCCGGGTAGGCCTTGTCGCTCAAGGGGACGTCCTCTTCAGTAAACCAGCTTGCTTCCACCGCCTCTGGCGTGAGCTGTATGGGCTGGCACTCATCAAGATGGTAACGGAAGGTAAGCCAGATCTGGTGCATGTGGGTAAAAGAGGAAATGCTCACTGGCTGAATCAGTTCTGCAGGCACCACCAGTGCTGTCTCTTCTTGCAGTTCTCTTGACGCTGCTTCCTGTGGAGTTTCATCACTTTCCACAAAACCACCCGGGAACGCCCATCGGCCTTTTTGGGGTTCAATGCCACGACGGATCCAGAGAATCTTATCGCCACAACAAACGAAAACCGCGACCAAGGGCGTGGGATTGCTATAACCCACGTGGCCACAGGACCTGCAGATTGAGCGCGTTTTGTGGTCTCCCGGCGGAATTTCTCGGGTCAGCGTATTTCCACATTCAGGACAAAACCTCACGAAAACACCATCATTTAATTCAACCTGCAGCCAACAGCACACGACCAAACGACCGCGCTTATTCAGTCAAACGTGCACCCTCTGACCGCACACCAGCGAGTTGTGGGGGATGACTTGCCCCAGGTTCCGGCTACCCACGAGCCACCGGATTCAAGGTCGGTTAAAGTTGACTTTAAGTATATCAGTTATATAATATAATAATACTAAAGCAGGCTTGAAAACTCTAACCTCTGAGTTAGATCAGGGCCCCCACGTCAACAAACAGTCAACGCCGGAAGGTGAAGTTATGAATAATGCGGTGAAAAAAATGCAACCCGAGCTTAACGGGCTGAATTACACAAAGGACTGTCTGCAGGACTATTACGTGATTTCAGCGGATGCCCACGTAAACGAACCCTTCGACATGTTTGCCTCCCGAGTGGATAAAAAATTCAAGGACCGGATGCCACATATCGAGGTGGATAATGAGGGTAGAAAGTGGCTAAGGATAGAGGGGCTGAGACCATCCCGAATCAGAGAGGCACCAAAAGAAGAAGGCGTCTCCGCAGAAGAATTCAGATCACAACATCAACAGGAGTCCGCAAGCCGGCCGCATCTGGATGCAACCAAGGGAGCCATGTTTCAAAAGCAGGGCGGCTTCGATGAAGAGCGCTACCTAGACATGAACTATGACGGCATAGACGTCGATATTGTGTTCCCCAACAAGGGGCTCGCCAACTGGCAGTCGCCAGACTCGGTACTCAACGTTGAGATGTGCAGGGTTTGGAACGACTGGGCCTACGACACTTTCAATGACAATCCGCGCAGCTATCCTGCTGCATGTATTGCACCAGCGGATATCGATGCCGCTGTTAAGGAAATAGAGCGCTCTGCAGCGAGAGGCTTTCACTTCGCCATGATGCCTCCGCTGCTTAAGGAGGGAGGCTATAACGAAGCCAAATATGACAGAATCTGGGCTGCTCTGTGTGATGCCAATATCCCGGTAGTTTTTCACGCGGGCACAGGCAAAGAGCCGCGGACTGCCACTGGTAATGGCGGCGCTATCATCAACTATGTCGTACACGCGATGAATACGGTTGTGCAACCAGTTGTCGAGCTGTGCGGTTCCGGGGTCTTTGATAGGTACCCCAAGCTCAAGTTCTCCACAATCGAAGCCGGTGCAGGCTGGCTACCCTATACGCTTCAAGCAATGGACTTTGGCTCCGAAGCATTTGCGTTCTGGGTTTCACCCAACCTCAAGTACAAGCCAAGCGAATACTTTCGCATGCATGGACACGCTAGCTTCGAAATAGACGACGTGGCTATAGCGTCCCGGGAAGCCATAGGCACCCAATGTCTTATGTGGGGCAACGATTATCCGCATATTGAGGGCTGCTGGCCCTATTCAGCTGCGCAGGTTGATAAATGGACAAGAATGGGAGTAACGGAAGCAGAAAAGCGCGACATCCTCGGAATGAATGCCGCCCGACTCTTCAATATCCCGGTACCCGAACAGTTCGTTTGAAATAAAGCGGTCTGCAAGCTTTTGCAGACCAATCGCTCTATCGTGTAAAAATAATAATAAGTCGACCTCTCAGGATTTGAATCCGGATGACTGATAAAAAAGAGATTAAAGAAGGGCCGCTCTCCGGTATTCGAGTACTGGAACTGGGCACCATGGTGGCGGGTCCTGTTTGTGGAACTTTGCTCGCAGATTTTGGCGCCGAAGTCATCAAAGTAGAGCCGCCCGGTACCGGCGATCCTATCCGAAAGTCAGGTCCTGCCGTCGACGGAGAGTGTCTCTACTGGCAGGTCGAAGGTCGCAATAAAGAATCCATAACGCTTAATCTGCGAACACCGGAAGGGCAACAGATTCTCAGAGATCTTGTACCCCATGTCGATGTGGTCATCGAGAACTTCAAGCCGGGGACTATGAAAAAATGGGGGCTGGATTATGAATGTCTGGCGCCATTGAATTCCCGTCTGGTGATGCTCAGCGTCTCTGGTTTTGGGCAAACGGGCCCTTACGCAGAGCGTCCTTCATATGATCGCATAGCGCTGGCTTTTGCCGGATTTTTGAACATGTCAGGCTATCCAGATCGCCCGCCGATAAGGCCTGGCACGGCAGTCGCCGATTACCAGTCGGCACTTTTCGGGGCATTTGGCGTGATGATTGCCCTTTACTTTCGCGACGTCAAAGACGGTGGCGGGCAGCATATTGATTGCTCGCTCTACGAAAGCATATTTCGCTTTACCGATATCATGGCGGCCGCCTATGACAAACTTGGCGTAACGCGTGAGCGGAGCGGAAATAAGCACTTCGCCGCGGCACCGGGAGACCATTACGAAACCATTGACGGTCGGTATTTGTGTCTGACAGTAGCTGCCACCAATGTCTTTCGGCGACTGTGCGGTGCTCTCGGACGTGAGGAGTTAGCAGACGATCCAAAATTCCTGGAACACGCGGACAGAGCTGCGCACTATGATGAAATCAATACAATCGTGGCCGACTGGATAAAAGCCAACCCCGTTGACTATGTTTGTGCAGCCCTCGAAGGGCACAGCATTCCTCACAGTCTCATTTTTACGATACAGGACATCTTTGAGGATCCGCATTACGAAGCCCGCCAGACAATCGATACCGTTGAGCATCCAAGGCTGGGTAAGTTACGGATGCAATCTTCCCAGCCAAGGCTTTCAGGGTCGCCGGCGATCACCTTAAAGCCGGCACCTGATCTTGGTCAACAGACCAACAAAGTCATGAAAGACTGGCTAGATTTCGACGACGAGAAGCTGGAGCAACTCAAGCGCAATAACACGATCTGAATCGTATTTTCTGATTCCAGTATTGGATTGATGCAGAACAAGCGCCGAGGACCGGGAGATACTATGTCGAGGCCGTCACATTCACTGCCTACGAAACACGACACGCCCAGATTAGACTTTCTGCACGGTGTGGTTGTTATAGAACTTGCCAGCTCTGTGGCTGCACCATTTGCCACTCAGTTACTTGCAGACCTCGGCGCCACAGTCATCAAAATCGAAAAGCCGGGACAGGGAGATGACTGTCGCTCATGGGGACCTCCGTTCCTTGACGGCGAATCACTTTGGTTCATCAGCGTCAACAGGAACAAATCCAGCGTAACCCTGAATTACAATCATCCTGCTGGATACGAAGTGCTGACAGAACTGGTAAAAAAAGCTGACGTGGTGTTACTGAATCAGGTGCCGCGCGTTCAGGAAAAGCTGAAGGTCGACTACAAGCGACTCAAAGCGATTAACCCGCAGCTCATTCACGCGTCCATAACCGGTTTCGGCCTGCAGGGCTCTCGCCGTAACATGCCCTGTTACGACCTGATTGCAGAGGGGTATTCTGGGGTCATGGATATGACCGGCGAATTGGGTGGCCCTCCCCAAAAAATCGGTACGCCAGCGGCGGATCTCCTGGCAGGCGAAGATGCGGCCATGGCGATACTGGCCGCCTTGTTTCGAAAAAGCCGCCGGCAAATCGGCTGTCAAATTGATGTCTCTCTCGTGGAAAGTATGACGCGGTTCATGTCACCGCGGCTCGTACCTTATCTGGGTTCAGGAGAACCGATGACCCGCTCAGGAGCCACCGATAGCGTCATCGCCATATACCAGGTTTTCAATACCCTGGATTTGCCACTGACTCTTGGCCTGGGGAACAATAATATCTGGGCGCGCTTCTGGGAGGCCGTAGGAGAGGAAAACGTTGCGAGACAGGATAGCTATTCCTCAAATGCCAGTCGTCGGGAGAAAAGATCCGAACTTGTTGAGAAGATATCTGATGTCCTGAAGCACAAAGGCAGGGACGAGTGGTTGAAGATATTTGCCGATCAGCAGGTACCGGCAGGGCCGGTTTACTCACTGGCAGAGGTTGCCGAGGATGCAGATATGAGGAAAAACGGCTTCCTTTATCAGATTGAAAGAAATGGGTTCCAGGTGCCGCAGGTCGGCATGGGCATCAGGTTTGATGGCATGGCTGAAGGCTGTGATCATGCACCACCGAGACTTGGAGAAAATACCAGGTCAATTCTCACAGAGTATCTCGCCATGGATGCACAGGAAATTGACCGCCTGGAAAGCGAAAATATTGTTTAAGCTACTACTCATTCAAGGAATCTAACTGTAAAACTCGGTCTGCCGAGCCATATCACTTAGTAAAGGTTGGAAATTATGGTCAGTGCAAAGCGGTTCACATATATCGTGGTCGGAGCGGGTTCCGCAGGCTGCGTAGTCGCCAATAAACTATCCGAAGATCCCAGTAACAGTGTTCTGTTACTGGAGGCCGGATCAAGTAATAAAAACAACATGATTGACTTGCCTAAGGGCTTTGCAAAGATTGTCGGCTCAGAGAAATACACCTGGTCCTACCCCGCCCACCCAGGCGAACACGGCAAAACAACTGAGGAAACATGGGTCAGAGGTCGCGTATTGGGAGGATCCAGTTCGATCAATGGACTTCAGTATCAACGGGGCCACGCGGAGGACTACAACAATTGGCAGACAGAGCTGAGTCTCAGCGGTTGGGGCTGGGACACCATCGGGCCTATATTCCAAAAGCTTGAAGATCACGAGTTGGGAGGGGCACAAACGAGGGGAGTAGACGGACCGCTGCATGTATCCCAGAACAAAAATAGAGCATTCATACTGAACAAGATTATTGAAGCCGCTGGCGAGCTTGGAATGCCTTTCAGAGCAGACCCCAGCGAATCCAGTGCGCCTGCTATCAGTTATATCTGCGCCAACATCAAGAAAGGTCGTCGCTGGAGTGCTGCCAACGCATTCCTGGAACCTATAATGGCCCGCAAGAACTTAACAGTCGTCACAGGCACTGAGGTTAGCCGTGTGCTGTTTGAGGAGAAAAAAGCGGTAGGCGTAAAGTGCCTTACCGGCTCTGCCACAGACGACTATTTCTGCGATCAGGAAGTCATATTGTGCGCCGGAGCGATGGAAAGTCCTGCTGTCCTCCAAAGATCCGGTATCGGTGATTCTGAACACCTTTCCTCGTTGAATATTGCGGTCCTGGCGGATAGCTCGGAGGTCGGACAGAATATGCGTGAGCATCTGATATACACGGTGCAATTTCGGCTCCGTGGCGACTACAGTCAAAACAAGGAGTACTCTGGATGGCGCATGGTGAAGAACGCCTTACGATACCTTCTTAAAAAAGATGGCTTGTTGTCCTGCCCGGCATACGACCTTACAGCATTTGCAGCAACCCAGGATGACGCCGAGCGCGCTGACGCACAGCTTGTTGTCGCTCCGATTACGATGGACCTCAGCAAGTGGGAGGGTTTCGATAAAGGCATTCCGCTGGAGAAGGAGCCGGGTATGTCTATATTGGGTTACGGACTGCGGCCCGAGAGCAAAGGGTACTTGAAAATTACATCCACCCAGCCTGGTGTCGGTTATGAGATTGTTCACAACCACCTCACACAAGAAAAGGATCGGCGCCTGGCAATCGGCATAGCACGCTACATCCGAAAATTCGCGGAACAGCCCGCGTTAAAAAATTACGTCGGCCATGAAATCGTTCCCGGGACCGAGTTTTCAAGCGATGATGAACTGCTCGAGGCATACAACATGATGGGCGGCCCTGGTTACCATACCGCAGGTACGTGCCGAATGGGGGTCGACGAAAATAGCGTCGTAGATGAGCGCCTTTGCGTAAGAGGTGTTAGCGGCTTGAGAGTGGTAGACCTTTCCGTATTCCCAACGTTGGTTTCCGGGAACACGAACGGCCCTGTGATGGCAGTAGCATGGCAGGGCGCCAGCCTCATTCTCGAAGATTCTGCCAATAAGCTCTAGACACTATTTTGCCTAACTTCGATTTCTCACTGACTGAGCGCGGTTGCATTTATGAATAGGCCAGCCATCATAGGTAGTAGCGCACTACCGGTCGGACGGTATCAGACTCCTGATGACGCTGAACATCATGTTGTCGAACATGAATTGCTGGCGAAGCTGGTGGTCGATGCCATTGCCAGTGCGGGCGTCGACAAAAGCGACGTTAGCTCTATCATATGCGCTCAACCGCGGTCTTACACCCGCCAGAAGTACTTCAGTACGTTCATGGCCAACTACCTTCGCCTGCAGTGCGAGGGGATTGTCATGGAGACTTTCGGCAACGGTTTAACCGCGGCGCTAGCGTTTGACAAGGCCCTGGATGAAATTCTGCTCGGAAGAGCCAAGGTTGTTCTGGCTCTCGCTATCAATATGGAAACCAGTACACCTTCAAGTGAGCATATGAAGGATAGCCTCAGAACCACTGGCGACGTTGATTTTCACGCCCCAAGCGGCTTTACCCCGATTTCCTGGTACGCGATGGACGCCATGCGCTATATGCATGAGTACAACGTCCCGAGGACTGCTCTTGCATCAGTTGCCGTCAAAAATCGGCGACACGCCTCGCTGAATCCGCTGGCCCAATACAGGGATCCAATCACGCTTGAAGATGTATTGAAGCAGCGCACCATCGTAGAGCCACTAGGGCTGTATGAGGTGCCCCCCAGGGGCGACGGCGCCTGCGTGGTCGTTATCGCCAGTGAAGATGTCGCCAAAAGCCTTAAGAAGCCCTACTCCGTTGTGCGAGGCAGAGGCTTCTTCCATGAAGGCGCCCATCAGATAAACGAAGTGCCAAACAGTATGATTGATTTTGTTGCCGCACAGCGTGCCTCCGCTACGGCATATGCAAACGCAGGAGTCACAGTCGCCGATATCGATTTCGCTGAGATATATGCGCCTTGCACCATTGTGGAAGTGCTCGCAAGCGAGGCAATCGGACTAACGACGCGTGGTAGAGGTGCTTTTTCCGCTGAAGAGGGCGTGACAACGCTGGGGGGCGCTATCCCCATTTCAACGTCCGGTGGACTCACTTCAAGAGGACATCCGCCCTATGCGACCCCCCTGTACAACGCTTACGAGGTCAATGAACAATTATGCTCAATGGCGGGAGAGCGACAGGTGGCAGATGCCAGGCTGGGATTGTTGATGAACGAACTGGGTAACTACAATGCCGCCTTGATCCATATTCTTGAGGCCATGTCGCCATGAAGTGTTTCCCGACTGCCGGCGTACGGCCCTACCCTCCCCGCGTAACGTCTTTCACCGCCAAGTTCTGGCAATCGTTGCAACATGGGCAATTAGTCACGACTCGCTGCGGCGCATGCAACGCCTTAACCTTCCCTCCGAAACCGGTTTGTCCGCACTGTTGGGCGGATAAACAGGAGTGGACGACAATAAGTCCAAACGGCGTGCTGTATTCCTATACACGGATTCATGCAGCACCCGCCCAGTTTTCCCAGGCACTGCCCTATGAAGTTGGTATCGTGGATCTCAAGGAAAACCTGCGCGTCGCCTGTCGACTGGTGAACACCAGTAAAGAGACCTTAAGGCTTGATGCCGACGTAGAACTGGTCGCTATACAGTATGAAGACGGGCCTTTGCTCGCAGCCATACCGTTACAGATCAGACGTTCAACGGATATAAAATTCTTGACGGACATATCAGATATGCTATACATGAAATCATAGTGCGAGGACGAATTGCGGCTCGCTGTAGAATTCACTTAACCCATAAACGAATAGGGGTGCAAAATGGCAACTAATACGATCATGCAACAAAATGCATCGGTCATCGACCGGACACATTTTGGCGGTGACTTTGCGGTCGCCGATCGGAACGAGTCAAAAATATTTCCGGACGGATCATCACTTGTTCGGGTAGAAGAGATTCCTTGGACACCTTGGGTGATGGAGGGCACTGAATTCAAGCTCTTGTACATCAATCGGGCACACGCCATGTTCACGGCTCTTATCCGCATGCCGCCAAATCTAGAGACCCCAGATCACCACCACTTTGGTGAGGCGCATGCCTACGTTCTTGAAGGAGAGTTCTCCTACGAATACGGGACGATGTACACGAAGGACTACATCGTAGAGGCGGGTGGCATCTCACATAAACCTACCATCGGCCCAGATGGAGCCACGTTTTTCACCATTTTCTTTGGTGGACTCGGCGGAGTGGGAGCCGATGGTCTCCCAGAGGGCGGTATTACTGACTGTAACGAGATGTACCGCTTGGCAGCGGCTAACGGTGCGGCCGACCACCTCCCAGCACCGCCATACCAAGAAGTCACGGCCGGCGGAAGTTAAGACTAAGACAACGAAAAGGGTCGCCGAGGGCATGGTGTCACGTATAAACAGTCTGCGAGTAAAAGCACTGCTGAGGGCCGGGACTGCTCTGGCGCTCGGCGTCGCCCTTACATCCACAACGGCATGGGCCTCAGAAGGGCACGAAGGTGTGTCAGGGTTCCTGCCGGATCCGACGAGTGCCAATTTTCAGACAGCTGCCGGTGTTCCTGAGTGCACGAGGTTTGATGTGCTGAGGGGAGACATGGCAGCCAGCTCATCCACCATGATGGTGCGCATGGATTCGGGATGTGTGGTCCCTTATCAGTGGCATTCACCCAATGAAGAGCTGATTATGCTCAGAGGTGAAATCGAAGCGCAGTTTCTGGGGGGCAATGTTCTCAACCTAGCGAATGGTGCATATCTTTTGATTCCAACGGGAAAACCCCATCGTTTCCGATGTTCATCGCAGGAAGCTTGTGTGATGTTTATTGCTGCCGATACTGCTTTTGACATTCATTTCGTGGACCAGGATGGCAAGCCTATCTCAGCCGAAGAGGTAGACGCGGCTACGGAAAAGTATGCCAACGAGAAATGGGGTAGTTAGATCCCGGGGCTTCTTTTGTCCTCTATCAGTTCGCTGCTTTTTTACGCGGATGTCGTTCGGTTCTTTGGGGTATTTTCTTTAACGCCTTCTTGATATTTTTCACTAGGGCGAGAATATCAGGATCCTTCGCCTTATTTGTCCAGTAGGCAATGTAAAGCGACCTACTCAGGGCGGGTGTCATCGGTATAGCGGCGAACGCGCTACTGGGAAATTCAAGCCCGCAGGTGCTCTCCGGGAAGATTGCTGCGTAATTATTGCCCAGGGTTATGAGCTCTCGGCTCAGGGGCACGCTGTCGATCTGCAAGGAAGGACTCGAGGAATGATTTATTTTACCGAAGTAGTTGTCTATAGTCGTCCTCAATCCATGTACCGTGGACGGCAGAATCAACGACACCAAAGATAAATCTTCCTGTCCTATCGTTTTTCTATCGGCCAGTTCATGCTGACGCGACACCACCAACATCATCGGCTCTGAGGTCAGTTTTTCCGAGGTAATCTTTTTAGTGTTGGGGACGTGATGAATAATACCGACGTCAATTTTGCCACTGACCAGCTGCTCGTAGACCTCGCCAGAAGAGGCCTGCACAACAGTCAATTCTGTGATGGGTCGATCTGCAATAAACCCCAGGACGGCGTCCGGCATATACAGTGACATTGCTGTGGCAGAAGCCCCCACGCTTACTTTGCCATGCGGTTGCCGTTTCGCATCGTTGATGAGCCTTAAGGTGCTGGACATCGCGTCGAGAATGATTTCCGCTTGCTGGTAAAGCAATTCACCGAAGGGAGTCAGCTTTGCCCCCCTGCCAGTGCGCTCCAGCAATTGTGCATCGACCTCTTCCTCGAGGAGACTTATCTGCCGGCTTATGGCAGGTTGGGCAACTCCAAGGATGGCTTCCGCCTTACTGATACTTCCATACTTTGCCACGTGGTAGAAATAAGAGAGGCGACGTGAGTCAATCTCTTCGCGTTTAGCCGCGATTGCATTACTGTTTTTTCTGGGTCTGGCCACGGGTGTTTTTCCCTTAAACTATAAACCGGAATGTGGGCAGGATTGCACCCCGCACATGCAGCAAAACCCTAACAGATATACCTAGGGGCTTAAAGACGCCCTTAAGTTTTAACTGTCCATTCCGGTAGAGGCAAACAGACATGAAAAACTTAATTTATAGAGCATTTAAACTCGACCTAACGTCGCAAATAAAAAGATCTCACTATTTTCCAATTGAGACAGACTGAGGGATGTTTTGGCGGTACTGACACGTTAACTCGCGGTCATGAACTGACTTACACAAACCCGAATTGACTAACAAAACCGCTCTGCAATGCCCCACTTCTAGCCCTATGGGTCTTGTTTATAAACAGTGACTATCCATTTTTGGAACCGAATTAAATCAACTTGTCAGCGCCTTGTTATTTTTCGCGGGGGTTGATTTGTCATTCTGCAAGGAAACGTAGGAGTAAACCCAAGAACGAAAATACAATGCGTACTATAGAACGCGGATTGGCATGGCGTGGTCCGATATGCATCGTAACCTTTATCTACGGCTTCGGCTATCTCGGCATAATTATCCACCCCCAAAAATATGATGGCAATGTCATCTCTAGAGCTCGTTAACGATTTCCATCTTCCCAATCCATAAGTTCTTTCGCGTTGTTCTTTTGACAGATTCTCCGCCACAGACTAATCGTTACCAATACGCCACTAGTCAACACTAAGGTTGACTAGTGGCGTAGGCCGACCTATTATAAAAAAACAACTACTTGTTTGTTTTGGTCAGCTCAAAAAACTGACTATCCATTTTTGGAATCGAATTAAATCAACTTGTCAGCGCCTTGTTGTTTTTCGCGGGGGTTGATTTGTCATTCTGCAAGTTAACGTAGGAGTAAACCCATGAACGAAAATACAATGCGTTCGATAGAACGCGGATTGGCATGGTGTGGTCCGATATTCATC
>Ga0213869_10001315_pt1 | contig 18790 bp, 15 predicted proteins | sample PICome_10_FD_160083 | JGI IMG/M metagenome (GOLD analysis project Ga0213869, IMG submission 160083) | Coastal seawater microbial communities near Pivers Island, North Carolina, United States - PICO132 | ecosystem: Environmental > Aquatic > Marine > Coastal | place: USA: North Carolina...
TTGCTCCCCCTCAAGGACTCGAACCTTGGACCCTCTGATTAACAGTCAGATGCTCTAACCAACTGAGCTAAGGAGGAATTTCAACGACGGCAAATATAAATTATATTTTATTCTCGTCAAATTAATTCAAAAATTAATTAAAATAACCATCTATATAGGTCATTCCCATTTGCAAACAAAACAAGTGCAATTAAAAGAAAAAATCCTAACATTTGGGCGTAGCCTACAATTTTATCATTTGGCTTTCTCCCGGTTAACATTTCATAAAACAAAAACATTGCATGTCCTCCATCCAAAGCAGGAATAGGAAGAGCATTCATAAAAGCTAAAATTATGGAAATTAGTGCTGTTGTTTCCCAAAAACCTTTCCAATTCCAAGTTGCAGGAAATAAACTTCCAATTGCTCCAAAACCTCCCAACTGTGATGCTCCTTTTTTAGTGAAAACATATTTAAATTGGCCAATATAATCTGTTAAAGTCCAATAAGCCATTTGGTATCCTTCATTAATACTGTCAAAAAAAGAATATTCTATTTTGGTAGGAACAATTTTTGGTAATAATACGCTAACCCCTATTTTTTTGTCCTCGTTTAATGGTATTAATTTCGAAATCACATCACCTCCTCTTTCAATTTCAACACTTATATTTGATGATGTATTCAATTTAACCAGTTCGGTAAAATCTTGCCATTTAATTATATCGTTTCCATTCACTTTTATAATCTTATCTCCTTTAGCTAAACTGGCATTATAAGCAGGAGAGTCGGGGACTATAGAATCAATCACAGCAGGAACTAAAGGAACAAAAGCATTCATTGCCCCATTTTCAAACATTATAGTACCAATATTTTCTGGAATTGAAATATTCTCTTTACTCCCATTATACCTTTCAACTGTAACTGAATTAATATCTCTTAGAAATAAGAATTTATTGATATCAATCACGTTTTCAATATCATCCCCATTAACTTTTAATATTTTATCTCCATCGTTAAAGCCATATGACTTCATAACTTCAGCAACCTCAAAACCAGCTGGAAGGTTTTCGTTTGTTAAAACAGTTTTGCCCCAAACAAAAGCGACCATCATATATATTGCAAAACCTAAAATTAGATTAACAATTATTCCTCCACTAATAATTACAAGTCTTTGCCAAGCTGGCTTAGATCTATACTCCCACGGTTCAGGTTCTTTTTCTAGATGTTCCGTATCCATGCTCTCATCAATCATTCCTGCTATTTTTACATAGCCTCCAAGTGGAATAAGTCCAATACCATATACTGTCTCGCCAATTTTCTTTTTTACTAATGAATATGGCCAATCAAAAAACAAATAAAATTTCTCTACTTTGGTCTTAAAAAATTTGGCTGGGATAAAATGGCCAAGCTCATGAAGTACTACTATAATTGATAGACTTAACAAGAACTGAACTGCTTTGATTAAAAAAATCATAGTTTAAAAATTTGACAGCAAAAATACGTTATTAAGTTTATACAAAAAAAGTATTTTCAAGTATCTATTGTTATGATTTTAAAATGAATTATTTTTGTAAAAAAATAGATTTGTACAAAAAATTTTTCAAAAGATACGGTCCCCTAATTGTTATAATGACATTTTTTTCTTGTATCGTTTTAACTTCCTTTTACATAATATTACAACCAAAAATAACTTTACCTATTTACAGTCCCTCAATGGTTTCAACAGAGCTTGTGGAAGAAGAAATACAACATGTAAAGAAATACCATAAAATTTCTGATTTTTCAATGATTAATCAAAATGGTGAAACAATTACTCAGGATTTTTACGATAATACAATTTATGTTGCTGACTTCTTTTTTACGACATGTCCCTCAATATGTCCAATAATGACAGAAAATATGTTTGAAATTCAAGAAAAAATACTCAATAAAAATATAAAGTTAATTTCTTTCTCAGTGACACCTGAAATTGACTCAGTAGCTCAACTAAAGAAATATGCATTAGAAAAGGGAGTAAATGATTTGAAATGGAACTTATTGACTGGAAATAAAAAAGAAATTTACGAGTTAGCCAGAAAATCATATTTAGTAGCAAAAAGTAACGGTGATGGCGGAAAATATGACATGATTCATACCGAAAACTTTGTTTTAGTAGATAAAGAAAAAAGAATTCGAGGATATTATGATGGAACTAATGAATTGGAAATGGATAAGCTTATTAATGATTTAGAAATTCTTGAAGAATCATATAAAAATTAAAAAATGAAAGAATTAATATTTAGTATTTACACATTATTGACTTTTAATTTTCTTTTAAATGCTCAAGAATTAATAATAGGAGAAGAAAGGGTTGAGCCTGGAATTGTATTTATTTTTGAAGGAGCCATTAAAGATCATGTAGTTCCTCAGTCCATGCATTTAAAAGAAAATCAAACCAATATTCACATCGAAGCGAGAGTTAATTGGGACACAGATAACGTGCCAAAGGGAACAGTTGAAGGGGGGTTTATTCCAAATTTACATATAACGTCCAAAGTTACAAATGAGAAAACTGGACTTAGCACTTTTATTGATTTAATCACTCACATCAATCTAATTGATAACTTTCACTACGCTAGAAACATATCACTTCCTGGTGATATTGGTGATTTATACTCAGTTGAGTTCAATATAACCCCTCCTACTAAAATTGAATTAGCCTTACACAATGATTGGGTTAAAATGTATGGTGAAAAGCTATTTAATGGCTCCACATTTAGATATTCAGGAATCAACTTTGAAGAAATTGCAAAAGCTAATAGAAATTAAAACATACACATAAGAATGTAATTGATGTTTTTTTATTATATTAAACATCAAATTAAAAAAAATGAAAAAGCTTTACACTATTTTATTAGTTGGATTATTTATAATTTCCTGCAATAATATCGCATCTAAATCTAACAATTCGTTTGGAGTTGTTCTTAATGACGATGAAAAATCTCAAATGATTCAAAAACTTTTTGAAGCTGTTGAAGCAGAAAACGTGTCTTACTTACAAAATATTTTTTCTGATGATTTAAAACATACTAACCCAGACGGAGTTGTTATTAATAAAGAGGAATTTATGGCTGGAATTGAAAATATTTTTGACATGTTCGATGATATTAAATTTAAAAAATCTGAATACGAAGAATACGAAAATTTAGAAATTGAGACAACATATTATAAAAATGGTAAAATTTGGACTAATATTTGGAGTGAAATGAGTGCAAAGGGCAACTATTCAGGAAATGAAATGAGTTTCCGTTTTCACATATCATATCTTTGGGAGGGTGATAAAATTATTGAAGAAGTTCAATTTTTTAACCCTACAGCTTTTAATGACGAAGGTCTGGCTAAGGAAATGTCTTTAAACAAATAATATGAAAAAACATATTGCCTTATTTACTTCTTTATTATTTTCATTCTCAGCTTTTTCACAAGCAATAACATCAATATATAGTTTTAAGGTAGATAGCCAAAATGATGTTCAAACCATTGTTATGGAAATGACAAAATATTTTGATACTGATTTTGCTAAAGCTGGAGCTGCAACTGTAGAAATAGTTGATGAGCATTTTAATGGCCTAGAAAAATCTAATCTTTCCTTTGTTTATAAATTTAAAAATATTCAAGAAATGCAGGATGAATATGCTAGAACTAGTTCATCTAGTGAAGTTAAGAATGTTCAAGAAATTATTTTCCCACTTGTCAAAGAAAACTCTCAAATGCTTTTAAAAAGTTTGGAAGGTGGAAAGGGACAGGGAGAAACTGGAGTGACAATGGTTTTTGTAATGAAAATTAAAAACCCATCATCTTATTTAGATGCTTACAGCGAGCTTATTTCTAAAATGGAAGAAAATGGTAAATCAAAATTATTTACTGAGTATGGGCTAAGTGAGATTTTTGCAGGTGGCCAAAATGATTTAGGCGCTACTCACCACGCAGTCATTGGAGCTACGGATATGGTAAGTCTAGTGAGCGGATTGGATGAGCTTTATAGCAGCCAAGAATTTAAATTATTCGCTAACAAAGTGTCAGAAAATAGAGAAGTTATGTCTAAAAAAACTGTTTTTATGCTAGCTTCATTTAACTAATTAAAATTAATAACATGAAAAAAACAATACTTATTTTATCAATTCTATTTTTAAGCTGTGATTCAAAAACAAATCAAAATAATCTTTGGACTTTTAATGCAACTGATGGCTCTTACATTCAGTGGAATGGAGAGAATTCAAATGCCAATGAAATGCTTCATCATGCGATGAAACACATGTATAATGTTGAATATGAAAAGTCTATGACATTTTTTGAAAAAGTTTTAGAGTATGACGCTTCATTGTTTGGTCCCCATGTCGTTCTTGCTGGTTTTTCAGTTAACGGGTCCGATAAGCAAAAAATGCATATTCAAAAAGCAAAAGAACTGGTTGCAAATAATAACGAAACTTCTAAAATTTTCGTTTCTCTGCTTGACTTACCAAAAGGAAACAACTGGCCTTTATCTTCGAAAGGGTCTTTTGAATTATGGTCTAAAATGAGAGAGCTTGAGCCTAAAGGAAAATTAATTCATTTTTACTATGCTTTCTCAAATCCAGATCCGAACGAAAGAATTAAGGAAATGGAAATTTTACTTTCTGAACTAAGAGATCTTGAAGGTGATCCGAATTCATTATCTAATAACGGTGATCATTCATACATGATAGCTCCAATAATTAATTCTTTAGGTTATTTCTACTATGGGATAGGTGAAAAAGAAAAAGCTAAAAAGCATTTTGAGGAATACATGGATCTATATAAAAGTTATAATTCATACGATTCAATGGGAGAATTTTATTTTAATGAAGGAGATATGGAAAATGCTTCTATTTATTACAAAAAAGCAATTGAAATGTATCCTACTGCTAGGTCTGCAAATTCAATGCTAAATAGAATTGAGGAATTAAATTAATCTATCTTTTACCCAACTTAAGTCTATAGCCAATAAATAACTCTCTGCCGTGATTTGGAGCATAAGCATATGATGTATCAAAATTGGGACTGAATCCTTTGGAATAATTTGGATCGTTATATGCTACAAGTGGCGATTCTTTTTGCCTAAAATTAAAAATATTAAGTAATCCAAAATATATTTCATTTCCGCTATTAAAAATTCCATTTACATTGATGTTGTGAATTGAAAAGGGCTTACTTTCTGTGGGTCTTGAAACAGAATTTATCTTGCCATTATCATTCATTTCGAAGACCTTTGGCAATTCCATAATTCCTACATAATTTGAAGATGAATTAATCGACCATATTTTATTAATAGGGATTTTTAAATTAAAAGCAGCGCTCCACTTAGGGGAATGTTCCATGTCAAAAATTGACTCTACATTATTTTCAATTTCGGCATACCTTACTATTTGATGATTAAATGTTAATGAAAATGCTGTTTGATTTAAAAAAGTATGATTTAATGCGCCGCTAATCCCTTTTGAATAAGCATAGCCTGTTGAATTTTTATAAATAATAAAATTTTGATTACCATAATCAGGAATGATTTTGTTAGAGAAATAAGTGTAAAAAAGGTCAATGTCAATATTACCTGAACCTTTTAATCCTGTGTAAATATAATTGGTATTAAATATGACGCTTTTTGATTCTTCAGGATTTAAATCTTCTAAAATTTTAACTTCTCTTTGTCCGCTAACAAATGCGTGATCTTCAGTAAATAAATTTACTAATCTAAAGCCAGTACCTAAATTTAGTCTCATTGAAAGCCAGGGATCAGGATTGTATTTTATATGAAAACTTGGAGAGTATATAATGCCATGATCTTTAAAGTGATCTACTCTAAATCCACCAATTAAAGAAAACTTTTCAAAGGGTTTAAATTGGTCTTGTATCAATAAACCTGGGACAAATTGATTTGAGTCTTTATTAACTACTAGATTGTTTTGAATGATTTGGGTAGCAATTGTATTGTCGTCATATAAATTATTTTTTATAGAAACACCAAATAATAAATCGTGACCTTCATAATTTCTATTTAGGGTAAATTGCGAAAAAAATATATCTTGGTTTGCCTTGTAATAATCGGATCCGTAATAGCTATTTTGGTTGTGACTTGAATAGGAATAATTTAATTCTAATCCATCGACTAAATTAAATACATATTTCCCAAATAATTCAAATCGATTAGTATAAATACTTTCTCCGTAAATTTTATCACTTCCTCTGATGTTTTTGTAATTATTATTTTTTAAATATTCTTCGACTCCGTTACGCCTATCTTCAAAAAAATACCTTGCAGAAATAATAAATGGTTTTTTTGATTTTCTTGAAATATCCCATTTATTAAATATTGAGAATCTATCTACATTAATATCATCCCCAAATCCGTCATTATTATAGTCATCATAATCATTTTTTTTATCCCAATTTACTGCTATAAATCCATAAGTTTTACCAATGTTAGGCGTTAAGGCTAAATTTATATAACTCTCTTTGTGTGTAGTTAATTGTGTGTCTAGTGAAAATAATGGTTGTTCTTTAGGATTTTTAGTTAAAATATTTATTACGCCAGCAACAGCTTCAGATCCAAACAGTGTACTGCTTGGCCCCTTAACAACTTCTAATCTCTCAATAATCATATTTGGGATTCCATTAAGTCCATATACTGAAGCTAAATTTCCATACATTGGAATACCATCTAATAAAACTGATGTATAGGGCCCCTCAAGGCCATTTATAGTAATTGAATTCGTGTAACAAACTCCACATGCTATGACTTCTTGGGCACCATTAACTAATTGTACTATTTCAGTAATATTTGCCCCACCTGAGGGAAGAAATGAATTTATTTTTTTTGCAGTTATAACATTGACTTTAACAGATGATTCTGTCACAAATTCATCTTTTAAACTTCCTGTAATTACTACTTCACTCAAACCATTTAAATCTTCTTCCAAAATAATTACTAGATTATTTAAGTTTAATAAGGAATCTTTTAGTGAAATTTTTTGAGAAATGTAGCCAACAGATGAAATAAATAGTGTTTCATGTGAAGAAAGGTCAACTTTCAATTTAAAATCCCCATTTTCATCAGCTACAGTGCCTATATTAGAACCTAATAAAATCAAATTAGCATAACTTACTGGGCCATAATTAGAGCTAACATTCCCATTAAGTTCTACATTTTGAGAATAAATATTTATGTAAATAAAAAATAAAAAAAAATATTTCATAAGAACTTTTGAAGGCTATCCTAAGGCTACATCTAAAATCATCATAACAATAAAACCTCCAATAAAACCAAGTGTGGCAATGTCTGTGTTTTTATCTTGTTGTGTTTCAGGGATTACTTCCTCGACTACAACAAAAATCATAGCGCCCGCTGCAAAAGCTAGCGCATAAGGAAGTATTGGTGTAAAAAATGATACCGCAACTGCTCCTATTACTGCAGCTATTGGCTCTACAATTGCAGAAGATTGACCATAAAAAAAACTTTTTTTTCTGCTCATCCCTTGTCTTCTTAATGGCATTGCAACTGCAATTCCCTCTGGAAAATTTTGAATTCCTATTCCTATTGCTAGAACAACTGCGCCAGAAATTGAAGCTTCAGGAATGCCTGCAGCCACACCCCCAAATAAAACCCCTATAGCTAAACCCTCTGGAATGTTATGTAATGTAATTGCCAGAGTAAGTAGTGTTGTTCTATGCCAAGGAGTTTTGATTCCTTCAGCTTCCTTAAAATTTATATGAATGTGTGGTAAAACCTTATCTAATGCAAAAATGAAAAGAGCTCCCAGTGCAAATCCAATAGCTGCTGGTATAACTTTGACAAAACCTTCTCCCTCACTCATTTCAATACCTGGAGCGAGTAAACTCCAAAAACTAGCAGCAACCATAACACCTCCGGTAAATCCTAGCATTCCGTCTAAAAAGACTCTATTCATAGTTTTAAATAAAAAAACAAAAGAGGCTCCGAATGCTGTTAATCCCCAGGTAAATAAAGTAGCATAAAGAGCTCCCAAAACCGGATCTGTATTCTCAAAAAATGTAAGAATTTGTTGATACATAATTATTGTTTTTTTAAATAAATATTATTAGCTGATTTCATTGAAATAGTCAGGTTTGTATTTCCAATAGAAACATGTAAAGAATCATCAAAATCTTCAATGTGTAAAATTTCAATTAAAGAGCCTAATGAAATTTTTCTTTTATCTAAAAACTTTAAAAAAGCTGAGGAAGAATCCTTAACTCCAACAAAGGTTCCCATTTCACCTTTTTTCAAATCTGACAACAAGACTTTGGTAGTGTATTTAATAAATCCTGAAGGATTTGGTATCGGGTCTCCATGAGGATCTTTAGTAGGATAACCAAGGAACCTATCTAACTCATTTATAAGTTTCTTAGACTTAATATGCTCCAATTGTTCTGCTACTTCATGAACTTCCGACCAGTTAAATTCTAATTTTTCAACAAGAAAAACTTCCCATAACCTATGTTTTCTAATAATATTTAAAGCGGTTTTTCGTCCCTCATCAGTGAGTAAAGCACCCTGATATTTTTTATAGGTTATTAGATTCTTGTCACACAACTTTTTAAGCATATCGGTAACAGATGGGGCTTTTGTTTTTAGATTTTGAGCAATAGAATTAGTGCTTACACCCTCATTTTGATCTTTGGAAAGATGGAAAATTGCTTTTAAATGATTTTCTTCTGTGTGAGATAACATTGTGTAAATATAATTATTTTTAGATTATAATAAAAATATTTTTAGATTAATCTAAAAATTTTGGTCAACTAATTTTGTATCTTTAAAATCTAAATTAATTCAAAGGATTTGGAATTCGATTATATAATTTGTGGGGGTGGTGCTTCAGGACTTTCTATTGCTAGTGGACTTTCTTTAGATCAATATTTTACAAACAAAAAAATCTTAATAATTGATCCAGAATTTCCTAAAAAAAAAAATGACAGAACTTGGTGTTTTTGGGAAAACGATAAGAGCGATTGGGATGATTTGACGCATTATAAATGGGAAAAAGTAATTTTTAATAGCCCTCAAATTAATAAAACTATTTCTTTAAATCCTTTAAGATATAAAATGCTTAAAAGCATGTCTTATTACAAACAATGCAATGATTTAATTTTAAAAAATCCTAATATTCAACATATAAACGATAGGGTTGTAAAAGTTGATGATAAAGGAAATTTCTGTGAAGTTAAAACAGAAAATAATATATATAAATCAAAGAAAGTATTTAATAGTATTTTAAATTGGGAGTTATTAAAAAACAATTCCAAATACCCCCTTTTAATTCAACATTTTGAAGGTTGGTTTATTAAAACAGAAAAGGATGTTTTTAATGAAAAAGAGGCAACTTTCATGGATTTTACAATTAAACAAAATTCTAATACACGATTCATGTATGTTTTACCTTTTTCAAAAAAAGAAGCACTTATTGAATTCACCTTATTTTCAAAAGACCTATTAGATAAACAAGGTTATGAAAAGCCCTTGACTAATTATTTAAAAGAATTAGGAATTACAAACTATAACATAACGAATAAAGAATCCGGTAAAATTCCAATGACTGGCTTTCCCTTTCACAAACAAAATTCTAAAAATATCATTTATATTGGTTCTGCTGGGGGTTGGAGTAAACCAAGTACTGGCTATACTTTTAAAAATATTGAAAGAAAAAGTAAATTACTTTTAAAATTCTTAAAAAATGAAGATGATTTTATAAAATTTTCTAAAACAACTAGGTTTTGGTTTTATGATTTAATTTTTTTGGACGTACTGTATCAAAATAATCATCTAGGAAGAAAACTTTTTTCACAAATGTTTAAAAACAACCAACCCAAGCTAATTTTCAAATTTCTCGACGAGAAAAGTAATTTTTTTGATGAATTAAAAATAATGTCCAGTTTTTCAACTGGGATATTTATAAAAACCATTTTAAAAAGAATCTTTAATTTATAGCTCCCTATTCATCAGCTTTTTTGAAAAATTTATAAAATTATTTTTTATTTTTTTTTCAAAACTTATTTGATTAATTGATTTTATAGCTTTCTCAGTATAACTTTCAACAAGTTTTAAGGATGATTTGTCCGCATTAGTATCCACATAAAAAGATGTGACTTTATCAATTTTTTCTTTGGATGAAAGTTGTTTATTATTAAAAAGATTGATTAATTGGGTTTTTTGTAATTTATCTGAATTTAATAAAGCCGCATGAAACAAAACAGTTTTTTTATTTTCTAATATATCTCCACCAATTTTTTTACCAACTTTGTTTTGATTTCCAAATGTGTCTAGGTAATCATCTTGAAATTGAAATGCTAAACCAAGGTTAATTCCAAAGCTGTACATATGATTTTGATCTTTTTCTGATGCGTCAGCAATAATTGCTCCCATTTTTAACGAACAGGCTAGAAGAACTGCTGTCTTATACTTAATCATTTGAACATATTCTTCAAACTTGATGTTAGATTTTGATTCAAAGTCCATATCCATCTGTTGTCCCTCACAAACCTGCTTAGCCGTTTGATTTAAGAGTTTGTTAAGTCTATAATAAACATGTGAATCATAACTTTCTAATAACTGATAAGCCATTATAAGCATTACATCTCCAGAGAGTATCCCAGTATTAATATTCCACTTTTCGTGAACCGTTTTCTTTCCTCTTCTTGTGATAGCTGAATCCATAATATCATCATGTAGTAATGTGAAATTATGGAATAGCTCGATGGAAAGAGCAGCTTGTAAAGCTTTTGTTGGATTGCAATTAAAAGAATGGCATGACATTAGAGCTAGAAAAGGACGAACTCTTTTACCTCCAATATCTAAAATATATTTTACAGGGTCATACAGCGAATCTGGCTTGTCAGAATTTGAAATTTTTTTCAAGCCCTGTTCGATCATTTTATGAAAATCCTCAAATAAATCCATTTGATATAATTTAAACAAAAATACATTAATAAGATTTTATTTAAATATGAATTGTTAATGAAACTTTGGAAACTATTTGCGTATTATTAGTTTCCTGTGTATATTTGCACTCCCAAATTATAAAAGTTTGAAAGAATTAATTTTAGAAAAAACAAGAGAGCTATTCTTGACCATTGGATTTAAAAGTGTGACAATGGATCAAATTGCTTTTGATATGGGGATTTCTAAAAAAACTATTTATAATTTTTTTGAAAATAAAAATGAGCTTGTAAAAGCGGTTACTAGTTACATGTTTAATAGTATTACAAAAGGGGTAACTGAAATTAAAAAAAACTCAGATAATCCAATAAATGAATTATATGACATAAACCTATTCTTAATAAAGTACTTAAAAAAAGAAAGTGTTTCTCCTCTTTATCAGTTAGAAAAATATTACCCACTGATTCATAAGGAAATAAATAAAAAACAATTTGATTTTATTACAAAATCAACAACAGGATCTCTTAATAATGGAATTAAACTTGGTTTATTTAGAAAGGATATAAAAATAGATTTCATCTCTAGACTATATTTTAAAGGAATGATTGGAATAAGAGATCTGGATACTTTTCCATTAAATCTATATGATCCTGTCAGCCTAAAAATTGATTTTATTGAATACCACTTAAGAGCTATAGTTACAGAAAATGGTCTTAAAAAATTAAATCATTTTATTAATAAATAATGAAACAAAAAATATTAGTTATATCCCTAGTTTTATATTCTCTTTTTTTAAAAAGCCAGGATTCATTCACGCTTAACGAGGCTGTCGAGTTTGGGCTGATCAATAATAGTGTTGCAAAAAATGCAACAAATGATGTTAAAATTGCTAATGCCAAAAAATGGGAAACTATTGCTACTGGCCTTCCCCAAATTAACTCATTTATTGAATACAATAATAATATTAAACAGCCCGTATCTTTGGTGCCTGCAGAATTTTTTGGAGGAAATTCTGGTGAATTTGCGGAGTTGTCTTTTGGAACAAAACAAACAATTGACGGTTCTGTTACTTTATCTCAACTTTTGTTTGATGGATCATATAGCATTGGATTAGCTTCCATAAAGCTTTATATGGATATTGCCTACAAAACAAAAGTTAAAACTGACCTTGAGGTAAAAAGAGCAATTATTTCTGCTTACGGGAACGCACTTGTAAGTAAAGAGAGAGTTAAAATTTTAGAAAAAAATCTCAATAATGTAAAAAGCAACTTAGATGAGATTGAAAAAATATACCAGAGTGGTTTAACCGAACTAGAAAACGTAGAACAGCTAAAAATTACTTATGGTTCAATTAAAAACTCACTAGACTATTCCATTAAATTAAATAAAACTTCTTTAAACTTACTTAAACTTATAATTGGTTATGATATTGATAAAGAACTTGTTCTTAGCAATAGCTTACAAGATTTAACTCTTAAAAGTATTCTTGAAAAAAAATCAATAGAAAATTTTGAGATTGATAAAAATATTGATTATCAAATGGCATTAAATAATTCAAAATCTCAAAAAACTTTATTAACCTTAGAAAAATCAAAAGCTCTACCAACTTTAAGAGCTTTCATTAAAGGAGGTTATGACGGTAATAATGATTCCTTTAAATTTTTTAAATCTGACCAAAAGTGGTATGGTTACTCAATCGCAGGAGTTTCTATGTCTTTACCTATTTTTAGCTCACTTAGGAGATCTGCAAAAACTCAACAAGCAAGAATTGAGTTTGAAAAATCAAAAATTGATTTATCCGAATCTAAAAAGAAAATTATCATAGAGCTAGATAATGCAAATAGTGAATATGAATATGCAGTAAGTTCATACAATAGTGCCGTTGAGAATGTAAAGCTTGCTGAAAAAATTGAAAGAAAAAATCAAATAAAATTTTTAGAAGGATTAATATCTGGTCTTGATTTAAGACAAGCTCAAATTCAACTTTACTCTATTCAAAACCAATTACTACAATCAATGCTTGAGGTTATCAATAAAAAAACAAACCTTGAGGGAATCTTAACTCAGACCTAATTTTAAAATGAAAAAAACATTTACAATTATCCTAATCGTTTCAATCCTTTCTTGTGAAAACAATTCTACACTTCAAAGTGTTTTGGCTTCTAATGATATCGAGCAAATAAAAAATAAAAGAAAAGAAATAGCTGCCTCTAAGCAGGATTTTGTGAATAAGCTTCAAGTCATAGATAATAAATTAGAAGAATTAAATACAAACCCTCAGTTACCAATTATTGAGGCTACTACAATAAATGCAGTGGAATTTAATCATTACATACAAGTACAGGGTAGTGTTAAGTCTGACGAATTAATAAATATTTTTCCTGAATTTTCTGGCATTGTAAAAAACATTTTTATAAAAAGTGGAGACGTAGTGAAAAAAGGCCAACCATTAATAAAAATTGATGATGGAGGTTTAAAAGAACAGTTGTTACAACTTGAAATAGGATTTGAATTAACTAAAACTACATTTGAAAGACAAAAAAGATTGTGGGATCAGAACATTGGAAGTGAGATCAAATTTCTTGAAACTAAATCAATGTTCGAAGCTCAAAAGCAAGGAATCAATCAATTAAAAAAACAAATTAAAAAAACATTAATTGAAGCCCCTTTTAGTGGAACTATTGATAATGTCATCGCAAAAAAGGGAGAGGTAGTTTACCCAGGCGTATCCAATTTAATGATGTTATTAAATTTAGATAATTTATATATTGAATCTAATGTCCCTGAAAAATATATAGCTTCTGTTAACAAAGGCAATAAAGCTATTGTTCACTTTCCCCTACTAAACAAAACTATCAATACTACAGTTCGTCAATCTGGCAATTATATCAATCCTATTAACAGAACATTTAAAATAGAATTGAACATTGAAAAAAACAATTTAAATATCAAACCTAATTTAAATTCAAAAGTAAATATCAACAATTACACTAATAAAAAAGCTTTGATGATTAATCAAAATTTAATAAGCATAGACAGCAATAACAAAGAGTATGTCTATAAGGTGTCCAATAAAAACAATAAAAATTATGTCTCTAAAACGACTATAACCACAGGTAAAAACGATGGAGTAAATGTAGAAGTTCTTTCAGGGCTCAGCTCTGGTGATAAGATAGTTTCTGAGGGAATGAGAAAATTAGTTGACAATGCAAGAGTTAAAATCATCAATTAAAAAAATAAAAATTTGAATAATAAAGAAAAAGATTTTGCGCCATCATCATGGGCTGTAAATAATAGTACAACCATGTATGTCGTTATGGCAATAGTGCTATTTCTAGGAATCGATGCTTATTTCAGTATGCCTAGAGAGGACTACCCTGAAATAAAGGAAAATATAGTTTTTGTTAGTTCTATTTACCCAGGAAATACCTCAGAAGATCTTGAAAAATTAATTACTGAACCGCTTGAAGACAAACTCAAATCTGTTAATAATATTATTGATATAAAATCTTCCTCTCAAGAGAATTTTTCATTAATAATAATTGAGTTTGATGACGGAATAGGATATACAGAAGCTAAGCTTAAAGTTAAAGATGAAGTTGAAACTGCAGTAGCCAGTGAGGATTGGCCAATGTACAACAATGTTAAGGTTGACCCCAATGTTTTCAATATGACATTCACTGAGGAAATGCCAATATTGAACATAAATATTTCTGGAGACTACACAACAGAAAAACTTAAAGAATATTCAGAGATATTACAAGACGAAATTGAAAATTTAACTGAAATAAAGAAAGTTGATATAAGAGGAGCACTTGATAAAGAAGTTGAAATTGCTGTAGATATTTACAAGATGATGGCTTCTAAAGTTTCCTTTTATGATGTAATGAATTCCATACAAGCAGGAAATATTTCTGTCTCTGCTGGAAACCTAAAGTCTAACGAACAAAGAAAGACCGTTAGAATTATTGGAGAAATAAATTCCCCCTCAGAATTAGAAAATTTCGTTGTTAAATCATCTTATAATAACTCTATTTTTTTAAAAGATATTGCTGAAATAAAATTTAAAGAAAAAGATGTGACCACATACGCCAGAGAAAATGGAGAGTCTGTTGTTATGTTGGATGTTAAAAAAAGATCTGGTCAAAACACTATTGATGCTGCCGAAAAAATTCACACTATTGTTAGGCAAAATATAAATAATGTTTTTCCCAAAAACCTGAAAGTTTCTATAACAAACGACCAATCTGAATTAACCAAAAATCAAGTTATTGATTTGGTAAATAGTATAATTTTTGGCGTGGTTTTAGTTGTTATTGTATTGCTTTTCTTTTTAGGTTTTAAAAATGCTCTTTTTGTTGGAATAGCAATTCCTATGTCAATGTTTATGTCTATTGCCATTTTAAGTGCTATGGGAAATACATTAAACACCATGATACTTTTTGGTTTGATCCTTGGTTTAGGAATGTTAGTTGACAATGGAATTGTTGTTGTCGAAAATGTTTATAGGCTGATGGAAAAAGAAGGAATGAACAGAATTGAGGCAACTAAAAAGGGGATTTCTGAAATAGCTTTTCCTATAATAATATCAACAGCAACCACTGTAGCCGCGTTTATCCCACTTGGTCTGTGGCCTGGTAGAATTGGAAAATTTATGATCTTTTTTCCAATCACACTTTCTGTTGTTCTTTGTTCTTCACTAATTGTTGCTATCTTTTTTAATTCTGTACTGGTATCTAAAATGATGACTATTGAAGATACTAATATGCCATTAAAAAGAATAATTAGACTCACGTCTGTACTGGGAATTTTTGGAATTTTGTTTTTAATTTTAGGTTTTACTGTTGAAAATGTAGAATCTGCTGGGTTTTATAGATTTTTGGGGTCTCTTCAAATATTTGTTTCTATTAATTTTTGGATTTATAGAATTTTTCTTCGAAAATTAGCAAATAACTTTCAAGCTAAATTTCTTCCAATACTAGACTATAATTACGAAAAATTACTTAAAACAATTTTAGTTGGTAAAAGACCATATTTAATTATACTTTCAACCTTTATAAGTTTAATAATAGCTTTCATGAGCTTTGGTAAATCTATAGAAAGTCAAAGAACAAGTATTGAATTTTTCCCAGATGAAGACCCACGACAAATTATAGTATATGTTGAATATCCTGAGGGAACAGATATTTCTAAAACCAATAAAATTGCTAAACTGATTGAATCAGATATTAATTCAATTATTTACTCCAAAAAATATTATGATAACTCGGGATATAATTTTATGATTCAAAATAATATTTCTCAAGTTGGGGAAGGTTCAGAAAATCCTGAAAAAGAATTAGGAGCACTTTCTGAAATGCCAAATAGAGCTAAAATCACTACCTCTTTCAGAGATTTTAAATATCGCAAAGGTTTTAGTTCAAGGGAAGTTAGAAAAGAAATTCAACAAACATTAAAAGATAAATATCCTGGAGTTTCAATTGCTGTTGAAAAAAATCAATCCGGTCCTCCTGTAGGATATCCAATAAATATTGAAATTACTGGTGACGATTACACTACGTTAATTGAAAAAGCTGAAAAAATAACTGAATTTATTAATACTAGAAATATCCCTGGAATTGAAGAACTAAAAATAGATGTTAATAAATCAAGGGTAATAAATTTAGTCAATATAGATAGAGAAAAGGCCGGTGAATTAGGGCTTAGTGTTGGGCAGGTTGGGCAACAATTAAGAGCTGCTTTATTTGGAACTAAAGCTGGTATTTATAAAGAAAAGGGTGAAGATTACGATATTAATATTAGATTTAATAAAGATAATAGGTATTCTGAAAACGTATTGTTCGATCAAAATTTAACTTTCAAAGATCCTTCAAATGGTATGGTCAAAGAAATTCCTATTTCGAGTGTCACCAGCAACTCCAGAGCAACTACTTTTAGTGAGATCAAACACAAAGATTTTAAAAGAATTGTAACAATTTATTCAGGCCTTTCTTCTGGCTATGTTGATGCTGGTGCTGTAGTAAATCAAATTGTCAATGAGATGAAAAGCTTTAATGATGATATTAGTATGATTAATGTCGATTATACCGGCCAAATTGAAGAGCAAAATAAAAATCAAGATTTTTTACTAAAAGCATTCATGACTGGGTTATTACTGATTTTCTTATTATTAATTCTTCAGTTTAATTCGATTAGTAAACCTACAATTATTATGATAGCTATAATTTTAAGTCTTATAGGGGTGTTTGGATATTTAGCTGTTTCTGGGAATTCATTTGTCATTATGATGACTATGATGGGTATTATTGCTCTTTCTGGGATAGTAGTTAACAATGGCGTTGTTCTTCTGGATTATTCTGAAATTTTATTAAACAGAAAAAAATTAGACAACTCTAATAAGAATAAAAAATTAATTCAACTTAAATACGAATCAATAGTTGAATCCTGTAAATCTAGGTTGCGACCTGTTTTACTTACGGCAATTACTACAATTGGTGGTCTTGTCCCACTTGCAGCTGGTTTTAATATTAATTTCTATACTTTATTTAGTGATTTTAATCCAAACATCTACTGGGGAGGAGATAATTTTGTTTTTTGGGGACCATTGGCAACAACTGTAATTTCAGGACTAGTAGTAGCAACATTTTTAACTTTATTTGTTGTTCCTTCTTTGTTTATGATGATTGAAAAATTTAAATTGTGGATCGGTTTAAGATATAGATAATATCTTCTTAAATTTACATTATATTATATTGGCATGTACAGAACTCATAACTGTGGTGAATTAAGAATATCAGACTCTGAAAAGGAAGTAAGTTTATGCGGATGGGTACATAAACCCAGAGACAAGGGATTTATGGTGTGGGTTGATCTGAGAGATAGGTATGGAATTACTCAGCTAATTTTTGATGAAGAAAGAAGTACAAAAAATGTTTTAGAAAAAGCTAAAGTTCTTGGAAGAGAGTTTGTAATTCAAATAAGTGGAAAGGTAATCGAAAGAAGTTCTAAAAATCCTAATATTCCAACAGGTGATATTGAAATTTTAGTTTCTGATTTAAAAATTTTAAATAGTTCAAAAACTCCTCCATTTACTATTGAAAACAACACTGATGGTGGCGAAGAATTGAGAATGAAATATAGATATCTTGATATTAGAAGAAATCCAATAAAAGAAAAACTAATATTTAGACATAAAGTAAGTTCAGAAATAAGAAAATTTTTAACAGATTTAAATTTTATTGATGTGGAAACTCCATATTTAATTAAATCAACTCCTGAGGGTGCTAGAGATTTTGTTGTTCCATCTAGAATGAATCAGGGCGAATTTTATGCACTTCCTCAATCTCCCCAGACTTTTAAACAACTTTTGATGGTTGGTGGCATTGATAGATATTTTCAAATTGTTAAATGTTTTAGAGATGAAGATTTAAGAGCTGATAGACAACCAGAATTTACTCAAATTGATTGTGAAATGTCCTTTGTTGATCAAGAGGATGTATTAAAAACATTTGAAGGATTGGTTAAGCATCTTTTAAGCGTAATTAAAAAAGTATCTATTAAAAAATTTCCAAGAATTACCTACGAGGAGGCCATGTCTAAATACGGTTGTGACAGACCTGATATTAGGTTTGGAATGGAACTTGGTGAATTGAACGATGTTTCTAAACATAAAGACTTTAATGTGTTTAATACTGCCGAACTAATAATTGGAATAGCTGTTCCTAATGGTAATAATTTTACTAGAAAAGAAATTGACAACTATACAAATTGGGTTAGAAGACCACAAATTGGAGCTTTAGGAATGGTGTATGTCAGGTGTAATGATGATGGAAGTTTTAAATCATCCGTCGATAAATTTTACAATCAGGAAG
>Ga0213869_10001316_pt1 | contig 18789 bp, 17 predicted proteins | sample PICome_10_FD_160083 | JGI IMG/M metagenome (GOLD analysis project Ga0213869, IMG submission 160083) | Coastal seawater microbial communities near Pivers Island, North Carolina, United States - PICO132 | ecosystem: Environmental > Aquatic > Marine > Coastal | place: USA: North Carolina...
TTTTTCAATTCTATATTTCATATTCACTCCGTTATTGGGTAAACTATTTTACACTTTAAGGAATTCATTATGGCAAAAGTTGTACCAATTAGCATAGATATTAGCAAAGGAAAGCTTCCTAACAAGCCAAAAGGCATTGAAATGGTTGAATGTAAAACTATGGAAGAGATCAGAAGAGATCAACTTCAAAGATTAACCGCTGGTTTCAGATTATTTTCTTACTTTGGCTTTGATGAAGGAGTTGCTGGACATATAACTTTAAGGGACCCTGAATTTAGCGATCATTTTTGGGTAAATCCACTTGGTGTTCACTTTAGTCAAATTAAAGTCTCTGACTTACTACTTGTGAATCATGATGGAGAGGTTGTCCAAGGAGATAGACCTGTAAATATTGCAGCATTTGCTATTCATTCAAGACTGCATAAAGCAAGACCAGACGTTAATGCAGCAGCTCACTCTCATTCAATGTATGGAAAAACATTCTCAACATTCGGCAAGTTACTAGATCCTATTTCTCAGGACTCCTGTGCATTTTATGAGAGGCAAGCAATTCATAATCATTTTTCAGGAGTTGTAGAAGAGACTGCAGAAGGTGACAGGATTGCGAATGCGCTAGGTGATAAAACAGTTCTTTTTATGCAAAATCATGGAATCTTATCTACAGGACCATCAATTGATATTGCGCTTTGGTATTATTTTTCCCTAGAAAGATGTTGCCAATCTCAACTCATGGCAGACGCTGCTGGGAAAACAACATTAATTCCTCATGAAACAGCAATCAAAACAAGAGAATTTATAGCCAATGATCTTGCAGCTTGGGCGAGTTTTCAGCCTCTCTTCGATATGATTTCTGAAAAAGAACCTGATTTACTAGATTAAATTAATTACCAATAATTGCCTTGGTTTCTAGGCATTCATGCATACCTGCCAAGCCATGTTCTCTTCCATTGCCTGAGGTTTTGAAGCCACCAAACGGTGCTGCAGGTCCCCTGCTGCCTCCATTAATACTGATCTGGCCTGCACGAATTTTTCTAGCCACAGCCTTGGCATGATCCTCATCCCCTGATTGAACATATCCAGCAAGACCATACGGAGTGTCATTAGCAATTTCTATCGCCTCATCTTCAGATTCATATTTTAGAATACACAATACAGGTCCAAAAATTTCTTCTCTGGCAATAGTCATATCATTAGTGACATTACCAAAAATAGTTGGCTTAACAAAATAACCTTCTGTCAGCCCATCTGGCTTACCAGGACCGCCAGCGACAAGAGTTGCTCCTTCATCAATGCCAAGTTGAATCATTCTTTGCACTTTTTCATATTGAGTCTTATTAGAAATAGGGCCAATTCTTACGCCCTCTGTCTCTGGAGAACCAACTACTGTCGCATTAGCTGCAGCCACAGCTGCCTCAAGCGCAGCGTCATAGTTTTTAGAGGACACAAGCATCCTGGTCGGCGCATTACATGATTGCCCGGTGTTCATAAAGCAATGATTAACCCCTGCAGTAACAGCTTTTTCTATATCGGCATCATCTAAAACAATATTTGCTGATTTGCCGCCTAATTCCTGGGATACTCTTTTTACAGTTGGAGCGGATGCAATAGCAACTGCAACACCTGCTCGCGTGGATCCTGTGAAGTGCATCATATCAATATCTGAATGTTCAGATAGAGCAGCCCCAACAATAGGGCCAATACCATTAACTAAGTTAAATACACCCGCTGGTACTTTTGCATCGTGCAATATTTCTGCAAAAATAATTCCACACAAAGGTGTAATTTCACTTGGCTTTAAAACCATGGTGCAGCCAGCAGCAATAGCAGATGCAACCTTGGTGCACATTTGGTTCATTGGCCAGTTCCAAGGTGTGATCATGCCAATAACACCAATAGGCTCTTTTCTAATTAGATAATTGTTTTCTGTGCCTTCAAATTCAAAAGATTTTAAAACCTCTAATGTATCTTTAAAATGTGAGAGCCCAGCGGTAACTTGTGCCATTTGCGACAACCATAAAGGTGCTCCCATTTCATTGGAAATGGTTTGAGCTAATTCCTCAGAGCGCTTTTCGTACTCAGTAATAATATCTTCAATAAGTTTAATTCTGTCTTCTTTGCTAGAAAAGCCAAATGAATTAAATGCGCTGCTAGCAGCAGCTACAGCCGCATCTATATCTTCCTTGGTGCCAGCGGCAATAGTGCCGATCACAGATTCATCTGAAGGATTAATCACTTCAATAGTCTCTGAGCTCATAGGGTTCACCCATGCTCCATTAATATAAAACTTTGATTGATTTTCCATCTTATTAGCTCCATTAAAATTGAAATTAATTATAGCCGAACTAATTGCGACATAACCAGATTTTATTTACAAAATAAACAATGGTTATAGAGCCTGTGCATCTCTTGTTTCCTTGAAAGCAAGGATGGCTCTTTGGCGAGATTCCTTTAGATCCAAGATGGGTTTTGGATAATCCGACGCACTAAATAAATCTTGGGTTGGTTGATGAATATTTTTTACAAGAGTATCTGAAAGCTCTGGTATAAATTTTTTAATAAATTCGCCTGTGGGGTCAAAATTTTGAGATTGTGTAATTGGGTTAAAAATCCTGAAATATGGTGCTGCATCTGTACCTGTAGAGGCGCTCCACTGCCATCCTCCATTATTTGAAGCAAAATCTGCATCAATTAAGTGCTCCATAAAAAATTGCTCTCCAATCCGCCAATCATGAAGCATATTTTTTGTAAAAAACATTGCGACAATCATCCTGAGACGATTATGCATCCATCCCTCTGAGAGTAACTGTTTGATGGCCGCATCAATAATAGGAAACCCAGTATTCCCAGTCTTGAAAGCTGCAATTTCAGAGCTAGAGTGACGCCATGGAATATCGCGCGTGTAATCTTGAAAAGGCAGATTACAGCTTACTTTTGGAAAAGAATGCATGATATTTCTATAAAACTCTCTCCACACTATCTCATCAACCCACTTACAAATACCCTGATTGCCAGACGCAAACTCAAAGTTATTTAATTTGAGGGCCTCTAAGATACATCTTCTTGGAGAAATAATACCTAAAGCTAGGTAGGCTGAAATACGACTAGTGCCATCTAAAATTGGAGTATTTCTAGATTCACTATAGTTATTGATTTTGTGCTCAAGGAATTCTTGAAGACGAGCAAAGGCATCAGCTTCGCCTGCTGGCCAGGCATCCATGTCTACCTGATGAGATTTTTCTAGTTTTAGAACTGAAAGATCACTAGTGAGACTTGTTTTTTTGAGCGGTTTATCTGCTTTATCTAAATCCAAAAAACTCATAGAAAAATTTTCAATCCACCGTCTTTTAAAGGGAGTGAAGACTGAGAAGGGTCTACCCTGCCCAGTTCTCAAGAAACCAGGTTCATATAAAACCTGATCATGATATCTAGATATTTGAATATTATTTTTACTCAACAATGTCTCTACCGAATCATCTCTTTTATTCTCATTGACTCCAAATTCATTGTTCCAATAACATGAATTGATTTGATGATTCTCGACAAATTTTTGCAAGTCCTTAGGAAGCGCTTTAAAGGTGTCAGTCTGAAGAACAATTAAAGGAATATGCAGCTTTCTTAATTGCTTTTCTAGGGTGATAAGATTTTGAATTAAAAAATCTTGTTTCACGTTAGATTCGTGATGCAGATTCCATTGCTTTTGAGAAAAAATGTACACCCCAATCAGCTCATCGCAATAATTAGCTGCTTCTAGCAAAGCTGGGTTATCGTCAATCCTCAGATCTGATCTAAACCACATTAATCCTCTTACCATCCAATTGCCCTCATTAATTTTTTTGCCAGCTCTTGGCGATGCTCTGTAATTCTTGCATTTAAATTTTGCTGTGATCTGAGCTCCAAGTGATGCAGAGGCGATCTCTTAATCAACTCTAAATCTGCATATTTAGAAATATGATTCTCATATCGAAGAGGAGATTTAATATTTGATGGATATAAAGTTGTGACAGGTTTTCCACTAGAGATAGACTCTGAAATCATCATCGCACTGTCTTCGGTTACAAAAATATTTATTGCTGAACCAAGCAAGGCAGCTAAATTAAAATTTTTATCTCCATGATGGAACCATGCATAATAATCACTAAGAATACTTTTTAGGCGTGATTGAAATAAATCTTCTACCTCTGGCAATGTTCTTCTTGAGGTAACGATAGATATGGGCAACTTGATTTTAGAATGGAGACCCTTGATTGAAGTAAGCATGCTCTCCCACTCGTTAAGCCCGTAAGAGTAGCCAATGCCGTCACCTCCAATTAAAAAAAGAATATGGTCTGAAAGATTATCTTTCTGCGCTGCAATAGAGCAAACGGCTGGGGAATATAAATTTGGTGTAATCGTAGCCACAATATTTGAAGGATGATCAAAATATTTGTCTACGGTAACTAGGGCATTGAACATAGATGAATGAAGTCCTCTTGGAGAACCAAGTTGAATGACTGGCAAGGAATAAGCTAATTTAATCGCTGCACTAACCGGCATCGTATTGCCACCTGCAGCAATAACTAAATCATGTCCTTGAATATTAATTGGTGAGTACATCCAAAGAATTCCTCGAGCTATGTTTTTATTGTTAAACCGAAGTAAAAGCTTGGCAAAAATATTACAGGCAAATTTTAAGGGATAAAACCGCCAAGATAGCTCATGAGTCCTAATGGCGCAATCACATGTCTCTTTTATTAAAAAAGCAACGCCATTGGACTGATTAAAATGTCCAGGTATTCCATCGCTAATAATAAGTATTTTTTTCACTGAGCTAATTAGAGATATTTATCTTGGTAAGTTTCTAATAGTAAATCTTTGGTCATCATGAGCTCTACTTTTGCTATGTCCTCAGGATTATCAACACCTAAAATAGGAGATGATGAGAGCACAGCATTAATTTCATAATCATTCTCAAGTAGCCTCATCATATCGATAGATTCAAGCTCTTCCAAAGGAGTTGGTTGCAGGTTTGTATATTGAGCCAAAGCAGCAAGAGTGAAACCGATCATTCCTAGTTGTCTCATAGCTTTATCGCTTCTGTTTGGAACATGGGCTCGAGTGAAAAAGGATATTTTTGATGTATTTGTCATAATTGCTTTCACTATATTGGGATTGTCTAAATCATCTCCATCGATAGAATAAACTAAATTAACAATTTCAAGTTCGCTCCCACAGAATGCTGCCCTTAAGTTTACAATATCATCAGGAAAGATTTGCGGCTCATCTCCCTGAAGCAATAAAATAAAATCATATCTTTCCCCCCGTTTACTCAAAATGTCTAGAGTTTCCTGAGCTCTCTCTGTTGCTCTTTCGTGATGATGGCTTGTCAGGGCAACTGGAATCTCATGATTCTTTGCCCATTTTATAATTTCTTCATCTGGGGTCGCTATGACTAATTTATCGCAGGCTTGTGATAACAGAGCTCGTTCATAGCAGTGAGCAAGCATTGGAATTCCAAGAATTTTTTTTAAAGGCTTACCTGGAAATCGTGAAGAAGCCATTCTAGCCGGAATCACGCCAAGAGTTTTATTCATTTACTCAGAAAAAGGTAGTCGAGCAGATAAATCTAACATTCGAATATCGACGCTGAAGGCAATCATTTCGTAGCCCTTATTTACAAGAATTGGGATTTGTTCTGGATTAGGCTCGACTAAGTGATACCCAGCTTTGATTTGATGCTGCTTAGATGCTTGCAAAATTTGACCCTCTGCATTAACAAATTCCTCAGAATCAAAGATACCTGGATTACCTAGAGATGCTGAGAGATCATATGGACCAATAAAGTATCCATCAATCTCTTGAGAAAATATAGAGTCAAGATTTGCTATTCCGGCCACTGACTCAATTTGGGCATAAATTTCAATATGCTTGGAAGTAATTGTGATGTATTTACTTTTTGCACTAGCTTCTCCATATCCCTGAGCGCGAGCAAGACCCATGCCCCTATTACCTTTAGGAGGGTAATTACAAGAGGCTATAATGCTCTCAATCTGATCTTTTGACTCAACCATGGGCGCTAAAATTCCATTTGCGCCAGCATCAAGCACTCTTTTAATTTGTGAGGAGCTATGCCCTGAAAGACGAACGAAAGACTTAGAACCAGCTAGATCGATAACTCTAATAAGTTGCTCTGCTTGATTAATATTAATTGCGCTATGCTCCAAATCAATCACCACCCACTCATAGCCGGCATTTGCAAATATTTCTGCTAGTGACTCATTTGGGAGACTCAGCCATGTTCCAATTGAATGATTGCTCATATGCTAACCTCTTAAGTTAAAATTTTATTATTATCTAATCCAGCTATTGCTGCCAAACCCATTGCATTAATGCCCTCATGAGTAAGACTAGAGCGATGGGAAGTTCCAAAAAAATTAGGTAATTCAAAGAGTGGATTCTCTATCGCTGGCTCTTCTTGAAAAACGTCAAAGGCAGCAAAAGCATCAGGGTTATTGGAGAGGAATGTATGCAAGGCAGGCTCATAAACAATGCCGCCTCGGGCAGTGTTGATGATAGAAACAGACGGCTTTAAAAGCCTAAGCTCTTTTGAATTAATAATATTTTCTGTTGAAGCTAAAAGCGGAAGATGAATGCTAAGAATATCTGCTGAACTTAAAACTTCCTTAAGCTCGCCTTGCTGAATTAAGCCTTGCTTTATTCCAAGATCCAGACCTAAACTTGAAAGTTCTTGATTGCCAAATCTCTTTTCATCAAAAAAAATTATTTTACAATTGAAGGGGTTAAGAAAAGAAGCAAACTTTTGCCCTATATTTCCAAAACCTAGCAAGCCAACCGTTTTTCCTAAAAGTTCTGACCCCTTATCCTGTGACCAGATACCCTCAGAAATCTCAGCATGATTACGATGAATCTTTCGTAAAGACAGTAGTGACAATGTTAGAGCTAATTCTGCCACGCTTTGCTTATTCACACCTGGCGTAAAACCTAGTTTTATTCCTTTGGATTTGAGGGAGTCTATATCTAAATTATTTATTCCTACACCATACTTACTTATAACCTTAAGTTTTGGCAATTGTTGCAAAACCTCATCTGAAATTTGCTCTATTCCTATAATCGCTTTGTCTGCTGGGCTTAAAAAATTAACCAGGTCTTCACCTTGAAGTGTTGTTCCAGTTTCATTAAAAATGACCTTAGAGTATTCAGCTGCCAACGCATTCACCAAATCTTCATTTTTTGAAAAGGATCTAGAGGCTACTGCAACAGTATCTAGTGAATTCATCTCAACAAGCTAGATGCTGATTAGTGAATATTGCATCCACTCTATAATCAGCTTGTAGATTTTTGATAGAGACCGACCCACCTGCTGCCTGAACAATTGCCGCACCTGCTGCGATATCCCATAAAAATATTCCATTTTCTTTGTAAGTTTCAGCTTTACCCGCTGCTACGTATGTGGCCGCCATAGCAGCAGAACCAATCATCCTAACTTTCTTCCAATTCTGAAAGTCATCAATCATATTTTTGAACTCCTCGTCTGAATAAATTGTTTTGGCAGGAATTCCAGTGACTAGAGTTGATTGATTTTTTTGAGAGTACTCAGATACATTAATTTCTTCCTGATTCAAAAATGCCTTTGAATTCTGGTGCCCAAAATATAAATCATCATGATTGAAATCATAAATTACTCCAAGAATAGGTTTCATATCCTGCATTAAGGCAATAGAGACACAGCTAATAGGTATATCTCTTAGAAAGTTTGAGGTTCCATCAAGAGGATCAACTACCCAATAAAATTCACCCAGATCATTACTTAAACCTGTTTCCTCTCCCAAAATAGAAAACGGGCTCTGTGAGCTTAAGCTCTCTTTAATTAACTGTTCAGTATCAGAGTCTAATTGAAGCTTAATATCTCGACCTGAATTCATTAAAATCTTTAATTCTTTATCTTGGTTTTGAAGAAGATAATTGCCACCATCTAGCGCTGCAGATTTAGCAATCTTTAGACATGCATCTAATTCAAGCATTTAAGAATTTTTTTCTAAAGTAAGAACCCACTAAGCCACAAACTACCATATGCAAGTCCTCAGCTGGACCATACTCACCAACTTTAGTGGGAACATGAATATTAAGATCACAATTTTGTTTTAGATAGCCGCCATCAAAGGCAGTCAAGCCAACAATAAAAATATTACGCTCTCTGGCATATTCGATAGCTTTGATTAAATTTTTAGAATTTCCAGAGGCAGAAATACAAACAATCATATCTCCCGCCTTAGCTAATATTTGTAGCTGTCGAAAAAAAATATTTTCATAGCCGTCATCGTTGGCAATAGCAGTGATGACCGCCTGATTATCACACAAGCTAATGGCTCTAAAAGGCTTTTCAAATTGCCTGCTTCCAAGCGAAACATCATTAACAAAATGGGTTGCAGTGGATGCGCTACCTCCATTCCCTAAAAAGAATATCGTGCTTCCAGAGCCCCTGAAAGATAAAAGTAAATCGGCAAATTTAGCTATTGACTCTCTATCTAATTGGGCTATCAAGCTGGATAGATACTCTAAGTAATGGTGAGAAAAATCCTGCGAGGTGGTCATAATTATTCCTTATTATTTATAATATTTTTCTTTCCAAATAGGATCAGCTTTGTAGATGATTTCAATGAGCTTCATGGTTTCTAAAGCATCGTGAATGCTGCCTCTCTCGATTAAGGTATTTTTAGCCAATGCATTTGCAAAGTACTTTATTTCATTGTCCCATGAAACATCTTCATTGTATTTAGATGTTGTTTCTCTAGGCAAGCCGTTGTCCATGGCGGGATCTGAAGTAATAACTGTTAAGGTCTCATCTCCATAGCTTTTTGATCCAGTAAGTAATCCTCCAAGAATAAGAGAGCCCCTCTCTAAAGTAATTTCTAGATTAAAGACATGCCTCCATTGAGTTGCCGAGGAGTGGAGTTGAGCCACTATACCAGCTGGAGATTTCATTAAGACATAGGCATTATCCTCTACATCAAAATTCCAAAAAGCATTATCAATAAATGAAAATATCTGGGTAAAGTTTTCCCCCAAAAGATATCTCATTAAATCAAGCATGTGTATTCCTTGATCCAGAAGAATTCCACCGCCTGACGCCTCACGATTCGTGCGCCAGTCAGTTTGATTGAAACTAATCATTTGAGATTTACCATAAACCCCCTTCATGTTAATAATCCGACCTAGAGAATTGCCGTTTATAATTGAGCTAGCTTCTTCTACTGAAAGATGAAATCGATGATTGAAACCATACATGAGTTTTAAATCAGAAAATTTCAAAGATTGCTTTTGAACTTCTAGAAGCTCAGCGTGCGTTCTAGCAGGAGGCTTTTCGCAGAACACATGAAGACCTTTTTTCAAGCTTAGACAGGTAGCTTCTGCAGCAAATTGATTCGGTAAGCTAATAAAAATGATATCAATTGGAGCGCTTGCTATTAGAGACTTGTAATCATTGTGCACCTCTAGACCTTCGGGAATAGAAGTGCGAGCGTGTTCATTAGACTCTGAGATTGCCGTCACTTGATAGGAGGTATTTGCTTCAATAGATCTGTGCCTAGTTTTTCCAACTACACCATATCCAGCAATTCCTACCCTCATTATTTCATCTTAATAAATTATTATTGATAGCTAATTCGATAAATAACATTCGCTTGATCATCTGAAATTAACAAACTGCCATCAGAAGATACAAAAGGAGCCGATGGTCTTCCAAGGACATGCTGTCCTTGCAACCATCCAGAAACAAAATCTTCAGAAGAGATAACTGCTCCATCCTCATTCAATACCACCCTCAGAACTTTATATCCAACTTTTGATGAGCGATTCCATGATCCATGCAATGTAATAAATAAATTATTTTTAAATTCTTCTGGGAAATGAAAGTCATTATTGTAAAAAGCTATGCCGGTAGGCGCTACATGGGCGCCAAGCTCAAGAATAGGTTGAACATAATCATAGCCAGAGTCTATATTGCCAAACTCTGGATCTTTAATATTAACTGCATGTTGAAATGGAAAACCATAAAATAATCCCTCCTCATCCACTCTATTTAGCTCGCATGAGGGGCTATCATCACCGAGCCAGTCGCGACCATTATCAGTAAAAAATAATTTTTGCGTTAAAGGATGGAAATCAAATCCCACACTATTTCTGACACCCTTGGCAACATAATCCCATTTATCTCCACTAAACTTAAGGATTGATGCGTATTGAGGATTTTCGGAAAGACAAATATTGCATGGAGCTCCAACATTAGTATAAATCGCTCCTTTTAGATCATGCTGCAGCCATTTCCAGCCGTGCCATTTATCATCGGGTAAATCGTCTGTGACTAATATTTTTTCAGGCAATCCAGAATTATTTTTTTGCAGCCAGTTCTCAATGTCTTTAATTTTCCATATTTTGCTAATTTCTGAAAAATATAAATCTCCTTCAAAAATACTTACTCCTGTAGAGTATGTTAAGCTTTCAGCAATAACTCTCTTAGAGTCTGCCTGTCCATTCCTATCAGAATCGGATAATGCAATAATTTGCCCGCCTCGCTCACCAACAAATATAGTTCCATTTTTACCTTCTGCCATTTGCCTAGGTGAATCTAAATCGCTAGCAAAAATTTCAATGTTAAAGCCCGGTTGAAGTTGAAATTGACCTAAATCTTGTGCAAAACTTTTAAAGTTAAAGAAAATAGCTGTAACTAAAATGAATAGTATTAAATTTTTTATCATCGTTCAAAGCCCTCTACATGCTCAGCAAGAATATTTAAAATCCCATGATTATCTTGTTTAAGAATACATTCTTGTATTTCCAAAACAACTGGAAGAAGCTCATCATACTGAACAAATGTTTCATTAGCTTTAAAAATTTTTTCATTTTCTGTTTTTATTTCTAGCCCGGATATTAGTAGCTCTTCATACATCTTTTCTCCGGGCCTTAGACCAATTTCAACAATTTTAATGCCCTCTTGAGTATCAGTATTAGCATAATTTCTTCCAGATAAATGTATGAGTTTCTTAGCCAAATCATAGATTTTAATTTGCTCGCCCATATCTAAGATAAAAACTTCGCCCCCCGAAGAGAGCTCACCAGCTTGCAGAACAAGGTTTGACGCTTCGGGAATAGTCATGAAATAGCGCATCACATCTTTATCAGTAATTGTAACTGGTCCACCAAGGGCAATTTGGTCGATAAATAAAGGAATCACCGAGCCCGATGAGTTAATTACATTTCCAAATCGAACCATGCTAAATTTAATGCTATCGTTATAATCATTAAGTGACTGAATAATAATTTCAGAAAATCTTTTTGTTGCCCCCATAACATTTGTTGGTCTGACCGCCTTATCAGTAGAAATCATAACAAATGAATTGACATTATTTTGTATAGCAGCCTGAGCAATGTTGAAAGTTCCAAGGATATTATTTTCGGCGGCTTTAGCTATGTTATGTTCATCTTCAACAAGCGGCACATGTTTATAAGCAGCTGCATGATAGACAGTGTCAATACTGTACCTGGAAAATATATATTTCAGGTTTTCAGTATCTCTGATATCTCCAAGTACTGGGATCACATTAGTGCCAAGGTTCTCTGAGCTTATAATCACACTGCATTCTCTCTCAATTTTAAAAAGATTGAACTCTGACATTTCAAATAGAATAATTATCTTCGGATTATTTAAAAGTATTTGTCTGGTAATTTCAGAACCAATCGAACCCCCGGCACCAGAAATAAGAAAAGAACTTGTGGCAGCATTTTTAACACTAGCAGCTGTAATTCTAGCTCCTGGTAAAATATCATCAATAGAAAGTGCTTGAATATCAGTCATCCTCTTCTGATCTGAAATTAATTCACTCATAGAAGGAACTGTTCTTACAGAAACCTTGATAGTCTCAAGGTCTGAAATAATTTTTCTTCTTGCCTCAGTCGTAATATTTGGCATTGCAAGAAAAACCTGCAGATTTTCATGCTCCAACTTCAGCTTCACCAATCTTTTAAAGCTAGAGATAATTGGAATATTATTGATCTGTGTATTTTTTAATTTAAGGGAATCGTCAAATATGCCCACTACATTTTTAGATGAGTCATTTTGAAATGCATTCAATAACTCTGCCGCCGACTTTCCAGATCCAAAAATAATTACTGGTTTAGCATCTTCATCTGATTCACGAGGATATAGAAAGAATTTTGCTACGTCCCTAGAGATATTAATGAATGCGTATAAAACAGCTGATAAAAGCAAAGCCTGCAGCAATATAATTGCTAAAAATCCTGTAGGTATGATATCAAACTGCAGAATGTAAATGGTAGCCCAAGAAAATCCAAAGATAAGAGATCCAGATACGCAAACAAAGATTGAATCTCTTGAATCAAAATATTTAATTAAGGATTTGTAATATCCAAAAAAATAAAAATAGACTAAAAAAATAATTGCTGGAAATATAAATGAGTATTTTTGAGAGTCTATTATTGACCACAGATCTGCTGAGAGCTCGCTAGAAATAATTGTTGCCATTGGTGGACCAAAGACAATCCAGCAAACAAATGACAGTAAGAGATCGTTCAATAAAACTAAAATTGTTTTCTGTGTTCTTTGAAGAGAATTTAGCTTGGTTCCTATTAAATTCATGCGCAAGAAAATGTATACCTAGTCTTCATCTGAGATGATGAATTCTTGCTTAAGCTTTGCATTCGAGATGTGAAAATTTCCATATAACCTGCATAATAACGACTCTAGGGTAGTAACTCTTCTCATTATGTTAAAAATAAAATTGGGAAGATAGACAATTTTAATTTTTTTTCCAACTTTATCACCAATCAGTGCAAAAAGCGCATTGGTTGAGATTGGTTTAGAGTTAGTTAAATTAAAAATCTGATTACTAATTTTGTTCGTATCGCCTAAAACTGTTGCAATTACTTGTTTCAACAGTTTATAAGGCAAAAAACTTCTAAGATTAGAATCTCCAGCTTTAAAAGATGGGATGGGATATCCCTTTTGGGCTAATTGAAACAGCTTTCTAAGATTCGATTTTGGATGATCTATTAAAAGTGGTGGCAATCTAAAAATTATATAATTAAAATCTTTTTGGGATGCCAGTTGACTGATAGCTGCTTCACATTTTTTTTTGGCAGTGCCATAAAAACAAGTTGGCTCAAGGCTTGAGTCTTCATCTATTTGCCTATATTCAAAAGAATTGTCTCCATAAACTTTTATTGAGCTAAAAAAAATAATTTTTTTACAGTCTAGCGCCATCATGCAGTCAATTGTTTTTTGAGAAATGGAGACCTCTTTATTGATATCTGAGCTCATTAGATCAGAGTTCTGTGACGCTAAATGCAGCAAACAATCGGCTTGAAATAAATGATTTTCTGACAATATTTCATCATATAAAAATATGTTAGATTCATGTGATGACTGAGAAGAAGAAATACATAGAATGTTGTGGCCCATCTTTTTTAGATCTTCGGCTAAGAGAGATCCAATCAATCCCGATGATCCAGTTAGAGCTATATTCATATTAATGTTTTAAAATATCGACATTTACTAGAGGGTTCATGATTATTGTAGTGCTAAGAAACATAATATGCTTAATTGGTTTAATAGTAATTTTACCATTTATGGTAATTGCATCGCTGTTGATTTGCTTAGAGGATGGATTTCCAGTCTTTTTTAAGCAAAAAAGAATTGGCTTAAACAAACAAATCTTCACCATATATAAGATCAGAACACTCAAAAGAAATGCGCCTCAAGTTGGAACTCATGAAATAGAAGATCGCTACAAGCTGACTCTAGGAAGAATTGTCAGAGCGCTAAAGCTAGATGAATTCCCTCAATTATGGAATGTTATTCGTGGAGATCTTAATCTTATAGGTCCTAGACCAGGTCTTAAGTCACAATTAGCTCTTGAAGAAGCTAGGATGGTTCAGGGTGTGTTTGACGCTAAACCAGGCATTACTGGCCTGGCACAAGTGCTAGGATATGATATGAGCACACCAGAAAGATTAGCCGAAGTAGATAAGTTTTATGTTAATCACAAATCAATAAAGCTAAATATGGTAATTTTTTTAGGCACTTTTTTTAAATACCCAAGAACATACTTAGCATCAATGCTGAATATTTCTGATATAAAAATATCTACTAAGAGGTTAAATTAAATGTTTAAAAACTTATTTTTAAAGAAAAAATCTATTGAGAAGATTGGCTTTCCTGAAGTGGATGTTGCTCTTAGATTGATGTTTGAAATGGCAATGATCGATGGAACTCTTGATAAAACAGAGCTTGCACTAATTAAAAAAAGAGTAAAAGAAATTGCGCCTGAAGACACAACTGTATCTTCAGTGATAAAAAAAATGATAGATCAGTCTATGGAATCAGTCTCTTTATATCCAACGGTTAAGAAAATTAATGATTCTTACGAAAAAACAGAAAAAGAAGAGCTATTGAAAGTATTATGGCAACTTGTAGCTGCTGATAAAGTAATAGATCCATATGAAGAAAATCTATACTTTAAAATTGCAGAATTAATAAAGATTAAAAGGTCTCAGGCTAACAAGATTAAGCAAGAAAATATCTAGGGTTTATTTAGATAAATTGGCGATGACCAAGCGCGCTCATTAGTTTCGCTCAGACAATTATCTGCTAAATCTGTTCGAAAGCTTCCTTTACATAGTTGAAATTCTTCACTTCCAGCGGATGTATTCTTGCCGTTAATTGCAAATGTTTTCTCTTGGATTGCTCGAACATAGTAAACGGTATCACGAGAATAGTTTTCGTCTTCAAATTCTACAATACATTCACTCTGCCCATTGCATGAAATACTTTTCCAAGCATCGTCAATCAATGGACTAATTGCCTCACCAGCATATGACTGAGGAGTAATTTTAATAATCTCGATCCTCTCAATAATATGCCTTTCATTGGATGGGTTATAGCATTCACCTGCACACAAATACTCTAATCTTTCTGAGGATAGAGAGTCTATTGATTCTGCTGGGCAGCCTTCTTTTTGCTTAAAGCTTCCAGCAGCTCTAACAATAAACCTTGGATTCTGGCTCATGGTAATCTCTGATCCCATAGGCTGTTTGCCGTCTGGAGAATTGACAATATCAAACCAGAGAAGAATTCTGGGACCACTCGTTCCATAAACATTTTTATTTTTGAGTGCAGACCATATCTGATCTTTGCCTCTACCTTTTGAGTGAACAGCTAAGATTCCTCCTGGATAAACAAAACTGGATACCCTTTCGCTATCTGGTTGACTGTCTCCAGGCTCAATTTTTGGAAGCTCAGGAAAATTGGGATCGTCTGCTTTGTAGGTATATTCCCACATTGAAGATTTTGGACCCATTGCAAAGGTCATCTTTCTTCTTTCATACTGCTTATAACCTGTTCCAGGTCTAGCGGTATGATCATCGGTAGAAGCTATAAAACCAAAGTTATATCTTTGAGGGCTCTTATCACCAGCATCAAAATTTGAAATTGCTAAAGCATATTGAGCCGATTGTTTTGGGCGGTAATTAAATGCAGGTTTAAAGCAATCTGTGCATTGATCACAATTTAACCATTCTTCAGGTGCTGCTTCAGGAAAAACCATATTAGTATAGGGGCCGCCAGCGAGAGTATATTTTTTTGCCAGCTCAACTCTTGCTGTGCATTCAGCATCTGATAAACCATTACATTTCTTTTTCTGTATCTCGCCAGCTTGCCAGCAACATGGCAAGAAATTATCTGTAGGCTCTGGGCAACTCATTTCTCCTGATTGCAAAATATTAGCAGAAGCAATATCACGAAATTCTTCGCTGTTACCATGCCCAGACATCACTTCTAGTAAAATTTGTTTGCCAGAATCATGGCCTTGATCATTTAAGCGATTATCCCATGATGTGCCCAAGGGGACATGAAAGCCCCAGGTTTGCCCATGCGGAATAACTATAGAATCTGATTGCCATTCATCTAATTTTGAAAAAAGATCTTGAGGAGTTCTTGCGAACTCATAGCAGTCTAATGGGAGCTCCATAGAGTTAATGCCTTCATCGCAAAATGGGATATTCCGAACTGTATCAAGAAGCCAGCCTAGATCAGAGTATCTTTTAAAATTTAGCGGGTCCAACCATCTAGCAGCCACTGCTTGTTGAGTAGTATCAAATATTCCCAGGCCTGTTTCAGGAGTTCTAGAGCCAATTGGTCTTGCGGGAAGGTCTTGGATATCTTTAAAAATTACATTTCTGTGACCCCAGTGATTCTCAGGAGTAGTTCCTATCTGAGTCCATTCCCATCCAGGGAAAACAACCAAATCATTTGTAACAGGATCATTGTTGGAAATATTGCATTGTTGGACAATCTCTTTCTGTTCTCGCCAGTGATCTGGAGTCAAACTTTCAGCATGATCATTAAAACTAAAAAAATCTAAATTTGCACAATACCTTGCAAAGTCGCATGCCATAGCGCTGTCATGAACTCCTTGCAGTCCCATCATAGGGAGCTCTAGAGTGAATGCATCTATGGAGTAAGTTGTGTGGACATGAAGATCGCCAAACAATATTTGAGACTTGCTCTCTTGAGCCTCAAAGAGCTTACTTTGAGTTTCTAAGAATCTAAGATCTTGCTCATAAATAGATTCACTGGACCTTGGCGCACCTTCTATCTCTCCTGGGGGGACGTCAGATCCACACCCAGAGGTTATTAAGATAATAAATAATAAAGGTAATGAGGTTTTGCTAATCGCCATACACAGAAACTGATCCATATGTAGCAATGAGCTGATTGTCAATTTTTTGTCTCTCTAAATTAACATCAAATTGGTTGCAAACTCCTTGGTTCCATCGGGCGTATTCTGCTTCAAGGGGATCCCCTATATTCTCTATTACTTCTCTTGCAAGAAGGCATTTCTCTATAACGGTTCCCACTGATGATAGTTTGATATTTTCTAAAATACTCTGAATGGAAAGATTGTCCTGATCCATTGCCAAGGATTCATCTTTATCTAATTTAATAAAAGATCTCTCTATGCTGTTAAATTTCTTCCAGACAAATTCTTTTCCAGTATCTGGTGATCCATCCCTTGCAAATGATGCCCATGCATTCATCATGGTTGATTGCATCTGATCTCTGAGCTCACCTTTGGGATAAACATATCTGCCAATCGGGCCAAACTTATAGTCACCCGTGATAAATGATATTTCAAATCCATGTGCTGCTCCTATTAACGAGGGAAAATCTGCAAAGAAGGATGTTTTTTGATCATCCCAGTCAAATCGATAGGAATAAAGAGAGTTGTAGCCTGCTTTTTCTAACGCCATTAACGGCTCATCAACACCACGAAGTTTCCAGCCTTCTGAGCGAGTCTTAACCCATAATTTATATAAATCTGGTTTTTTAAAATCTACCTTTGGAATTGGAACAAACTTAGTTAATGGAAAAGAGGCATTTACAAAGTATCTATTAGCGCCCAGCCATAAAGACAGCTCATCTTTGTTTGAGCCAGCAATTACAGGGATATTCTTATTATTTTTTGGATCTTCAAGGCTCGCTTGAATACCTTGCAATGGAATAACTACGCCATCTCTTGTTGCCAATGGAATTCTATCAAAAGTATTGTCAGCAATTAATTTATACGTTTTCAAGAGTTCTTTGCCATCTATTGATCTTAAGTACTTTTGATACTGATCTGCATTCTTTTCTGGATTTTCTAGATAGGCATTCTTAATGTTTTTGTAAGAAGATGGGTTATGTTGACTAAGTATGGAATCGGAGCCCAAAGCATTGATAATTTTTCCTTCAGAATCTATTCCAAGTGCTTCAATAGTTGTGAAGCTAGAGGTGTAACCAGATTGAGAGATTGCTTTGTGGAACAATCCGTTACTAGCTGGAGAAGCTAAAAGAGTTAATACATTATGACCGCCAGCAGACTCTCCAAAAATAGTAATATTCTCTGGATTTCCTCCAAAGCTACGAATATTTTTTTTAACCCAGTGCAGAGCTTCAATTATATCTAAAGTACCAAAATTAGATGACTTATCCATACCCGTTGCAAAATCTTGAATGCCTGGGTGAGTGAACCAGCCCATAGGACCTAAGCGATAATTAATTTTTACCACAATGATCTGATGCTCTTTAACTAGCGAAGTAAAATCATAGTAATCCTTGATACCTGATGTGTTACCCCCACCATGAATCCAAAACATTACAGGCAATGAATTATTCAAGCTATTTTCTGGAGCCTGGATATCTAAATACAAGCAATCCTCTTGGCCTACTATCCCTTCACCCTGAATACCTGCATATATACTTGGCTCTTGAAGGCAACCATTATCATCTCTGGCTAAAATAGTTCTACTTTGGTCTTCAAAAGATCTTGGAGCTCGCCATCTCAGGTCACCAACTGGCGGCTGAGCATATGGTATGTCTTCCCAAGAAATGACTTGATTTTTTACAATCCCCTGGATAACTCCTGTCGAAGTATCGATAGATCGCGTATCTTTTGTAGAGTTCATTCCTGCACAGGAAAATAAGAATATCCCAGCAATCAAAACAAGAAAATTTTTTTTATTAATAAGTAATTTTTGATTCATTAAGCAATTTAATTTTTGAGATATTATTATACGGTTTTAGCTCAACCTTTGAATCTATTTGTGCCACCAAGTTATTTTTGGAATAAGTTTGCCACTCAAATAATTCTGATGATGGAGAGCCAGTTTTAGCAAAGTTAGTCCAAGAGGTTTGTAAAAACTCTGCAATTATTTTTGCATCTTGTGAGCACCAATCTAAAA
>Ga0213869_10001317_pt1 | contig 18783 bp, 14 predicted proteins | sample PICome_10_FD_160083 | JGI IMG/M metagenome (GOLD analysis project Ga0213869, IMG submission 160083) | Coastal seawater microbial communities near Pivers Island, North Carolina, United States - PICO132 | ecosystem: Environmental > Aquatic > Marine > Coastal | place: USA: North Carolina...
GAAAGACTAAAAAAAGAAGCAATAGAAAGAGTAAACAAATATATTGAAGAAAACGAAACGAAAAAACAACAAGCAGCTGAAGAAGAAGAAAAAGCAAAAGATCTAATAGAAAAAAAAAAGAATGAATTAAAAATATTAAGAAGTTCAAATGCATGTAATCAAGAAAATATAGATATTATTCAAGCAAAAATAAAAAAAGCAGAAAAAATAAAAAGAGAAGCAGAAAAAAAACAAAGAGACGCAGAAAAAAAACAAAGAGACGCAGAAAAAAAACAAGAAGAAGCAGAAAAACAGAGACAAAATGAAGAGAAAAGAACAGAACGTATAAAAGAATTACAAAAATTTGAACTAAAAGTAAATTTTATACAAAGACCTGAAAATTTAACAATTCGTTCAACTGAAATTGGAGATAACTCTCCACCTTCTACTTCTCCAATTCAAATAGAATGTTTTACTAATCCAGAAAAACTAATAGATTCTGCTGACCAAGTAATTAATAATATTTATACAAATCATCATGAACATAATTTAAAAACATATGTACAAAACAAGATAGTAATAGATGAAATGACAGATAAAATTAATAATATTAATTCTAGACTTCAATATAAAATGAATAAAAATATTAATTATGGACCTGATGGTCAACTAAATTTTTATTAATAAAATTGATTATTGTTTTATTTTTTATTTAACCCATATTTTAATATAAAAATTAACAACTGATATTACTAATATTCATTAACATGTGTGGAATTATTGCAGTATTAACTAATCAAGAAATTAGTACACCTTTTAGAAATAAAATGCTACTTAAAGGTAAAAAAATTAGACATCGTGGACCTGATGCAAGTGGTTGTTATCAAGTTGGTAACAATATCTTTCTCCATGAAAGATTGTCAATTATTGATCCAAATGGTGGAGCACAACCAATTGTTAATCCAACAAATGGATTAGTACTATGTGTTAATGGTGAAATATATACTCATGATACAATTCGAAAGAGATATGAAGATTATAATTATCAAACCGGTAGTGATTGTGAAGCCATTAGTGCTCTTTACCATAACCTTCTTAAATCGCAAGGTGATTGTCAAAATTTTTTGAATAAAGATAGTATTTTATCACTATTTAGTGAACTAAATGGTCAGTTTGCTTTTGTTCTATATGATCAAGAATCAGATTATACTTTGGTAGGTCGTGATCCTTTTGGTGTGGCACCTCTATATTATGGATATGATAAAGAAGGTAGATTATATTTCAGTAGTGAATTAAAAGCTCTAGATGATTGTATCAGTGTAACTGTATTTCCTGCTGGTCATTATGTTTACTTTCAATATAGTATTAAAAGTTTAGATATTACACCAATTAATTACTTTGTTAAGGAACAATATGGTAAATGGATTAATAAACCTTATGATGAATCAACTATGCTAACTTGTGAATTTGAAGATGAAACTACTGAAAGTATTCATAAATATTTCACTAATAGTGTTGTTAAACGACTTATGACCGATGTACCATTTGGAATTTTACTTAGTGGAGGTCTAGATAGTAGTCTTGTAGCTAGTGTAGCACAAAAACATTTAATTTCTATAGGGAATAAACCTAATGATTTACATACGTTTAGTATTGGTTTAGAAGGAAGTCCTGATTTAATTGCTGCTAAAAAAGTAGCTGACTTTTTAGGAACTACACATCATAACTTTGTATTTACTGTTCAAGAAGCTTTAGATTTTCTAGAAGATGTAATTTATCACTTGGAAACATATGATATTACTACAATTAGAGCCAGTACACCAATGTTTCTACTAGCACGAAGAATCAAAGCTCTTGGTTTTAAAATGGTTCTTAGTGGAGAAGGAAGTGATGAACTTCTAGGAGGATATCTTTACTTTCATCAAGCACCTAATAATCGTGAACATAGAACTGAATGTCAAAGACGCCTCTTGGACCTTGGATATTTTGATTGTCTGAGAGCTAATAAGTCAACAATGGCATGGGGTTTAGAAGCTAGAGTACCATTTTTAGATAAAGAATTAGTTAATTTATGTATTGATATTCACAAAGATCTTAAGGGTACAATGAATTTTACAACTGATCCAAAAATGGAGAAATATGTTATCAGAAAGGCTTTCGATATTAATGACTCTAATGGAAATCCAATATATTTACCTAAAGAAGTTCTTTGGAGACAGAAAGAACAGTTTAGTGATGGTGTAGGATATAATTGGATTGATACTCTTAAAGAATATACAAAGACTCAAGTACAACAAGATAGTGATATGTTAGCTAGGTATCATAATAGATTTATTACTTATCCAGTAAATACTCCTGATAGTATGGAAGCTTTTTATTATCGTGAAATTTTTGAACGGTTCTATCCTAACAGAGCAACAACAGTTAAAAAATGGATTCCTAAAACTGAATGGGAAGGTGTAGGGGATGATCCATCAGGTAGAGCCCAATTAATTCATGATAATAAAGTCTGATAATATTTATTTTATATCAAATAAGATTGTATATGTTAATTTATTAATTTAACAAATTTTTTTATAATATTTTTATTTATATATAAATCATGTATCGAAATTATGAACAAACTAATATGGCAGTAGAAATTAACTATTTAAATGCTAGACAAAAACAAAATTATGAATTTGCTAAAACTATGATTCAACAAAATCTTTCTAGACATAAAAGTAAAATGAATATTTGGGAAGTAATTCACAGATTAGATTCATTTGTAGATTTAAGTGATCCAGATATTACTCTTCCTAATTCACATCATGCTTTTCAAACAGCTGAAGGAGCTAGAATGGCTGGAGAACCAGAATGGATGCAGGTAGTATGTTTAATACATGATTTAGGTAAGATAATGTATCTATGGGGGTCTAATAATACAGGTACTACACTAAATAATCAATGGGCAATTGTAGGGGATACATTTATAACAGGTTGTCCTATTCCTGATGAAGTAGTTTATCCTGAATTTAATCAATATAATTTAGATACTAAAACCAATGAATTTATGATAAATGATGAAATCAATTATGGAATTTATAAAAAAGGTTGTGGTCTTGACAATGTTATAGTTTCTTGGGGACATGATGAATATTTATATAGGGTTATTTCTGAACAAACAAGATATCTTCCATATTTTGTATGTAAATTACCTAAAGAAGCGCTACATATTATTAGATATCATTCATTATATTTATGGCATGATAAAGAAAAATATCAAGAAATAGTTAATCAACAAGATAGAAATGATTTAAAATGGTTAAAAAAGTTTAATAAATATGATTTGTATACTAAACAGGATAAAAAAATGAATATTGATGAATTAGAACAGTACTATGACTCTTTATTAAAAAAGTATTTTACAACCTTAGATTGGTATTGGTAAATTACATTTCATAAACTTTATCTATTCTACCCAGTCTAATATAACTTGGGTCTAAATCATTAATTTCTTTTTTAGTTCTGTTCATTGTAAATACATAAATAACATATGGAAATAATAATGTATATTCACTCATAAATGTATTATATGTATCTTTATTGTAAACTGGTGTTCTTAACCATTTATGTTGAGTGTAATTCTTTTGATGATGAATATTTTCAATTAGAATATCAAATTCATCAATTAACAAAATTAACGGTTTTTTGTAAGAATCTACTTCAGCAGTACTGTATAATTCTCTCAAATCAACTCCGGGATTATTTAGTTTAATCTCAAAGCAAAAACTAGAGTTATATTTTTGAGCTAATAGTTTAGCAATAAAACTCTTACCAACTCCTGTAGAACCTGTTAGGAGAATTCTAGCAATCTTATTATCGTGGTTTTTAAATATATAATCTATATCCATAATAATATCTTGTTGTTTAGGATAAGGTTTAAACGGAAATGGTAATTTTACTTTCTTAAAGGAAGACCTGTATGAAGAACAATTATATGTAATACAGTTAACGTAGTTTCTCAATTTAGTTTCACCATTATCATTGGATTCATTCTCAGATTCTGATTCAGTTATTGTATCATTTTTAATAATATTATCTGGTTTCTTTATTTCAAAAGGTAGTTTACCGAAATAATAAATTGTAGTAATTGTTTCTGAACTCTTACTATCAGAATCAGCATAAGAATCTATAAATGCAAAGTAAAACTTTTTAAAACTAAAACAAATACCTAATGGTCTAATTTCACCTTTATCTAAATCTCGTTTAGATATTATACTTGAATTTTCTAATAAATATTTTTCTAGTTTTCTAGTATAATAATTGTCTGTTTGAGACCAAAAAATGTAATGTTCTTTAAAAATGAGTTTACATATTAAAATTAATAACTCTATCAAATAAGTATTAAATATACCTATTAAACCTAAAATAATAAAATCCATAATGTTTTTTTATTATTGAAATAATTTACCTTTTAAAAATCTTAAATACAATTTCAAGAAAGTCCTCTTCAATTTTATAAATATTTATTTTGTTCGTTTTTTTAATAATTTAAAAATACCTTATAATGCTTATATATTATGGAAATTGAAGAAGACTTTCTTGAAGTAGACACTCCTATTCCAGGACAAGGTTACGTTTGCCTTTCTTTTGTTAGTCCTGACAAGGTTTTAAATACAAAGGAAAAATATATGTACTATCATTATCAAAAATTTAGATTAGATAGATACAATAAAATGTTTTTAGAAGCTTTCAATACTATGGTTTCTGAAAATGAGGACGGTATGGTTGAATTATCTCGACTTATGGATATGAGAAAATCAATGGATGGATTATTTAAAGAGGATGAATTAAGTTTTGATCAATTTAAAGAAACTTTTGATGATTTCTTATTTAGAGATGAGGATACAATTGCTAAAAAATTCGATGAAATGAATGAATTTAAAACAAGTGTTCGTGGTCTCAAAGTACGTGGTGTTTATGATACTCGTCGTGAAGCTGAAGTCCGTGCTAAAGTTCTCCAAAGAAAAGATCAATCATTCGATGTATTTGTTGGTCAAGTAGGTTATTGGTTACCATGGGATCCTGAAGGCAATAAATTAGAAGATCAAGAATATCTTAATAACGATCTTAATAAACTTGTTAAAGAATATAAGAATAATGAGACTAAGAAAGATATGTTCTATCAAGAGCAAAAAGCTGAAAGAAAGAAAGATGCTATGACTACAAGCGAACGTTTAAGAAAAAAACTAGAAGCAAAGAAGAAATTAGAGGCAGAAGTAGAAGAATTAAATTTAGGTAATCAAAAAGAAACTGTTAATGTCGATTCAGGAATTACAAATTTAGACTCCAAAATTGAAGAAGTACCTGATGAACCTGAACAAAACCAAGTAAAATTTGATGTTGGTGGAAATGAAAGTAAATCTGTTAATGTTGACGAAACTATTGATACACTTCAAGCTGAAGATCCATGGCTTCAAAGAAAACGTGAACAACAAAATCAATAAATAAAACTTGTATAAGTATGTTAATAATAAAATACTTAAAAAATAATAAAATATTAATTAATTTTTTAAACAACTTTAAAGAATACATCTTGTTTTTCAAACATATCTGCAAAACTCGATTCTAATTTTTGAGGACCAAATTGATCTTCATATATACTTCTTGGTATAAATACAACTTCTTTTTCTTTAACAATTTCAATATTTTTGGCTAACTTTCTTTGATATCCAACAGATAGCATTACTATACCAACTACTAAAAATACGAGAACAAAACTTTTCATATTATGTTACTAGATTATTAAAATATTAGATAAAAATAATGTATAAGAATCATAATTAAATATTTAATTTCAAATAAATTATTTTCCTCCTATTTATTAAAGAATGAAATCAAAAAAGTCCATGAAATCTATTTGTCCTCCAAATAAATTTGGTTTTGGTGATAGATGTGTCACATGGTTATACATATTATGTATTTTTGCTTTATTTGCAGCCTTGGTAATATGTTTGTGTATTTATTTTGATAAAGTCAATATTAAAAATTTAAATACTGAAATAGATATGATAAATCTTGATATTGATAATGATTTTAATAGTAATAATATATTAAATACAAATTTATTAAATCCATTAAATTCATTCAATTTAAATTCAAATTATGATGATAAATCAACTAGTAAATATAAAAGATTTATAAGAGTTCAAAACGAAAACAGTAGAAATACCCTTGATTTAAATCAAGATAGAGATATTAATATTAATATTAATGTACCCTCAACAGAACATAAAGTACCTAATGTTAATCAAATATCGTATCCTAATTACATTCATCAAAAAAATCATGAAAGAGTAATTAATCCATTATTACCTCCAGAAAGGTCTTACGAAAATACTTATGGTGTACCAATCAATATTCCAACTAGAGGTTCATCTGGTGGATTTCAACAAGTTGGTATGTTATATAAACAGGATATATCAAATAGTTCTGCTACTATAGGTAATAATAGTGAAACTGCTGTATTCCCATTATATGGAAGACCAATTTATCCTGGAAGTAATAAATGGAGTTATTATACTGCTAGTGATAAATTTAATAGTGTTAAAATGCCAATTTCTCATAATGGAAGAAGATGTGATGCTGATTACGGGTGTCAAGAATTATATACTGGGGATATGATTCAAATACCAGCATATAACGGTAACTTTAAAGTAGAAATATATGATTATGATAAACCAAGATATATTCCTTATGTACATTAAAAAATTTAAATAAATAACAAATAACAAATAATAAGATAAATCAATCACAAATAAGATAATCAATCGTAAATAACAAATAATAAATTAAACAATTAATATGATTATTTTTTCTCTATTTTTATTAAATAATGGAAAGTTTATCAAAAATAATTATTATTTTATCTTTAATTATTCTTTTATCATTAATAATAAGATATTTAGATAATAAAAACTATATTGAATTATTTAGTAATGGAATTAGCAACATTGATAAAAAAAAATATATGGCAAATATATCTGAAGAAAATATAGAATTTGTACTTTTAAATCATAAATTAGGATATAATAAATATTTAACAATAATTCAACATTTACCATTTAATTTTAATAAAAACTATTATTTACCTATTGGACAATTGTCAATAATAACAGAAAAAGAAATTCCTCAAAAATCTAAGTTTTTTGAGGATGTAATTAAAAATAATGAATCTGTATATTTGTGTGCTTCATTTAATTCTAATCCTACTGACTTTGAAGAGATATGGAATTCTAGTATGATGTTTGAACCTACTGTAACATCATTTTCTATTTGGAGACCAAAACCACCATCTGGATATATTGCTTTATCTGATATTATTGTCAAAGGTAGACAAAAACCAAATGTTAATATTATGACATGTGTACCTATTGATCATACAGTTAAATTACAATCTGTAAATAGTTTAATTTGGAAAGATAATGGTATAATTTGTAGTAGTGTTGGTAGATCATTTAATAAATGTATAAATGATGACTCTAAATTTACAAAATATGATTTAAAGAATGATTTTGATGGATTATAAAAAAAACAGTCTAGTTATCAAACAATTATATTACTTTCCACTCTATTTAATATCAATACTAAATTGTATTGAAAGGATTACGTGAGTTTTCAGTAATAAACATATTTGATCTCTAACTTCGTTATTGTTTAAAGACCTAGTTGTCATCGGTCTGGCTAGAAATTATAGAGTATCCAACTACACTCATGTAATTAATTTTATGAAAAAATAAAAACAATTTTTGTAGATTCATACTACTATTTTTCTTTTTTTTTCTTAAATAATTATATTATTTAATTGATAGTTCTAATTCCTTTTTAAAATTTAGATCTCTGTATAATTTATCAAAATCCTTAGAGTATAGTTTAAAATCTTTATTTGCATATCTTCCTTTACTAACTAATTTAGTACAACATTTTTTTGTACTAATAATATCTTTTTTACTCTTCTTTGTATTTTGAATAGAATTATTTTTTTTAGTATTTATCTTATTATCTGGTACGCATTTTTTAGATTGGATAGGTTCTCCTTTTAGTTGAGTTTTTAAAAGTATTTTTTGAACATAATCAAAATATTTTATTTTATCATTATGTGTAGCATTAATTGTATTTAAAAATAAATTACTAAAAGTTGTTTCCATTATATCTGACCAAGGACCTCTACAATGATCCATATAATGTCCAAACCAAAATAATATTGTTAGTAAATGATAGTGTTCTATATTTCCCAAATTATTGAATTTAAGATTAGTAATATTCATGTTTTTATTATTTCCAGTATCATCTATTTGAATATAATTTAACATCATAGATGATAAATAATCTATTAATTCATCATTGATAATAGAATTTTTATTTTGTAATAAAACTGTTTTAAATAGAATAGTAGAATAAAGCATATGATTATTCATTAACTTTTGTTCACTTGTAAATACTTTATGATATTTTTTATTTAAATTAGGGAATAATTTTTTAATTAGTGTGATATCAATAGGTACAAGTTTACTTTCAGTTAATCCAATTATTGCTTCTCCCACCCTAAGTATACTACAAAAATGACTTCTAATTATAACCAATTTTAATAAAATTTTATTTTTAAATAATTTGTGATACAAACTTTCATTTCTTTTTTTAAATAATTGTAATATTTTCATAGTAAATAAACCTTGTCTCATAATATTTAATGTACCGTGATTAGCTCTATGAACTGATTTAGTAAAATGAAGTATTGGTATATAAGGTAATGATTTATATGGTTTATTAACTATTTTATAAAATATTTGGTTTAAGAAGTTTTTATAAAATAATTCAAATTTATCATTTACTAAGGGTACTTTATTTATTTGTAATTCTTTAATATTATTACTATAACTTTTAGATAATTTATTAAAATTTCTCCATCCTTTAAAATTTAAATCAACTTTATTACATAATGTAATATAGGTCTTTTCTAACTCTAAACCATCAATTGAACTTAATTTATTATATTGATTTTCTAAACTTACATAATGTATTTTTTTAATATGTTTAAAAAAAAAGTTACTATTTGTAATTATAGCATCAGGAATATTTTTATTATTTACAAAATAATCTAATGGACAAGATATTAATTTACCTTTATAATTTGTTCTTCCAACCACTTTAGTATTTAAATAATTAATATTATATGTCGCTTTAAAATGTCCTTTTTCATTAATAATTTTATCTTTGAAATTATTGTCAAATTCTAATATATTAAAGTAAAATAAATTATCTGGTAGTAATGATAAATTTAGATCACTAGTAAGTTGATAAGAAGTAGTCTTAAAATATTTCCAATTAAATTGCACCAAAGACCAACATGCTTGACTATTTAATTCTTCCATCCAAAGTTGTTTATCCTTTGTAAATTTTTTTTTTATAATTTTATCTCCTGAATGTAATAAAATGTAATTATTTTTATTAGTTATACTTTTTATTATTTTAAATAATTCTTGTTTTATATATTCCAAGAATAATACAAAATTATTCTTACCTTTTAATTTTAAAAAAGTATATCCATTTTTTTCGTATATTAAATTTTTTGGTAAATTTATTTTTGTTATCATTATTATATTATATTATTTTTTTAAAGACACTACTTTTAATTAATATTTTTGTTTCAATATAAAATTAACTTTTTTTTTATTATTAGTATAATAATAATAGTCATGAAATTGAATTCTCAAAAAAATGAAAAGGGAATAATTATTGATATGATTGAACAGGCTAATAATAATATAGATTTAGAATTAGAATGTATCATATCAGATAATCACCATCACTCATTTAATCAAGTTAATTATCAACAATTTGTTAATGTAATTAAAAGAATAAAAAATATGAAAAATTTAGAATCAGGTAGAACTATTAATAAACTTAATATTAGTTTTCCTTTAGATTCTAAATTTAAAGATATTAGGGTTGTTGTTATAGGTTACCAAGCTATCTCTAATTATTGTAATCATGAAAAGATTTCAACAATTTTAAACAATGTTGTATTTGAAAGTAAAAAATTAAGAAATACTAAAAATAATAAACTGTCTATAGTTGACTATGGTTTAAAGTTTAATTTAAAAAGAGAAAATAGATTAGACAAAGATGAATCTATAATTGCAGAACTAATTAGAGAGTGGGATAAAATACCTAAAACTTTTAGATATAAAAAAACATTTATTTTTAAAGAAATAACTAATAATTATTCTGTTGATCTATCTATAGTTAAATCTAGTGCACAATCTGATCAATATTTAACTGTAGAGGAAATAGAGAATAGAAAATTAGTTAAAAAGGTAATTAAACCAAAATCTGTAGTTAGTTCATTCTCTGATTGGTGGACTATGATATCTAAAAATAAAGATGAAAAAGTTTTAGTTCAAAATCTTGATTTAATGTATAAAAATATTGAAGATAGTAGAGTATTCACTAATAAACCTATATATGAAGTAGAAGTAGAATATATTAAAAATAAAAATCCTAAATTTACTATTCCTAAATTTAACAAATTACAAGATAAAAAAGAGTATATGAATAAAGAATTTCAAGAATACTTTAAAATAATTGGAATGATTGTTCAAAGTATTCAAGACTCATTTTTCATAATGAGTTATAATGAAAAACAAGTATTTATAAATAAATACTTAAAAATGTTAAAAAATATACTTAGAGATAGTAGAAGTAGTAGATCATCTAATACTAATCCTAAAAATATGAAACCTTTACGTTTAAATCAAAATAGACTTTTTTTTGGTCCATTAGCAGTAGATTTAACCCCTGATAAATTAGGTCATTTTGATGCTGATAAATTAACAGATGATGAAATTGTAACAAATAATAATATTAAAATTAATTATTTAGTAACAGATAAAGCAGATGGTGAAAGAAACTTACTAGTAATTAATGATGAAGGAGAATGTTATGCTGTTAATAGAGAAAGTCATATAAAAAAAATAGGATTAACTATGCCTGGTTATGCTAATTCAATATTTGATACTGAATTAATTCATAGAAATATTAATGGTAGATATTGTAATAATATTTATTTATTTGATGCATATGTTGTTAAAGGAGAATTTACCATGTTATCTGCATTTAATTGGAATAAAGATGGAGGTAGACATTCACATTTAAAAAAAATAGAAAAATATTTTTCTAATGGTGGTGATATTATTCAAGAAAATAAAAATTTACCTTTACTTTTATTTATCAAAAATTATTTACCGAGTGATTCTCCTAATACTATTAAAAAAAATCAAGATTCTCCACAAATTTTTAAAAGTTGTAAAGAACTTTTATCTAAAATGAATAAGAAATATTGTGGTCTCTTAGATGAAGGTCATTTATTTTCATATCCAACAGATGGGTTAGTATTTATTCCAAACAATTTAGGTATATTTCAATATTATCAAGATGATAATATAGATAATGTCTTTGTAAGTAAACGTTGGGATATGAATTATAAATGGAAGGCTAGTCATCATTTAACAATTGATTTAAAGGTTGTATTTGGTAAAAAACTTAGTGATAGATCTATGAATTACGTATATTTAAATAACAAAAAATATTTACAAAGTGATTTATATTGTAAAGTTTACCATAGATCAGATAATAACCAATTAAATTATTATCTTTTAAATCAAGGATTCAAATTAGGATTTATACCTGAAGATTTTAAGTTTAATCCATCACTACCTTTTAATGGTATTGTTGAAGATGGTGAATTAATTAATACTATACACCAATGTTATTTAGAAGTAGATATTGAAAATAATATTAAATGTGTTAATGGAGATATTATCGTAAACGATGGAACTGTTGAATTTGAATATGCTTTAGACGTTGAAGAACCAGAATTAAGATGGAGACCAATTAGAAATAGACCTGATAAAAATGCAAACGGTTTTAATACAGCAAGCGATGTATGGAGACTTATTCATAATCCTATAAGTACTGAAATGATTTGTGGAGAACCATTAGATGATTCTATCTCGAATGCTATTTACTATAGTAATAATAATTTTGTTGAATTTAAGACAAATCCATTGAAAAAATTTAATAACTATGTTAAAGATTACTTAATAGAAAGAGGTTTAAATAATTTGAATAAACCTTTTGTATTAGACATGGCATGTGGTAAAATGGGAGACTTTTTTAAGTATGTTAAAAATGATGTCAATGTGTTAGTTGGAATTGATATAAATAGTGATAATTTACATAATAAAAATGATGGAGCAGCAACTAGAATTATAAATAATATTCATAGTAGTCCCAAAATTGGTAAATTAGCACATAAAACTTTATTAGTACAAGCTGATATATCTAAATCAATATCTAACGGAGAGGCAGCCGCAGATTTACAAAATAGATACTATTTAGATGTATTATACGGTAGATTAAAACCAAAGAATAATAAGTTAATGAAAATGGTAAATTTAGGATTAGAAGGTTTTCATTTAGTAACATGTATGTATGCAATTCATTATTTATTTAAAAGTAATGATACATTAGATGAATTTTTATTAAATGTAAGTCAAAATTTAAGAGATCAAGGTTATTTTATTGGCACATGTCTGGATGGATCAGAAATTGTAAAGGCATTTAAAGGTAAAGATTTAATTTATGGAGAAGTTGATAATAAAACTATTTATACTATAAATAAAGTAGAAGATGTGGAATACGATACTTTAACTGTAGGTAATAGTGTTAAAGTATATTTTGAAACATTTAATGAAACTGTAGAAGAGTACTTAGTAGATATTGATTACTTAGTAGAAAGGGCTAAAAATTATGATTTAAAATTAATTGAAAGTAATTTATTTTTAGAAGAACCTGGAAATTTATTAAATCAATATGAAGTAGATAATGAAGAAAATAGTGGATTAATAAAAAAAAATAAAGATTTACAACAATGGGCATCTTGGAATAGATATTTTATTTTTCAAAAAGTAAATAACTTGAATCATGATTAACAAGATTTTTATAAATTAAAAAAAGTTTTAATTAATATAAAAAAATGGTTTCTAATATTAGAAACCTATATTTATTTGAATTGTATTTCAATTACTTACACGCATAACAATAAACAGCCCTTGTTACCGGCTCTCCACATCCCTGACAATATCCAGGAACTAGTTTACCAAATGTATTATTTGATACACCATACCCACCACCATTCTTGCGCTTCTGGCAAATTCTCGAATCAATATTAATAAAAAGCTCAGTGTTCATTATACTAGCTTCCTGTTTGTAATATATACAAGAAAAAAATCAATTTTTGATAATTAACTCAACTATGACTTTTTTTAACATAGTTTATGAAGGTATTACTAAAATTATTAAATTAATTTAACATTTTAATAATAATTAAAAAAAATGGGGAAAATCCCCGTTCACCAAAAATCATTCGCATTTGAAATGATCCTGCCCGTTGTCCAAAGAACCACCACACGAGCAAAAATCAATCTGCAAATGACCCATACTGCCACCAATGACAGTATATCCACCATTAGAATTAGTCGACGAACTTCCATTTGGGTCCGACATTTTGTAATTGATGATCGATACTATTTGTAACAATTCATCTACAATCGGTAATAGTAAAAGATTAATTCAATTTTTGCTATATTTTTAATAGTTGCTTATTTGTTCTAAAAATTTATCTTTTTTCTAAATATTTAAAAAATTATCTAAATTTATTCTTTTTTGGCATTGTGGGCATTCATTACAAGGTTTGTTATCCTTAGTAGGGTACCAACATGTCCACGTCATTTGTAATAAATATAATAGTTTTTGTTTTGCTGAGAACCTTTTAATATCTTCTTTAGTCATATGTACTATAGGGAATCTAAAGTTTCTAAATATATCTAAATTAGTATAATCTTTTATTGGATCTTTGTTATTTGGATGACTATTTAATTTTAAAAGTTCCTCTTTATTTAATATTTGACAATCTTTAGTACCTTCATAAATTCTAATATCATTTGTAGCCTCATCCAATCCAGTTCCACATTTTTCTAGACCTACTTCTATTCTTTTACCATAATGTATACTGAATCTAGCCATTCTTTCGTATTGATTAATATCTCTACTAAAAAAACCAAACTGTTTATGGATTTGTCTAAAACTATTTGTAATACTCATATCTTTTTTAATATTGTAAACATACTTTGTAGGTAAAAACATTGGTTTTACATGAGGAAAATCAATTAATATTCTTTCTCTTAGTCTAGTCATTGTTTCTATTTCTTTATCTTGATTTTGTCTACCATTAATAGCAAAATGATTATCTAAATTTTGGCACTTAATATATATAGGTTGGACAGGAAATCCTTCAACTATTAAAGCTTGAATTAAAAGAAAGGTACTATCATATCCACCAGTCCAATAAATATAGCGTATTTTAGAAGGATTATATAATAAATAATTAACACCAGGAATTATTTCTTTAGTATCTTGATAATATTTATTTTCTAAGGCCTCGCAATTATTTTTATATCTTTTTTTTAAATATAATACACTTAAAATTATTAAGATAACTAAGATTCCATATTTTACAATTTTAGAATAAAAAGCAGATTTAATTACTTCTAATAACGGTTTGCCTATATTATTTTTAATATTATTAAACTGTTCCATAATTTAAACTAGTTTTAGATATTTAATTTTGAAATTATAATAATGAAATTATAATAATGAAATTATAATAATGAAATTATAATAATAAAATTTTATTATTATATATTAATACTAAATGTTAACACAAGAAAAAATTACAATGAATACATATTGGTTTCAAAATCTTAACCTTATTTTAGATCTTAATAAAGCTGATAAATTTTATCCTAAACCAGGTATGACATATGCACAAAAAGTAAACTCTTTAGTAAGAGGTAGTATTTATTTAGGAGTAATACTATCAATTGTTAATAGTAATTATCTTTTCTTATATATACCTGTTGTAACTATGATGATGACCTACGTTAATTATTTATTTCGTGTTGAAAAATTAAACCATGAAGTAAAGAAATTAGGACCTAATAAAAAGCCTGTTGATTTACCAAATGAAATAAAAGAAAAATTTACAAATGTAATTAAGCACACAAACAACTGTAATGAAGTAAAAGATTCAAATCCATTTATGAATCCTTTACCATTTGATAGTAGACGTAGACCACCAGCATGTGATGTACTTAGTAAAGATAAACAAGAAAAAATAGAAGATGCTTTTAATAAAAATCTGTATCGTGATGCTAGTGATATATTTAATAAAAGTAATGGTCAAAGACAATTTGTAACTGTTCCTGCTACTACTTATCCAAATAATCAAGGATTATTTGCTAATTGGTTATACGGTACTCCAACCACCTGTAAAGAAGGTAATGGTGCTCAATGTGTAGGTAATCTTTATCATCCACTCCAAAGAAGGTTATTTGCTCCTGGTCATGGTTCATCAAATAATTAATGATAAAACATTCTATGACCAGTAAAACACATTACCATATTATATTCATCACATGCTTCAATAATATTTTTATCTACCATACTGCCGCCTGGTTGAATTATATTTTTTACATTAAATTTATTAGCAACATCAATATTATCTCTAAATGGGAAGAAAGCGTCTGATGCCATACTAATATGGTAGTCCTTTAAAAAATCTTCTTTTTCAGTGCTTAAAATATTACTATCTATAAAATTTATCATTTCGTTATTAATATCCTTTTTCTTCATATTTTTTCCCTCTAACATTTTTCTATATGTTATACTTCTGTAATGCTGTCTCATTTTCCATTTTAATGCTTTTTCACCTGCTAATTTAACACAATCTACTCTATTTTGTTGACCAGCAGCTAATGCTATTAATTGACCTTGATAAGCAAAAGCAACATTATTAGATTGAGCATATTTCAATGAAACGTTTGCAATAATTAAATCTATTTTTTCATTGTCAGATAAGAACTTGTTATTTGTTACAATATTAGTTAATGAGTTATAATTAGTATTATAACTATTATCTTCCTGAGTTAATGCAATATTTCCAAACTCTTTAATATTAATTTTAGTAAAATCGTTATACTCATTAAATTTACTATTGTCAGAATTTAAAAATTCTTGATTAATTTTTAGAATTATGTATTTTCCATCTTTTTTAGATTTTAATATTTCTAAAGCTTCATCAGTATAATCAAGTGCTATTATTCCATCACTTACTTCTCTTTTAATAAATAAAGCCGTGGTTTTATCCACACAGTGACTAATTGAAATAAAATCACCAAATGAAGATAATGGATCAGTATATCTAGCACGTACGAAAGCTGTTGCAACAGGAGTTAAATCTTTATTTATAACATTATATGTTTCTTCTAGTATTCTAGATAAAATGATTCCAACTCCAACACCAGCAGGTGATGTATGTTTAAATGATGCTGCTGCAGGAATACAAAGTGTTTTACTTAATTCATAAACTAGATTCCAACCATTAATAGCATCTAAAATATTAATATAACCTACATCTCCTTGTAAAACCTGAAACATATTATTTTGTAAAGAGTTATTGATAGTTGTATCTGTATTAATTTGATTTGAACATATCATAGCTCTTTTTTGATGACTATTACAACCATACTTTAAATTATGGATAGGGGTATAACATCTATATATTGGATTTTCTATATTATTATTATTAATAAAAGTTACATTTTCATTTTCATTTTCATTTTCATTTTCATTTTCATTTTCATTTTCATTTTCATTTTCATTTTCATTTTCATTTTCATTTTTATTTTCATTTTCATTTTTATTTTTATTTTCATTTTCATTTTCATTTTCATTTTCATTTTCATTTTCATTTTCATTTTCATTTTCATTTTCATTTTCATTTTCATCACTGTTTTTTACTTGGTTAAGTTTAATATGGTTAAAATAATTAGCAATAACAATATCATATTGTGTAACATGATTGATTCCTTTAAGACCTAATTGGTAATTATAACTATATAATTCTTTAGTATTTAGTGATGAGTGTTTATTAATAAAATTAATATAATCATTAGGATCAACCAGTAAAGAGACATCTTTATAATTTTTAAAAGATTCTCTTATCAAAGTGTGACCTCCAATATCAATATTCTCTATGATTCTATCTGAATCTTTTGTGTTATTGATAGTATTTTGAAATGGATATAAATTTACCACTACAACTGATATTTTTGGAATTTGATAATTTTCAACGTCATTCATGTGTAAATAATTTTTTGAATCTGCTAGAATACCTGCTGCAATTTTAGGATGTAAAGTTTTAACTCTTCCTTCTAAAAGTTCAGGATATTCTGTTATTTGAGAAACTTCTATAATATTTGTATTCATATTTTCTAAATTTTGTTCTTCTAAAATACTAATAATCTTTTTATAAGATCCGCCAGTTGATATAATTTTAAAATCTTTTTTAATAAGATAATTTACAATTATGTCTAGATTAGATTTATTACTCGTGCTTATGAGAGCATAATTAATATTATTATTATTATTATTATTATTATTATTATTATTATTATTATTATTATTATTCATGTTAATTAAGAAATATTTGTTATTTAGTTTTTAAATATTTATAATACTTTTTAAATTTTAGATATTTATAATACTTTTAGAATTTTAGATATTTATAATATTTTTAAAATTTTAGATATTTATAATACTTTTAAAAAAAATATTAATTTAGGTCGTCAAGATAATATTAAAAAATTATCAATAAATATTAAATGACAAGTTTAAATTTAAAAAAGTTTGATATGTCAAAAATTGGTAAGGGGTCTGTAGTAATCATGATTGGAAAACGTAATACAGGTAAATCATTTTTATGTAAAGATTTATTATATTATAAAAGAGATATTCCTATTGGTACAGTAATATCTGCTACAGAAGGAGCTAATAAATTCTACAGTACTATGATGCCGAGTTTATTTATACATGAAGAATTTAGTCCAGAAATAGTAGATAATTTAGTAAAAAGACAAAGATTAGTTATAAAAAAAATGCAAGATCAAATGGATAGAACTGGTAATTCTAAAATAGATCCCTGGGGTTTTTTAATTTTAGATGATCTTATGTATGATACTAGTTGGGTAAAAAATACAACAATTAGAGGACTTTTCATGAATGGACGTCACTATAAATTACTATTTATGATTACTATGCAGTATGCTCTTGGTATTCCACCAGCATTAAGAAGTAATGTAGATTATGTATTTATATTAAGAGAAAATATAAACTCTAATAGAAAAAGATTATATGAACACTACGCTGGAATGTTCCCAACATATGAAATATTTAGTCAAGTTATGGATCAATGTACATCTAATTATGAATGTCTAGTAATCGATAATACTACAAAAAGCAATAAAATAGAAGATATGGTGTTTTGGTATAAAGCTGACAATCATCCTGCTTTTAAATTAGGAGCTCATGAATTTTGGCAACATCATAGTAAAAATTATAATAATAGTATTGATAACGAAGATAATGATATTAATCAATATGGAAAAAGGAAAAATACTCCACAAATTAATGTTAAAAAAAGATATTAATTTTTTATTTATTTTTCATTGTTGTTATTGTTATTGTTATTGTTATTGTTATTGTTATTGTTATTGTTATTGTTATTGTTATTGTTATTGTTATTGTTATTGTTATTGTTATTGTTATTGTTATTGTTATTGTTATTGTTATTGTTATTGTTAT